>Ga0209191_1001260_pt1 | contig 16908 bp, 19 predicted proteins | sample S_130626_EF_Meta_FD_187320 | JGI IMG/M metagenome (GOLD analysis project Ga0209191, IMG submission 187320) | Freshwater microbial communities from Lake Simoncouche, Canada to study carbon cycling - S_130626_EF_MetaG (SPAdes) (version 2) | ecosystem: Environmental > Aquatic > Freshwater > Lake ...
TACGGGCGCTGTTTGGCAGCGTTGTATAAGATGGATCAGTACCATTGGTCTGCTTGTCTGTGTTCGTCTTGATATACGCACCCAAAGAAGCAGTCACACGGGCAGTAGTCGAATCACCAGCGACAGCAATACCACCATTCAACATCACGAATTCTTGGTCGCGACGTAATTCCGCGCCACGCTTCGCGATTTGGTAGGCCAGTTCACTGCGACGCCCTGCCTTGTTTACCACTTCTTCAGTAGCTGACAAGATGATTGTCTTGCGTGAAATCTGTGCATAGTTTTGCATACGCACAGTTGCAGTCACAGCGTCATACGATGCGACATCGTCACCCTCAAGCTGTGCATTTGCGGCAGCTGCGGCAAGCGTATCAGTCTGATACTCAAACAAAGCATTGGACACGTTTTCACGGCCAATGTTTGAAGCGTATGGAGTTTCCTCTGGAGCTATATTTGTAATAATATTGCTCAAATCTTCCCGAATGCCTTTGGCACTGTAGGTAAGAAACGTGTTACTTACGATAGTCATAATTTTCTCATTTCAATAAATGTTCAATTGCAGAAGCCGCATCATCGATGCGACCAGTTTTTGCAAGACGCTGCTTTGCTCGCGTACTCTCAGTTGTTGTCGAAACCCGACCAGCTGCACCAGGCTTGGCTGTTCGTGGGCCATTGTTCACCACAGGCTTAATGCCTTGGCGCTTACTTACCATCTGGTCAAACAGTGCCGCTTTACGCAGCAGTAAAACCAGTCGGTGGTCGTAAACGCTCTTCAAGTCTTCATCGGAAAAGCCTGCTGCCTTCGCAGACTCAATCACCAGCGCCTTTTCGGCTTTTGCCTTCTTGGGGTCTTTCCAATCAGGTAAAGCTGCCAAGAGAGCTTCTTGCTGGCTTGCAAGTTGGGCTTCCATGGCGCGCTGCTGTTCATACTGGGACACTTGAGAAAGTCGTTGCTGCTCGGACTGAATAGCACCAAGTTTCTCTTGTCTCTCCCGCATGACTTCCTTTTGCCTCACCCACTCAATAGGGTCCTCATGGTAGAGGCGTTCCAAATCGACTTGAGGCTCTGAAGACTGAAGTTGGGCTTGCAATGCTCCCAACAATTGAGCGTATTGCTCACGCTCGGCTCGGACTGCTTGCGTTTCTTGCTCGGCCTGCTTTCGCACTTCGGCAATCTGCTGCGTTTTCCGAGTGTAGTCCTGAGTTCTGGAATAGCCCTTCTGGAGTTCGTCTAGCGTGACAGAAACTTCCTTGCCGTCAACTTTGACAGTGAAAGTCTGTGGCTGTTCGCCCTCTTCGGTCTCTTCCTCTTCTTCGGACTGTTCCTCTGGGGTCTCTTCATCTGGCGCGTCTTCCACACCAGACTCATCCTCCTCAGAAGCCGCTGTCTCGGTGTCCTCTTCGGACTCCTCGACTGGCTGCGTCTCACCAAGTTCTGCTTGTCCCTTTTCGGGGGCTAACATTGCTGAGATAGCACTGGCCGCATCGGCCATATTCATTGCTTGTATTTCTGCCATAGTATTTTCTTAAATTAGATTTTTCTGTGATTTGCCAATAGCGTTCTGTGCAATTTTCCCGTTGTCCATGATCTTGATCAACTCTTGCCGCAGGCCGTCAATGGCCTGCAACATACACCACGCTGTCTCGCGCCTCGCAGACTCCTCGGGTTTCGATGATCGAAATATCCAAAGTTGGTCGCCTTCTAATTTCGCAATTGCATTGTTGAGGGTTTCATCCTCAAGCAGCTGCTTGGCCTTTCGGCCTTTGTTTACCTGGTCTTCGTTTGTCACTTACTGTGCCATTCCTTGAAAGGTTGATGGGGGCATCATCTCAGGCGCTGGTGGCTGCGGCTGCGACACAAACTGTGCCGCCTGCTGCTGGGCCAACAATGCCTGCTGACGCATTGCTTCACGATCAATATTCTGCGCAGCGTCAATTTCCGCTGTGCTGATCTGTGATTTGTACTTTAACTCAATTTCATACTTTTTGAGATACAAATCTTGAGCCATTTTGTCGCGAGTCAGATCGTCATCCATGATCATCTGCTGGCGCTTTAGCTCAAGCTCTGCCGCTTTCTTCTGGATATCTGCCTTGATTGACTCGGCCTGCACTTGGGCCAGCACCTCTTCGGGGCTTGGCTTTTGCTGTGGCGCGGGTGGCACATAGTCAGCAGGGATATCTTGGAAAAAGCTCGTTGAATCTTTGAAACCAGATAACTCTACGATTTTGCGTAGGGTATTACTAAACTGCTGGGGCGTGACCAATGGATTCGTTGGGCCAAGCTGCTGCAAGATTTGCTCTTGCTTGGACATGATCATCATCAGCGCTTGCAGTTTCTCGTTGGTGTCGCCATTGCCCAAGGCAATATTGATGTTGGCATCCATGCTCACATCCCAGAACCTTGGATCGATCTGCACCCACTCGTTGCGCATCCGCACCATTCGGGCTTTGTCCTGGTGCGTTGTGGCCAAGAACAAAATGCCCTTGAATAGCTTTTTCATGCCTTCAGCCAGAATTCGGGCTGTCAGCTCAATTCGGCCTTGGCTGGCGTTGATCGTTGCGTTGACAGCTGCTTTGGTGCTTGACTGCAATGCATCAGCGTTCAGACCCATGGCGGCCTTGCTCATGCCGGTGCGGTCTTCCTTGATCTGGTCCATGTATTCCATCATCGGGAATGCGGCCTGACCCACAAATGGAGTCGTCAAAGGCTGGACCATGCCAGGCGCTCTCATGCGGATAATCGCACCCGTCTCATTGTTCAAGACATCATCAATGTTGACTTGGCCTTCGACCACTGCTGTGCGCGGGTGAATGCTTTGGGCCAGACTGTCCAATGTGTTGCGGAGTATTTCCGACTTGATTTCTTGCAAGTCGCGGGTAATGTCAAAAATTGACATAGCCTCAAGTGGGCTTGTGTGTGGCTCTGGGTCGCAGGGAAAGTCAGCAAAGGGAATGTAACTGGCTGGCAGATTACGCACCACCTTATAGCCACCGCCCATGCAGCAGACTTTTCTAAGCTCGGCAATGCCGTCACCATCATAGTCAACGCGGGAATAAGCCTCGATGTAAAGCACTCTGCGCATCATTGGGTTTGCAGCGTCATTCGTGCCAAATGTCGTGGACAGTGGCTGACGGGCTAAATACTCGTCATTGCTGTCCAAGTCAGTCGATGACATATTCTCTTCGATCTCATCCTGGTCATAACCCATGGCCAACAAATCAGCCATGGTGGCCATCTGCCGGTGGGCAATGATGCTTGAATCGTCAAACGATCTGGCGCGTCTGTCCAGTAGCAGCTCTTCGGGTGGCACGGCCATGATCCTGATCCGGCCATCTTTTGTAATGCGCTTGATCTGCACATCATGGACCATGGCTGGGGGCGCCATCACCGGCTGGCCAGTCATAGGGTCCAAAGTAGATATCTGCATCTCGTCAATGCTTGGGTCTGGGTAAGACGTAATGATCTTGACCTCACCACCAGGCTCTTGCATGAGCATTTCTAGCGTCTGGTCATCAAGGCCGGTGTATTCCTCAATTCGGACCTTCTCTTCGTCTTCCCAAAAGAATTTGGCTATTCCGCATTTGCGAACCAGTGCATCCTTAAAAATTGCATAGGTCGTTAAAAACCCGTTGTTGTCATTCTGGAAAACATAGTTTGCGTAGTCGGTCGCCTGCTGGGCCATCTTCACATCTTCTGGTCCACGGGGTGCAAACTCGACCACATTTTCAGAATTAAAGAAAACGCGCATCAGGCTTGGCAGCATGGCCGAGACAGTGTCCCGCACTTCCATGGCCACCACCTTGCTGTTGCCTTCGACCTCATTGCCGAATAAATCACCGCGATAGTATTCAGTCCCCTTGGCGCGTGTGGGTGACAGATCACTGTCCACATAGCTCACCGCATCGACTAGGTCTTGGGTGATGATGGCTTGCAGTTCCATGTCATCCATTGGCTCGGTGGCTGCAATGTCGGTGGATAGGTTTTCAATATCGTTCATTTCAATCCCCAAAAATATAGGTCTTTTGCATTTAGGCACTGACCAAATTTGTATTTTTCAAAGAGAGGCTTGAAGTCATTGAAATCTTCCTCACTCAAATTTTGGTAGTAATCGTTTGTAAATGGCGCGTCTATCGGTGATGCCCGACTCGTGCCATGCTCTGGTCTGCCTATTGTGGCACAGGAGAAAATCACCAGGCCACCCCCCCGCGCCAAGTCAATCATCTTTTGGAATGTCTTTTTCCAGTGCTTGTCATGCTCAAAGCACTCACATGAGATCACCACATCAAACATCCCATCTGGGTATGGCAGCTCATGGCCGGTGCAAACAATGTCCACCCCTGGGCCTTCGCCCAAGTCACAGCCAATGTATTTGTCAGGATTCTCAAAAAACTGCCTTACGCTGCCGTTGATGTTCAAAGAGCCAACTTCCAAGACCTTGGTCTGGCTGAAGTATTCTGGGAATTGGTCTTTGACGCTGGCCACAAAACTAAGTTGCTGTTGGTGACTCATGCAAAAATCCTTATATATGGCTCAAATCAATTTTAATTGTGAACGAACAAAATATGCGGTAGTTTTACCACCAAAATTTCTTGGTCATCTAGCAAGATATCTTCAAAATAGCTTGCATCTCCAGCATAGCCTTTGTCTCGAAATCCAACCCTTTTAGCTCTGTTTGTCTTCACAATTGCTGCACTTATATCAATTGAATTACGTTTATAACTTGTTTTAAAGTAAGAATAAGGCGGCAAATCTCTACCGCCAGGGCGGTTGTGGGAATGCACCATGTCAAACAAAATGACATCAGGCTGCCCAGTGGCCACGTTCAAAATCTCTACCGCCCTGGGGATAAAGTAATTATCCGCATTGGTCAGCAGCAAATAATCGCCCGTGGCCTGCTCAATCCCAATCTGCCTTAAAGAATGCCCGTAATCGTTAAACCTAGACTCTGTACAAAAATATTTAATTTTCTCTGGCATCTGCTTGGCCAGTGGCCGCATTGCCTGTTCAAACTCGGTGCTTGGCCCATCGTGAATGACTGTAAGTCGCCAGTTGTCTGCACTCTGGTTTATCCAAGACTGGACAAACACCCGCATTTCATTGGTGCGCTCATAGGCCACCGCGAATACATCAATCAAACCATGCCTTCGCATATTCTGGTCTGTTTTCTTTGAGCCATGGCAGCGCATCCTCATGCAGCTGCTTGGCATTCATGCCAATGGTATTACTGCCAATGTGGTGGACATAACTGGCACTCACATAATGGCCATAGCCTTTTCTCACCAAGTCCATACAATGCACATCATCTGAGTACCAATTCAGAGGGGGAAACTTTGCCTCTTCAAATGCATCACTTGATATCCATGCAAAGATTGGGCTGATTTCTTGGACCAGTTTAATGTGGGCCTCAGACGGGAATTTGTAGAAACTCAATCGCTCACCAGGCTGGCAAATGCGCACATTCTGGCCAGACCTTGCCGCATCACTTCGAGCCGCCACCCACCCAGCTTTGTAGCTGTTCATGGTCCTGACAATGGCCACATCTTCCATCAGCACCTTCACGCTGGTGGGTGTCAGCACAATGTCGTCATTGGCCACAATGCATGATGACCAGTCTTTGAGCGCTGCCTCAATCACCTCGTTGTAATCCTCGCCAAAGTTCCTTGGTTGGCCAAAGATTTTGTAATCGGCATCAAAATGCTCAATTACAGACTCTGGGCCGCGCAGATAAACCGGACACTCTGGCGCGTATTGCTTGATCGACTCCAGTAACACGGCCAACCCGTGGCCCCTCACAGTGGCAATGACAATTGGACAGATCATTTTTTAGCTTTGTTCCTGGCTGAAATATTAGCCGCCTTCGCCTTGGCGTCTGCCTTACTGCTGGCGCCCCATGCCTTGAGACTTAGCAGCAGCCGTGTCGGCTCACCGCCCTTCATCTCAGGCCCAGGCATATTGCCCATCCGCGCCAAGAATGATGCGCGTCTTGGATTGTCGCCAGCCTTGACTGGCGCCTTCAAGTTCATGCCCTCGGCCTTGGCACTGGCACGGCCCTTGGCATTTAAGCCACCAGAGGGTGACTTACCCTCCTTACGCTGCCAAGCTGGGGTCTTCATTTCTTTTTCACTGGCTTGGCGGTTTTAGCCGCTGCCTTAAAGTCTGAAGCGCTTGGAGCGCCCTTTGCCCCAGGCTTGCGCATTTTCTCTTTGCTGCCAGCAGCAATTCTTTCGCGTTTTCGATGAATATTTTCATACAAACCTTTCATTCCTCTTCTCCTTCGTCTTCCATGTCTTCAGACTCTTCGCCAGTATTCGGACCACCCACCACCCATGCATCGCAAGTTCTGCTGGCTGCGCACTTAAAATCAAAGATTTCGCAGTAACCCAGATCGGCCAACTTGATTGTTCCCCATGGGTCTGCTTCCATGCCAATACCCTGGGCAATGCACTCTTTGAGCTTGTCAGACACATTAAATGCCGCACAGTTACCGCATAGGCTTTTCTTGGCATCCTCGGCTGAGACATCCCACTGGTCTGCCTTCTTTTGCCAAAACGCACTGTTTGGCAGCTTGGGATTCTCAGGACCATAGGCCGCGCTGGTGATTGCCTTGGCGCGGTTTTTAAGATTGAGCGTGATGTCTTGCGTGGGCATGGGGCAGTTTTCACCTGCGCTCATGTCTTCTCCAGGCTCTTTGTCCATGACCTGGCTCATGGTGCGTTGCATGGTGGCCATTATTTCATCCCCTTTTTAGGTTTCTGCTTGATCTTGGCCTCAGACAATGCAATGGCAATCGCCTGCTGTGGATTCTTCACCACCTTGCCAGTTCCACCGCTGTGGAGCTTGCCGGTCTTGAATTCATGCATTACCTTGCCGACCTTCTTTTGCGCTTTGGTCATCATCTTCATAGGTTTCCCCCATTGGTTTGTCAATACCCGAATTATGCAACCCGCACTAGGTTTCTGCGCAGTGGCTGAGACCACTTTCCTGATCCGCTTGACCCGTACATCCCCGCCACCGCGTCACTGGCAAATGTCAGGACAAAGGCATCGGCCTTGTCAGGACTTGGTAGGCCCCGCCTCTTGATCTCGTCTTTCCCCTCAATAGCGATCTTGCCATTACTGGTAAATGAGTACCGCACTGTGGCCAGTTCAGCAATCAAGACCTCATCCTTTGGCATCTTGCAGTCCCGCGCCTCAAGCCACGCCCTTGCTTTGTACCAAAGTTCAGCTTTCAGATTCCTGTAAGTCCCACCCATCGCGGGTGATTCACTCACATTGATCCCTCTGACCGGCAGGCCCAGCTCCCGCAGCCGGTCTACCACCCCAGCACCCAATCCAATCGAGTCGACCAGTATTTCCTTTGGCTGCTGGCTTGGTGGCAGCGCCTTGTACTCGGCCACCACCGCACCAGTCAATTGCATCAAGTCCAGATTTTTCCATGTCCGGATATTCTCAGTGACCGCATTCCCCTGCCTTTTGCACAGCGCTGACCTATCTGAGCCAAACCGCGCCACATCCAAGCCCCAGAGCATGGGCGCGTACTCGCTTGGCGCCACATCTCGATTGACCGCACTCTCCAGCAAGTCCATGGCAATCACAGTGTCGTCATCGCCCTTGGGAAATTCACCGATCACCCTGATCCGGTAGACGTTGCTTTCCTCGCCATAGCGCATGGCCATCTCTTTGACATACTCATCACTCACCCGTGGCGAGTCAGTGCAGGCCACTTGAAACGTGGTCCACTCATCAGCCAGGCGCGTGTGGGTGTCATAGAAAAACCCACTAGACCTCACCGGATTCCCCAATAACAGCGTCACCGCGTTATGCCCCGACATCGATCCAGCTGCCGCCTCGAACACTTGCTCTGGCACACCAGAAGCCTCATCGGCCACCAGCATCACATTCTCTGAGTGAATTCCCTGCAAAGCCTCTGGCTGCTCTGCTCTTGATGTCCTGGCACTTATAAACATCTCAGTCGGTGCAGCATTGAATTCAATCCTTTCTTGCTTGACAGTCAAGAGCTGCTGAAGTGGAAGTGGCATCGAATTGATCCACCTCTTCAGCTCTGCAAACATCGCGTCATACAGCTGAGAGCTTGTCGGTGCAGTCACCACCACCTTGACTGGACTCCTGGTCATAAAGTACCAGAGCATGGCCCAGCTGCTTGCAGTGGATTTGCCCACCCCGTGGCCAGACCGAACACTTATCTTCCGATCCCCTCTCGCTATAGCACCAAGAAACTTCACTTGCCATGGGTCAGGGTCAACCCCCAGAACCTCCCGCACAAATAGCACCGGATCAGGTTGATATCGCTCCACCCACTGCGCAAACACATTTTCTTTACTCATGGATGAATGGTCTCATAGATGGCCCAAGCCTTGGGACTCATCGCCCACTTATGCGCATCCAGCTCATCAGTTCTGACCAGTATCAGCAAGTGATAAGTCATCGCCAAGTCAAACTGCTCACGCTCAATCGCCTCCATCATCCGAATGCGTAGGTCCAGCAACATCACCGACAAGTGCATCGCTGTCAACAAATCAGTCATCTGGCCATCTCCTTTAAGTTCTGACTGGTCACCCTATTGGTCCAGCATGATGCACAAATCCATCTCGATGCACTCATCTGCACACCACCCTCTGGCGGCTTTTTCTCTTCGCATTTATTGCACAGCTTGAGTTTATGTCCATGCACATTACCATTTAATCTCACATGATTATTTACAAAATTACTCTTCACTGAATTCTCTGAATTTTATTATGTGGGTGCGTTAACCACTTATCACCCAATATTCTTAATGCCTTAATATACTGTCTCTGATTATGTCTATTGGTGCTATTAGGCACATAATCGACATTAAATAATTTTCTGACTTTAGTTAATATACATATATTCATACAACTCCCACGATCTTGTTTATATCGACCCATGTGTGCCAAACAATCGTACTGTCTGGCTTGCCCAGGGCGCAGAAGACTTTGTTGTCTTTTTGCTCATCAGTGTCTAAGACGATCCAATCCTGGTCATCAATTGTGACTGTCGCTTGCTTCGTTTTCATGGTTTAGCTTGTTAGTTGATGGAGTTGACATTTTTGCACAATTTGCGCTAGTTGTTACTTTTTTAAAAAATTTTTTTTGTAGGTGTTTAGTGCCGCCACAGTCGCCCCCGCCAAGCCAGCCAAGGGGGGGGGTCGCGGCCACCGACCGCCAGCCGGCCACCACCGACTTGTCCACGGATTTTGGCCAACCTTATCCACAGATTCCTGTGCATAACTGGTCATGTAATACTTTAATGCACTTAATTCTGTGGATAACGAGTTATCCACTTAACATAATGGTCGTTGTATAAAGTGACTGAATCATTTGGTATTCGTTTCCTCAGAATCGTCTACCAATACGATGCTACGCTTGCGTAATGCATCAAGGGCCATGCTTCCAAGGTCGATGTTGACCAGCGGTTGCTGCTTGTCACCATACTCGTCTGGCGCTTGCTTTGAGGCCATCCAGCGCCTTGTGTCCACTCTTAGCTTGGCCACTTGCGCGTCTTGAGGTGTGGCAGCGTCTGCAATTTCGATGGTTTCCTCTGCTAAACTTCGGCCACCACGCGCCCGCGCACGCGCAAGGGCAGAAGCCCGCGCCTCGCCCCCTCTATCGATCCAATCATAGAAAGCCGTGTGGCTTACCTTCAACGACCGAGCCAAGCTGAGAATGGTCTCCCCTTCGGAGAGTCTGTCTAGCATGGCAATTTCGCCACCGGCAGCGTGAATCTTCTTGTTGACATCGGTGGCTTCTTTGCGCACAAGAGCTGCTTGCTCTTTCAATCCGATTTGTCTGGCGGCAATGTTGTCTGCCACCTCTGCCAATGTTTTAGCTTTTGCCATTCAGATAATCCTCAATAGTTTTGATTGCTTGCGCAGCTGATCTGGCGACCACTGCTTGATACCCTTTTGCATTTAACTGCAAACCCAATGTGCTTTGTTTGCTTGAGACCACACCGGCCTTAGTCTTCATTTCCACAAATAGCGCATAAAACCCGTTTTTAGGCTCTAGAACGCAAAGGTCTGGCATCCCTGCCAATACCCCCTCAGAATGCAGTCTGACGCGCTCTGAGGCCGTTCTATCGCCACCATTCGGTATTGCCGCAATGATGATGTCCGGATAGAACGCTCGAAAGTATTGCACCACCTTGACCTGGTCAATGTGTTCAGTGTTTTTTCTTTTGCGCTTTAAGTCAACCACCATTCTTCGGATTCTACTGCCGAGGGTTTGGTCTGGAACATATTGCATCGGTGCTTGATGTCGGTCGGGAATGCGGCAAGGCCAGTTCGGCTGCACTGGTGTTCGGACCATGTGACTGTTGCCCATCCACCTTTGACCTTTGCTTGGTCAAACATCCACTGCAAAGGCTTTGAGTTGACCTTTCGATGTCTTTCCATTTGCTCGGCTGGCATCGACTGGCGCTGCTCTACCATTTCCGCATTAACGCAGTTGTGGCAGAAAACGCGCTCATCTTCTTGAATTGTGGATAAGCTGTGCATAACTTTCTTTCATGTTGGACCATTAAATGCTCGTTTCTAATACGGAAAGCCCTTAAGGAATTTTCCGCCTTTCCGCATTAGAAACTGAAGTACCTTCCAAGCCGAGACTGGTCTGTGGATAAGTGGGTCTACGACCCCCACTTATCCAACAATCCCTGCCATTGTCTAATACGGAATTCCGCATTAGTTCCGCATTAGTTCCGCCTTTCCGCATTAGACCAATCATGAGAGTCTGACCCAGCCTGATAGTGGCTCATTTGGTGCAAATCTGGTGAAGATGGCCGTGCCAATGTGCTTGCGGATATAGCCTGCATCACTGCCTTTGACAGTTGAAAAGATTTCAGTCCAGTCCAGTTGATAGGCGTTTTGGAGTTCTTTTGGGACAACTGGCCTGCCTGGTCCTCTGCGCATGATGACGCTGCCTTTGTCGTTGATGATGGACTGGACATGGTTGCAGACCTCATCGCACTTGTCTTGGATGCGCTGCTCTTTGGCGCTGTCTTGTATTGATTGCTTGGCGGCCATCCGGTCTTGTTCTGACGACATGGCTGGAATGGCCACCCGACAAATAATCTCTTGCAGATCGCCAGCTGGGGTTAAGACTATTTCTGGGAATGTGATGGAGTCGAATTTGATTTCTCTAAACTGAGGCTCATAGCGCGTTTTTGTCAGCTTTAGGTAGCGCTGATTATCCTCATCCATGAAAAGCACTCCTGTGAGGGTTGCATCGCCTGTAAATGCTGATGCTCCACGGGCCATGGCATCTGAGTCTTGTCGGCTTATTGTTTTGTTTGTGTGGGTCAGGATACAGACTGGCGCTTTTTGTTGAACAAAAATGGTCTGCTTAATGGCGGCAATATAGGCTCCAACTTCAGAGTTGTCATTCTCGTTGTCAATATCCATGGTCGCATTGGCCGTGTCTAGGACTAATAATGGCTTGATATTGTTAACTGTATGGCGCTCGATATTATGTGCAAGCCTGAGTAAATCTTTGACATTAGACCTTCTGGCATCAATAACCACAAACCAGTCGTTTAGATTATTTATCTTGTAATGCTTTGAATATGCGAAAAGAGTTCGGATTATCTGGTCCGAGTCTTCGGTCACGATAATTGACTTGCGTTTCTTTTTGGCGTGAATCTCGCAGCCATCAACTTTAAACCCTGCCATGACCATGCACATTGACAGCACTGCTGTGGTCTTACCGACTCCAGGCTGACCGGCCAAGATGAAAAAGCTATGGGCCATGAAACCTTCGATCAAGTAATCGATGGGGTTGAGATGGGTCAGGTCTAGCGTCAGCTCTGGCCATGATGGGTCTGGTGCTTGTGTGACTGGCGCATTGATCACAGCTGCAAAGTCTTCCACCGCTGACTTGCGCTCGGACTGCTTTGTTGGTGGCTCCCAGCCGCAGTCCTTGGCGTGCTTGAACAATGTGCCAATGCCAACACCTTTGCCCTGGTGAAAGCTCTTCCAATGGACTTCAATGTCTTTTGTGCCGGCAAACTTGTTGCCTGCCATGGACCATGTCATCCATGGCCCCATGCCAGCCTCACCGAATTCGGTGTGCAGCGCTTGGCCCAGCTCAATCCACTGGTCGTAGTCGCAGTCTGGGCTGATGTGGTGCAAAGCCTTGACTGCGCGATCAAGGTCGCTGTCATCCAGTCTTGAGCCTAATTGCGTGAAGTCAAATGATTGTGATGGTGGTGCAGGCTTTGGCTCTTGTAGCTGGTGCTGCTCAATGATGCCCCAGTCTTGGAGTAGCTCATGCAAATCGACAGCATCTTGGAATTCACCGACCACCGAATTGCCACTAAGTAACACTGACTTTCCGGCACTGTTTGGCAGGCCAAATACCTCAAGCTCTTGGCCGCCACCAAGTTTGTACTTGGGCAACACCTGGTCAGATTCTTTGGGTGGTTGGACCCATAAGAAGACATGACGGCCACGGCCTGAGACAGAAACCTCGGTCAGCATCTGCTTTTGTTTTACATACTTGGCCATGCGCTGGATGGCCACATTTGTGGGTCCTGATGCGTGTTTCATATCCACATCGAGGCAAACCAAATAGTTCCCTGATGCGCTGATGATGGGGCGCTGCTGGACTAGGCCAAGATATTGGCCATGGGGTGCATCTTCCATGGCCCAGATGTCTTCAGAGTTGTAGAGGTCTGTCGGGTCTGTATCCCGTGCCACACCTTGGCCGCTTCGCTTGTATGGAATCTTTTTGTTGCCTTGCAGGGCAAAGGTGCAAAAGACAGCATCAGGGGCGACAGCGCCAATCTTGCAAGCCACTGACTGGGACTGGGCAAATGTATTGGGCAGGGGTGTTTCAGTTATAGTGGTCACTGAAATTCCTTTAATTTGGGGTTTCATGTAGTTGCCATTTTGAATTCCCCTCGGTCACTGTTAACGCATGGGCCGAGGGATTTTTTTTGCAAGGTTTGGATTCTATACAGGCCAAGTCAAAACCAAATAGACCATGTAGGTCCAATGGGCCATGAGGCAGGCAATGACAATTGCCCAGACGTATAGATTCCTCATTCCTTGGCCTTGACCAGGCTTGGGGCAGCACTCTTCTCACCGACTAGGTCTTCGGAAACCTCGACACCGAGTTTTAAGACAGCGCTGGGGCTTTTGAGTTCCCATGCAGTAGGCGTGTCTTTGAATGCTTCCATGACCAGCGCCTCATCTTTCCAAAATTTGGTCTTGCGGCCTGCGCGCATGGCCCATCCTTGAATGGCTTTGCCATCAGTGATCTGAGCCTTGGCAGCAGACTGCACTGCATCAGCCCATGCGGCCACCAGAGCCGCGTTCTCTAGCATCTCAGGGGTGACAGTGGTGTCGGGCTTGAAATCGCTCCTAGCGACCTCTTGGACCTTCTCACGCATAGATGGGCAAATGGTCTTGGCCTTGCAGTACCGGCAGGCATCTGGACTTGGATGGGTCGGTGCATCGCCTGAGAGCGCCAGCTCGGCTGCCGACTGTAAGCGCCTGCCATGTAGCTCCAGACGCAGGCCAGACACTGTCCACTTGCTGTGGCCAACACGGGGTTGGAATATGTGCATGGTGCATTCGATGGTGTTTGGCGCCTTGAGCTGACGCATTGCACCAAGGGCATAGGTCAGCAGTTGTTTGTTGTCCTCTGCATCCACAGCCACACGGCCAGTCTTCAGATCAATCACATGGAGGTGGTTGCCATCGACCAGGATGGCATCAGCAGTGCCACCGAGCGCTGGGTGCAGGGATTGCAGACCTTCATCGAGGTTAACCTCAATCAGCTTTTTGCGTGGGTTTTCGACCAGCGTATTGACAAAATCGGCATAGCCTTGGGCCATGGCCACATGGTCCGGATCAGTGCCAGTTGGGACTTCTTTGCCTGACAGAATAAGCTCTGACAGCTCATGGATCGCTGTGCCAATGGCAGCCGCCTCGCCTGCTGTCTCCCATGGCATGAGGGATTCGAGGCGGTATGAGCCTGGGCATTGCATGAATCTGTCTGTGCGTGATGCTGAGAGTCGGGCGTGTTTGCGGGTTTCGTGTTGCATGGTTTTCTCCTGGTTAAATAATTTGGTTAACGACATTCATTTTCTTCAGCACCTTGGCCAGCACATTGTGGTCCAAACTTGCCTTAATGGTCAAAATGTAGATGACGGGTGGAATGCCTGACTTGTTGATGTTTTCGACTCGGCTCGATGCCTGCTCCAGTGCAGACGTGGACCAAGTGCATTCGACAAAGACAATCGTGTCGGCAGCCGATAGGTCCACACCTTCAGACATGGCGGCAATGTTGCCAATGATGCATTTGGTCTGGCCAGACTGAAAGTCTTTGAGCGCCTTGTCGCGCTTGGCCCGTGGTGTTTCACCCGTAATGACCACGGGTTTGTGGACCATGAGCAATTTCTCCAGCTCGGCCACCACATCCTTGTGATGCGCAAAGACCACCACCGGCTCCTCGGCCTGGAGCAAATCATCGATGAATTCACTGGCAGCCTTGACCTTGCGCATACCGGCTTCCCGCATGATCTCGGCCAAGCCTTCAAAGGCCAGCAAGGCATTGGGGTTTGCCATCAAGGCATCGGCATCAAAACTTTGCTCGCGCTTGTCATTGGCCAGATCAAAGGTGATCAGACTAACCTGTGGGTCTTTGTAGTCTTTGAAGATGTTTTCTTTTTTACGTCTCAGGACATGGGGCTTCATCAGCTCTTTGAGTTCAACCAGGTTGCTGGCGCCTGATGTGTCCAAGCCCCATGGGGCGCTCCACATCTTTGCGTATCTGGCTGCAAAGTCAAACCAGCCGCCTCTGTAAATGCCAAGGCCGTGCAATATTGGCCACAGCTCAATCGGCCTGTTTGGGATGGGCGTGCCACTAAGCGCATAGACATGGTCCACTTTCTTCATGGCCAGCATCGCGGCCTTGGTCCTTTGGGCCTTTGGATTCTTAATCCTGTGGCATTCATCCAAAACTAGGGTCTTATATCTGTCCACTTGCGTCACACCATATTGCAAGACATCGTAGTTGATGATGGTGATATCTGCACTGTTTACCTCTGAAGCCTCACGTTTCCCATTGACCACATGGACCGAGACGTTGGGGGCCAGCTTACTGAAAGCCGCCTCCCAGACTGTCTTGGCAATGGCTGGGCAAACGATCAGGGCTGGGAGGTTTTCAAGTGCAGCAGCTGCTGCGGGTAGCGTTTTACCAACACGGGGCTGGTCGGCCAGTATGGCCCTGCGCCTGGACAGCAAGAAGAGCTTGGCCTCTTGCTGGTGGGGGAATAACTGCATGATCGTTTCCTCGTTTTAAGTTGTTGCGATCATATCTGCATTTGTGCTAAAGTGCAATTTCTGTTTGACGACAGAAACGTAAAAACCTCAAACCCTTAAAAGGAAAAAACCATGACCAGAGTCGTAACCGGCAAAGTTCGTTTCTCATACTTCTCAGCACTCACTGCTCGTAAGAATGAGATGAACGGCAAAGAAGAGTTCTCAACGCAAGTGCTTGTCCCCAAGACAGACACCGAGACAGTGGCCCAGTTAAAGGCCGCAGCCAAAGAAGCATTGACTGCAAAGTTTGGGGACAAAATCCCAAAGACTGTCAAAAATCCCTTGCGTGATGGCGATACCGAGACCAAATCTGATGGCGGCCCACTGGGTCCAGAGTACGCTGGCCATTACTTCTTTAACACCAAGTCAACCAACAAGCCTGGTGCAGTGGATGCCCATGGCCATGACATTCTTGGATCACAAGACATTGTCTCTGGCGACTATGGCCGAGTCAGTCTGAATGCCTATGCTTATGACCAAGCAGGCAACAAGGGAGTGTCGTATGGTCTAAACAACATCATGCTCTTGGCCAAGGGTGATTCGCTGGGTGGTGCAAAGCCATCAGCGGCCAGTGACTTTGGCGTGGTGGCCGATAAGAGCGCGCCAACTGCTGCCGAATCAGTCGATAACGACTGGTGATTTGTCGATCAGTTTATTGAGCGCCAAGTGCAATTGATTGACTGATGTCCACAGAGGCTCCACAGTTCCACTCAGCCAGCGGCTGACTTGGGACTGCTGGATGCCAGCCTCATCGCACACCGCAGACATGGTTATCTTGTGAGCCTTGGCTCTTGCGCGTATTGTGTGAATTGATTCCATGGCCGCATTCTAATTGCGGTATATGTAAAAAAACAACAGATAAAAATAATTCTTTACAGATAATTCATTTCTGTCAGAATCCGTAACGCCTATCAACTTAAACGAAAGAAACCGATGAAACAGAAAATCATTACCACCCTGATCGAATGCGTCTTGGCCATTATTATTTTTGGCGGCATTGGCGTGATGTTGGCTTGGAGGGGTTGAGCATGAAAACAACACCTAACTGCCCCGATGGCCTGTATCAATTTGATTGTGAAATTGAGGGGGTTGACCTGATCTGTTTCATGGAATATTACCCAGAAGAGATCGGCTCAGTTGATTCCTATGGCTCACCCTATGAGCCTAATATTGATGAATGCATGAGCTTAAATAACGCATACATCGCCGGCACTGATGTGGACATTGCCCACATGATCTTGCAAGGGTTGGTGGACCATATTGAGGTCTCTGCGCTTGAAAAATATAAGGATGGTGATGAATGAGCTGGCTCTTTTCGCAGGCGCTGGTGGAGGAATACTCGGAGGCAAGCTCCTTGGATGGCGAACAGTCTGCGCAGTCGAGTGGGAGCCATACCCAGCAAGCGTATTGTGCGCCAGACAAAATGACGGCCTTCTCCCGCCTTTCCCGATTTGGGATGACGTACAAACCTTTGACGGCCACCCATGGCGAGGCATTGTTGATGTCGTATCTGGCGGTTTTCCCTGCCAAGACATCTCAACCGCAGG
>Ga0209191_1001261_pt1 | contig 16902 bp, 16 predicted proteins | sample S_130626_EF_Meta_FD_187320 | JGI IMG/M metagenome (GOLD analysis project Ga0209191, IMG submission 187320) | Freshwater microbial communities from Lake Simoncouche, Canada to study carbon cycling - S_130626_EF_MetaG (SPAdes) (version 2) | ecosystem: Environmental > Aquatic > Freshwater > Lake ...
GCAGTTACCTGAGTGGTATGAACACGCTGTGGCAGCTAACAAGGGTTCAAATCTTGCTATTAATGAAATGAAACGGCAGGGAATCCACGCAAGTGAATGGGCTTGGCTGGGCAGTAACTTTGATATTGTTATTGATAACAATGGTACAATTGATCAGCTGTATCAACAGTCTGCTAGTCTATTAGAAGTCAGCGACGAGATCACCCTGTCTCCAACTAATCTGTTCCTTGCTTAATACTTGAGTGCAGTTAGCACATACAGTCTTTAAGTTGCTGTGACGGCAGTTGTCTAAATTGCCGTCTATGTGAAACACTCGAAACACTTCTTTATGCGGGCTCTTAAACCCGCATTTTTCGCACTGTAATTTTGCTCTGTACCCTGCACGATACCATCGTGGTATTCCGTGATTAACTCCGTGAGCCAAGCAGATTTCACATAGACTTCGATAGTAAGTCTTGTTGTTCTTCTTGTAATTAACAGCTCGCGGGCGTTGACCGCATTTGCAAAGTGGTCTCATAGCAGTATTTAATCAAACCGCCCCTTTCCTGCCCCTTTTAATGTAGTTATAAGAAGCCAATTTCTCCGTACACCGCTAAATACATTGAGCAAAACTATTACCAGGAGAATAGGACGATGGCATCATTAATATCACCAGGCGTAGCGGTTACGGTTATCGACGAGAGTTTTTACACACCAGCTGAACCTGGTACAACACCTCTTATCGTCGTAGCTACGGCAGAGAACAAAATGAATGCTGCAGGTACGGCTACCGCAGCAGGCACACTGGCAGCAAATGCTGGTAAGGCATTTAAAATAACAAGCCAAAAAGATTTGATAGACACGTTTGGTGTTCCTTTCTTTGAAAAGACAGCAACAAACAATCCAATACACGGCGGAGAGAGAAACGAGTACGGTCTATTAGCAGCTTACAGTTTACTAGGCGTAACTAACGCAGTATTCATTGTACGTGCTGGAATTGACCTAGATCAATTACAACCTCAGACATCAGCCCCGGGAGCAGAAGCAACAGATGGACAATGGTGGGTAGACACTTCCGGAACTCAATGGGGTATCCAAGAGTGGAATGCAGCACCGTCAACAGTCGTTGGAGGGCAATCGTTTTCTGCACAGAAACCACTTGTACTAACAAATGACGATACTACAAAAATTAATCCAGCTAACGGTGCACCAAATGCAGGTGTAGGCAGCGATGGATCATATGCAGTGGTATTCCAAACTGGTAGTGCCGCAGTTGAAATGGCTAAAATTTGGTACAAGCGTCCGTCAAGTCATCCATCAGGAAGTGCTTGGGTCCTAGTAGGCGGCGAAGCTTGGACAGCAAGTCATCCAACAGTTTATTCTACTACAAAGATTGCAACAACAATCGCAGTTGGACAACAATATAAGATTAACGGAAACACAATCACACTAAGTGGTGCTACACGTTCAGCATTGCTAGCCAGTTTACAAGCTGGATTTACTCCTCTAAATGCTCAAGGCATCTATGGCTATGTAAGTTCAAGCGAAAAGCTGTATATCTACTTCAGTGGCAAGGATGATCAAGACTCAACAGTTAACGATGCATTGAGCCTAGAGAATGTAAGTAGCAATGATTGGGCCAAGTTAGGTATTGCCGCAGGCACATACCTTGCTCCAAAACTACAACAAACTCCACATACACAAGTTCCAGAATGGAAATCAGATGACACAGGTAAAACTCGTCCGACTGGTTCTGTATGGATCAAGACTACATCACCTAATCTAGGTGCAAATGTAAGTGTTAAGAAATGGAGCACAGTAACTAAGGTGTGGACTCCGATCCTTGCACCTTTATATTCTAGCACACACGCAGCTGATTTTGCACTTGATCGTGCAGGCGGTGGTATTAACATTCCAGCAGACAGCCTATTTGTACAGACAAATGCAGCAGAATACACAGGCTCAAACACAGAGCCAGGTTCGGCAACATTTAGATTTTGGCGCAGAGCTGCTAAAGGCGCTACCTCAGTAACTTCAGCTGCAAAGACAACCGGTTTCACTGGTGCAACTGTAAAGAATTTCACAATTAGTGAATCCGTTGCAGGTCTTAACACGCTAAATTCAGTCACAATCTCTACAGCAGCACTAGGTGCAGGCAGTGGTAATATCAGCGGTGATATGGACAAGATTGCAGCAGCTATCAACAGTGCTGCCTATAACGAAATATCTGGTCTAGGCTTAAATCACGTTACAGCAGCAGTGAATGATGATATGTCATTGACATTGACTCATACAGCAGGCGGCGAAATCCGCATTACTGACACTGACGGTATTTTTGGTGCTATCTACGGTGCTGCATCAAACGTATACACAGGTACTGGCACAGCAAATATGTACGATGCTCCAGCAGGCGCAAACTACACTTACCTAGTTTCAGGTTGGAGACCACTGGCAAGCGAAAACTTTGTTTCCGCAGCAAGTGCTCCTCTAAGTGAACCACAAGATGGACAGCTATGGTACAATCCAACAGTTGGCGAAGTCGACCTTATGATCCACAACGGTACACGTTGGAAAGGATACAAACAGGTCTACACAGGAACTAACGGCCCAATTATTTCAGCAACAGCACCAACTAAACAACCAGATGGTTCGACAAACGTGGTTGAAAACGATATATGGATCAGCACAGCAGTAGTTGAAAACTATCCACAAGTTTATCGTCGTACAAACAGCAAGTGGGTACTAGTTGACAGCGCAGATCAAACAACAGAATCAGGAATTTTATTTGCTGATGCACGTTGGGGATTATCAGGAGCTACAGGAAATGTAATGGCTTCTATTAAAGACCTATCAAGCGTTGACTATGTTGACTTTGATTGTCCAGATCCTGCACTATATCCAAAAGGTATGCTGCTATGGAACACCCGTCGTAGCGGCGGTAACGTAAAACAATACCATAATAGCTATCTAAGCTCAACAGGTCAAAACCTAAGAATGAGCGGCGAACAACAAGCTGACTATGCACAAGGCAAAACTGATGCAGAAAAAGCAAAACTATACGATCGTTGGGTAACAGCTTCGCCAAACAACGAAGACGGTTCAGGATCATTCCTACGTCACGCACAACGTTCAATCGTTGTAAGCAAGTTGAAGAGTGTTGTTGACACAAGCTCAGAGATCCGTGATGAAGAAAGACGTAACTTTAACATTATTGCTGCTCCTGGATATCCAGAGCTAATGAGCAATCTTGTTAACTTGAACATCGATCGTGGTTTAACAGCATTCGTAGTTGGTGATACACCATTGCGTTTAGAAGCTGATGCAACAAGTTTAATAACTTGGGGTACAAACCAGAATCTAGTAACAGATAACGGTGACAACGGTATCGTAACATACGACAACTACTTGGCTGTTTTCTATCCAAACGGTTTCACAACAGACTTAGGCGGATACAACGCAGTTGTTCCAGCTAGCCATATGATGTTGAAAACAATTACACTAAGTGACAACGTAAGTTATCCTTGGTTTGCACCAGCAGGAACACGCCGTGGCAATATTACTAACGCAACAGCAGTTGGTTATATCGATGCAACAAGCGGTGAATTCCAAACAGTAGCATTGAACAACGGTCAACGCGACACATTGTATGACTTAAAAATTAACCCGATTGCATTCTTTAACGGTGTTGGTCTAGTTAACTATGGTCAGAAAACACGTGATCCAAATGCATCAGCATTAGATCGTATTAACGTAGCACGTCTAGTTGTTTACCTACGTAGCCAACTAAACAAACTTGCTCGTCCGTACATCTTTGAACCAAATGACAAGATCACACGTGATGAAATCAAGCAATCAGTAGAGAGCTTGTTGTTAGAGTTGGTCGGATTAAGAGCACTATATGACTTCGCAGTTGTTTGTGATGAGTCTAACAATACTGCAAGCAGAATTGATCGTAATGAGCTATGGGTAGACATTGCAATTAGTCCTGTGAAAGCTGTAGAGTTCATTTACATTCCATTACGTGTCAAGAACACAGGAGAAATTTAAAAATGCCAATTACCTCATTAAACAACTTTACAGTTCCGTCTAACGGGTCAGTTAGCAACCAAGTGTTGCTAATGCCAAAACTAAAGTATCGCTTCAGAGTGACACTATTAGGCTTTGGTGTTGCTGCCGCAACGGAACTAACAAAGCAAGTATCAGATGTAACAAGACCAAAAGTAAGTTTTGAAGAAATGCCGTTGGACGTATACAACTCAAAAGTATATCTAGCTGGTAAGTACAGCTTTGAAACTATCACGCTAACATTACGTGATGATGCAAGCGGACAAGTACAGGCACTAGTTGGTCAACAGATCCAGAAACAATTTGACTTTATGGAACAGGCTTCTGCACGTTCAGGTATTGATTACAAATTTACAATGCGTACTGAAATACTAGACGGTGGTAACGGAACACTAACTCCAAACGTACTAGAAACAATTAACCTATATGGTTGCTTTGTACAAAACGCAGACTACGGTGATTTGAACTACGGTACAAACGAAGCCGCAACAGTTGCATTAACAATCCGCTTTGATAATATGGAACAGTGGGCAGCAGGTGCTGCTACAACAAGTATTGCAGGTGGCATTGGCGCAGCAGTTGGTCGTCAGGTAGCTACAGAGGCCATAACAGGCGCATTAGGCGCTCAAGGCTAAACAGCTTTAATCAAACTAACCCAGGATTAACCCTGGGTTTTTTTGTGGCATAAATATTTGTATGGCCAATTACTTTACACAATTTCTTCAAGGCGCTGCAACAGGTGCTATCAATCCCAAGGGATTGGTATCCAACTGGCAACACGCTACTCGACTGTTCGTTGACGAGTCATATAGACTCAGTCCTCGCACTAAGTTTTTATACTATGCACGATTTGAAATAGATACTAAAGCAGTCAAGGCCCAGGCCTATACTGGTCGTCATCAGGAAGAATTTAATATGCTGATCAAGTCAGCTGACTTACCTAAATTTACTTTTGACAGTGTTGTTAAAAATCAATATAATAGAAAAAAGATTATCTACAAAGGTATCAATTACGATCCTATTAATATCACAATGCACGATGATAGCAACGGTATTGTAAACGCTCTTTGGGCATTATACTATGGGTATTATATTGCTGATCGTCAGCAGCCAAATGCTGCCTGGTCAGCAACAAAATATCGTGCTCCGGATACTCCGCAAGACAATTTTAGATACGGCCTTGACAATAAAGTTACAGCACCATTTTTTAAATCAATCAGCATTTATACAATGAGTCGTAGAAGATTCAATGGCTACACTCTTGTAAACCCAAGAATTAAAACTTGGAGTCACGGTCAAATGGATTATGGCGCAAGTGAGTTTAACGAAAATACAATGACTATCGAATACGAAGCTGTACAATATAGTACAGGGACTGTAAGAAAAAATACCCCTAAAGGATTTGCTACATTGCATTATGATTCAGTACCAAGCCCATTAAGTGTACAAGGCGGCGGCGTTGCAACATTAACCGGTGACGGTGGCGTACTAGATGGATTAGAAAGTATCTTCGGAGATCTCAGCAGTGGCAACACCTTTGATAGCTTTGGTGGATTTATGAGTACTGCAATTAAGTCAATCAACACCTATAAGAATTTTAAAGGTTTAAGTTTAAATCAACTTAAATCAGAAGCAGTGAATATATTAAGTAATCCTCAAAACATTTCCACAGCAATCTCAACAGTTGGCGGAGTTGTCGGAGCAGTATTTCCATCAAACAAATCTACAACACAAGGAACTTCTAGTTCGCCCAAGCGAATGGTTCCTGATGCAACAGGTGGGGAACAAGCATAATGGCAACTAATCTACCAAGTTTTAATAACAACGATAGTGCTGCATCAACTAAATTATTTTTTGATACCTACGGACAAGAAGCTCTACAGTTTCCAGCATCTGAAGTTGATGCCACAGTTGCATTTTTTAAAAGCAAAGGGTTTGATGATGATGCTGCTAATGTTGTAGCAGCTACCTTGCTAAAGCAGGCTAAGATCGACGGTACTCCGATTTTTGCGATTTTAGATACTATCGTTAAATTTGACAACATTGATCTAAGTTCATTGGTTGGGGAAATCTTGAACAATAATCGCACTGCATCATCTACTCTAGGATTTAGAGTAACTCCAGTATCAGCTGCATTTGCTAGAAACATCTATGCCTAAATTTGCCCAAGGACGTTTTGAAGTAAAAAATCCCAGCAAGTATGTTGGTAAGAAGACACCATTAGCTCGAAGCAGTTGGGAATTTATTTTTATGAAAATGCTTGATGAGCATCCAGGAGTCGAAACCTGGGCTAGTGAAAGCATACAGATTCCATATAGAGATCCTTTAACAGGCAAGTATACAATTTATGTTCCTGATTTCTTTATAGTTTACATAGACAAAGACAAAAAGAAACACGCAGAATTAGTAGAAGTAAAGCCAGCTAGTCAAACTTTTGCAGCCCAGGTTGGAAAGAGCCAATACAATCAAGCACAGTATATTAAAAATATGGCAAAATGGGAAGCAGCCAGCGCCTGGTGTAAGCAACAGGGTGTTAGATTTCGCATAATAAACGAGAACGAAATTTTCCATCAAGGCGGCAAACGGAAATAAGTAATGTATGACTAAAAAATTAGAAGAATTGTTTAATCTTGAAGACTCTAAACCAGTAGAGACTGCACCTGTAGATGTTCCAAAGCACGAAGAAATTCGCAGCATTGATGACAGCTATAAAGCAGTAGAAGCGATTACTCGTGGGCTTCCGCAGATTAAAGAATTAAACGACATTGACGATACCGATCTTGATAATCTAGCAAAAAAAGCAGAGAAGGCCTACGATGATCTAATGGATCTAGGTATGAATGTTGAAGTACGCTACAGCAGTAGAATCTTTGAAGTTGCATCTAGTATGATGGGCAACGCAATCAATGCTAAAACAGCTAAAATTGACAAGAAACTAAAAGCCGTTGATCTACAGCTTAAGAAGCTGAAAATTGACAATGATAACAATACGGATCCAAATGATGTTATAAACGGGCAGGGTTATGTGATCACAGACCGTAACGAGCTGCTAAAGAAATTGGGTCAAAAGGACTAAATATTACTATGAAAACTTTTAAAGAATATCTTACCGAAAGCAAAAAAGTCTATAGCTTCAAAGTGAAGGTAGCTGGTGATTTACCAGAAAACTTCGTTGAAGGACTAAAAACCCGCCTTGGAAAATGTGGTGTTATGACTTTTGAAAAGGTTACAAAAACTCCAGTTCAAGCACTACCAATGGACTTTCCAGAACTTAAAAACTGCGAAGTTACAGTGTATGAAGTAGTGTGTGAGTATCCTGTTATCGCTCCTGAAATTAAAAACGAAATGTTAGCAATGGGTATGTGTGAAACACATATTCGTGTGCGCGGTAGTGGTGAACCGTCAGAAGTTGACCAATTAACTATCGGTGATGAGCCTAGCGGTGAAGCACTATTAGACGAAGGTGAGCTAGACAAAGGTAATGCTAAAGTTAAACACAAAGACTATTTTGGTGACGAGTTTAACAAGGGATTTTTAAAAGATTTACAAAAAGTTTCCAAGCAACAAAAGAAAGAAGATGGGCAAGGTGAATATAAACTGCCTAAACAAAAACAAGACAAGGAAGGTGCGAAGAGCGCCATAGGGAGTTAATATGAACTTTAATGATTTAATGGCTAGAATGCGTGAGCTAGATCAACCAGTGGCAGAAAGCCAGATCGAAGAATGCGGCGATATGCCAAGTATGTCTCCGATGGGTATGTCAAGCACAGAACCTAAGCCATCGATGAGCTTAAATCTTAATGCTCAAGGATTAGATAACATTGCAGAACTAATGAAGTTGATGACCAAAGTTAATCCAGATATGATTAACCAAAAAGACACAGCAATTCCAACTTCAATCCCAACATCAAACGAACCAGAAATTGAAATCATTCCAATGGACAAACCAATGGCAAAGCCAATGGGAAGTCCTCCAATGGCTGACCTAATGAAAACTATTGGTGATATCGAAGATCGTCCTGAATCAGATAACGACGGCAAAGACATTGATGGTGTAGACATTGCCGGTGGTGATCACGAAGAGCCAGATATGGACAATATGGGCGGTCCTAGCGATCACGATGCCGACAACGAAGAAGAGCCAGAAGGCGACGATGAAGAAGAAAAAGAAGAAGCGTTTGGCAATTCTCCTACAGGTGCCCCAGGCCCAGAAGTTAAAGACACTGATTATATGACCAATCAACTAGCTGGCGGAATGAACAAGCCAAAACAACAGTTTAAGCACAGCTATCGTCAAGGTGATAACCCAATGGCAATGCCAGAAAGTGATCTACGTGCCCAGATCAAAGCTGAACTAGCACAACGTCTAGCTGAAGCTAAAGCAAGATAATTACAAACAGTAAAACCAGATAGGCTCTTCGGAGCCTATTTTTTTCATTAAATAAAGTATGGCAAAAAGTTTAGATGGCGTATTAATTAAAAAAGCTCATAAGCAAGATCGTTATACCCTTGAAGAGGTAAAACATCTTGAAGCGTGTATGGACCCTATTACAGGCCCGCTTTATTTTATGACTCATTTTTTAAAAATCCAGCACCCTGTACGCGGTGCTATTGATTTCGTACCTTACGGATTTCAAGTGCGATTAATTGAAGCATATAACGGTCACAAAGATGTGATTGCTATGCTACCTCGACAGATGGGTAAAACAACCTGTGCCTGCGGATACTTATTGTGGTTTACGATGTTTGTGCCAGAGGCACAGGTGCTAATCGCAGCTCACAAGTACGAAGGTGCACAGGACATTATGAACCGCTATCGTTATGGGTATGAAAACTTGCCCGACTTTATTCGTGCAGGTGTTATCAGTTATAACAGAAACACTATCGAATATGATAACGGTGCTCGTATACAGGCAACAACAACTACAGAAAATACTGGTCGTGGTAAGTCCCTTTCATTGATCTATTGTGATGAGTTTGCATTTGTGCAACCTCCAGAAAAGGCCAAAGAGTTCTGGACTGCACTAAGTCCAACACTGTCAACTGGTGGTCGTGCGATTATCACATCAACACCAAACAGTGACGAAGATCAGTTTGCGATGATCTGGACTGAAGCCAATAAAAAGTTTGACGAGTACGGCAATGAGCAAGAGCTAGGTGTAAACGGATTCTTCCCGTACTTTGCACATTGGGATGAACATCCTGATCGTGATGAAAAATGGGCAGCAGTAGAACGTGCAAAAATTGGTGAGGAACGTTTCCGCCGTGAGTTTGATTGCGAATTCTTGATCTTTGACGAAACACTAATTAACGCAGTAAAACTAGCAGAACTCGAAGGCAGCGAACCCAAGATGACAATGGGACAAACACGCTGGTACAAAGACATTGATCCTAAATCCACATACCTAGTGTCATTAGATCCTAGTCTAGGCACAGGCGGCGACTACGGAGCTATCCAGGTCTACGAAATGCCTAGTATGATTCAGGTAGCAGAGTGGCATCACAATCTAACTCCGGTGCAGAATCAAGTCAAGCATATGAGAGAGATCTTAAAATACATACACGAGCGTGGCACGGAAAAAGGCGGTACACCGCAGATCTACTACAGCGTTGAAAACAACAATATTGGCGAAGCAGCACTGATTGTTATTAGTGATATCGGAGAAGAAAACTTTCCTGGATTATTCTTAAGTGAGCCTATACGCAAAGGGCATTTCCGTAAGTTCCGTAAAGGATTTAACACTACTCATCGAACAAAAGTGTCCACGTGTAGCCAGCTTAAAAATCTGTTAGAAACTAACAAAATGAAGATTAACTCTAGAGCATTGATTTCAGAACTAAAAACGTTCGTTGCCAGTGGGCTAGGATTCAAAGCCAAATCAGGCGAACACGACGATCTTGTGAGTTCTACACTGCTGATTATCCGTATGGCAGATGTACTAGCAGACTGGGATCCTAGGATCTACGACAAAATGACAGAAAAAATTACAGAGGATCAAATGCCGCTGCCTATCTTTATTAGCACAGGGTTTTGATAAATATACTTATGGACGCAAGAAACAACATAGCCACCGATTTATTCTACAAAGTTAGAAGTCGCTTCTCTGGCCTAAAACTAGGAGCAGAAACTGGAGCGATCACAATCAACCCAGAAGAAGCAAGATTCTTTGACTTTGACTATATGGAAGGTGAAAAACCAATTGGGCACGTTAGCATCAGTTTAGCTGAACCTAACTCAATGAAAGTCTATTTTAGCCACGGTATTACCGAAGCTATGGACACAGATCAGAAAACAAATTGGTATGGTTTCTTAAAAGAATTAAGAGGGTTTGCCAAGCGCAGACTATTGAATTTTGATACCAGAGACATTGCAAAAGACAATCTAGATAAAAGAGATTACGCTTTTCTAAGCCAGTATTCAAATCCAACTGCAAACACTAATAACGAGTTAACAAATACAAATACCGTCGGAGAAAGTATTATGAGTGAAAGTAATTTATACGGGTCAAAGACTATGAGCTATCAAAAGCTAATGGACACTAGACTGATTATCAAACATAGCCAAGCATTAAATGATGATCAAGCACCAGGTGCAAGATCAAGAAATATTTCATCATTGTTTGTTGAAAACGCAGATGGCGAACGTTTTAAATATCCGTTCATTCACTTAGCCGGCGCTCGTGCAATGCAACGTCACGTTGCCAACGGCGGCAAACCATACGACTCTATCGGTGAAAGTATCATCAAGATGAGTGAAGAAATTGCACAACTAAAAAGTTTCTCCAACTATGTTGTTCGCAATGATCTAATGAATTCAGAAACAAACGGAATTGTGGAACGCAGTTCAGAAGCACTAAACAAACTACGTGATCAAATCAAAGGTTTATCAAAGCAAGGGCATTATGAGGCTTACAAAGAAAATTTTGAATCAATCAGCCCGGAAGAAATTCCACAAGAAGTAGTCGAAGACTATACAGAAAAATTCACAGTTAAAAACTTTAAAGAAGATATCGCTTCGGTATTCCCTGTAATCTATCGCCTAATGAAAGAAAACGACATAGGCTACGACGACATAGTCGCAATGACCACACAAGAAGAAATTAGTAACGAAGACCTAGATGAAAAATCATATAAAGATCCATTTGCCAAATTTGAAGCGTGGGCAATGGGATTAGGCGAAGACAGTGCAGTACAAAGCGAAGATCCGGAAGAGCAACAGGCAGCAATTCAGCAACTACAAGAATTAGTCGGTCAGCATTTTCCAGCAGGCGTTGATGGCAGTAATGCCATTGAAAGTCTAGCTGGCCTTATTGAAGATCCACAATTAGATCAAGCAATCAAACAACAGGCTCAACAAGATCCGGACAGTTGTGTTCGCGGACTGGTTAAAGATTGGTTAGAGCAAAATGCCCCAGAAGCATTAGAGCAATTAGACTTCGGCGATTATGTTGAAGAGCCAGCAGAAGTAGATCCAAATGCTGCTCCGGCCGACGGACAAGAAGTTCCACAAGAAGAACCAGTTCCACAAGAAGGCCAAGATCAAGCACAGCCAATGAATGTTCAAGATTTGGCAGAATTTATTCACAGCTTTTATGATAGAGATTCAGGCTCGTTCCCTAAAGGCCCAGAAGGTGTTGCAGTTATGGTAGGCAAAAAATTTGGTGAGCAAGCTGAACAAGCAGCTCGTAAAATGATTGAAAGAATGGCTCCACATCAAAGTACAGAACAAAACCCAGATTTACAAGAACTAATGAGAATTAAAGAACTAGCAAGTTGGTAAAGATTGTTCGTTGCGGTTAGGGTGGATTAAGCACCCGGAAGAAGGGCACTACGGTGTCCTTTCTTTTTGGCGAAATGAAATTAAACTTCTGTGTCAACTAATCGTCTTACTAAAGCGTTGTATATATATGCAGGAGGCATTTATGAACACGTTTTGTAATAGCGAAAAGCCAGATAAAAATGAATCGGATGTAAAGATTACACACTCTTTAAGAGTGGTTAGTCCAGACTGCGATACTAAAAGATCTGGTCCTTGCAAGCTCCCTGCTAGTTCACCAAACCTCAAAGGAAAATAAAATGAACAAACTTATCGTAGCCTTAATGGCATCAATCGCAGTAACCGCTTTTGCCGCAGAACCAGCTAAAGCACCAGCAAGTGCTCCTGCTAAAGCAGAAGTTAAGAAAGCAGAAGAAGTTAAGAAAGCAGCAACGCCTGCAAAAAGTACTCCTGCCAAGGACGAAAAGGCAGCAGCACCAGCTGCTAAGCCAGCATCAAAGTAAGTTTGGTTTAGACGATTCGGACGACGATTTTGACGAAGTAATTGATTTTTATGTTGCATATCGTCGTCCGGAAGTTATCAAAGAATCTTATGTTTATGATCTAGATTCCGATGATGACGACTTACCTACACACATTACCGAGAGACTAGCCCAAGCAAGGGCGTTGGCACTGGAAAAATACAGAGAAGTCTGGGGGTAAAATTCCAGACTTTTTTGGTGAAACAAAATCAATAAACTATCAGATAATAGTTGACCTTGATAAATAAAAAGCGCATAATAGTACTATGCGTACAAGGCATAAAAACATTTTAGGCATAACATAGGAGGCATTTAAAATGGCTACATTAGCAGAAATTCGTGCGAAACTTCAAGAAGCACAATCAAAGTCCACAGGACAATCCACAGGCGGTGGAGACAACGCAATTTACCCACATTGGAATATGCAGGAAGGCAAAGAGGCGACTATTCGTTTCTTAGAAGATGGCAATCCTAATAACACATTTTTCTGGGTAGAACGTGCGATGATCAAATTGCCGTTTGCTGGTATCAAAGGTGAATCAGATTCACGTCCAGTTCAAGTTCAAGTACCCTGCGTAGAGATGTACAATGATGGATCAGTGTGTCCGATCTTGTCAGAAGTGCGTGGCTGGTTCAAAGACAAAGCACTGGAAGAAATGGGTCGTAAGTATTGGAAGAAACGTTCATACATTTTCCAAGGCTTCATCGTTGAAGATCCGTTGAAAGAAGATAAAACTCCAGAAAATCCAATCCGTAGATTTATCATCGGTCCTCAAATCTATCAAATCATTCGTAGTGCTTTGATGGATCCAGAGTTGGACGAATTGCCAACACACGCACTTAAAGGCGTTGACTTTAAGATCGCTAAAACATCTAAAGGTGGTTTCGCAGATTACTCTACATCAAAGTGGAGCCGTCGTGAACGTGCCCTAACAGATATCGAAGCGGCAGCAATCCAACAACACGGTTTGTTCAACTTGTCAGACTTCCTACCTAAGAAACCAACAGACGTTGAGTTAAAAGTTATGAAGGAAATGTTTGAAGCATCAGTTGATGGCGAAGCGTATGATATGGATCGTTGGGGTCAATACTTCAAACCAGCCGGAATGGGTCAAGCAACTGGTGATCCTAATAAAGCAACTAGTCGTCCAGCAGCAGCCGCTCCTATCGACGAAGATGCTGAAGATATTCCAGCACCAATTCAGACAGCAGCACCAGCAGCCGCTCCTAGCGCAGCCGCCGGCGATAACAGTCGTGCCCAAGACATCTTGGCTATGATTCGTAATCGTCAGAAGCAGTAATATAAGTCAAGAGTGCGGGTAACCTCGCACTCTTATTCACCCTAGGAGAACAATAATAATGGCAAAAGCATTTGACATTTCTAAATTTAGAAAGTCGATCACTAAGTCTATCGAAGGCTTGAGTATTGGCTTTAATGACCCAACAGACTGGGTCTCAACTAACAACTTTGCATTAAATTATCTCATCAGTGGCGACTTTAATAAAGGAATTCCACTAGGTAAGGTAACTGTATTTGCTGGAGAATCTGGCGCAGGTAAAAGTTTTATCTGTTCAGGTAATTTGGTTGCTAACGCACAGAAGCAAGGCATCTATCCTATCTTAATCGATACAGAAAATGCACTTGACGAAAAGTGGTTACACGCACTTGGCGTAGACACAAGCCCAGACAAGTTGTTAAAACTTAATATGGCTATGATCGACGATGTGGCAAAGACTATCACTGAGTTTATTGCAGAATACAAAACAATGAACGAAGAAGATCGTCCTAAGATCCTTTTTGTAATTGATTCGCTAGGTATGTTGCTAACTCCGACAGACGTTAATCAGTTCCAAGCAGGTGATATGAAGGGCGATATGGGCCGTAAGCCTAAAGCACTAACTGCACTTGTTCGTAACTGTGTTAATATGTTCGGAGCTCATAACATTGGTCTAGTAGCAACTAATCACACATACGCTTCACAAGATATGTTCGATCCAGATGACAAGATTTCAGGCGGCCAGGGCTTTATCTATGCAAGTTCGATTGTTGTAGCAATGCGTAAATTGAAACTTAAAGAAGATGAAGATGGCAATAAGATTAGCGAAGTAAAAGGTATTCGTGCTGCCTGTAAGGTAATGAAAACACGCTATGCTAAACCGTTTGAGAGTGTACAAGTTAAGATTCCTTACGAAACAGGTATGAATCCATATAGTGGACTGGTCGACTTGTTTGAAGCGAAAGGGATGCTCAAGAAAGAGGGTAACAGTCTTGTCTACACAACTAGCGATGGTGAGATCATTAAACAATTCCGCAAAGCCTGGGAAAGAAATGACAATGAAGGTCTTGACAAAGCAATGCAAGACATTTCTAATTATGGCGAAAAAACCGAATCAGTGATAACTACTAATGTTGAACCTGAAACGGAGAGCCTGGAATGAAAGAAGACTTAATCGCCGATCTTTGGAATATTGTTGTAGAACATATTCCTGAAAAACAAAAGAAAGACGTAGCAGCAGATTTTGTAAATGCCCTGTTAGATCACGGCATCAAAGAATCTATTTTAGATAATTTACTCGGAATCGATCCTTTCCTTGATCAAGCCATTGAGTATGCAACAGACGGCGAAGATTACAGTGAAGAAGAAGTAGATGAGTACTACGAAGATGAGGACTAATGAACTGGTACGATAAAGTTTCAAAGGATATTTCGCATATCCCAGACGCAGTAGCATACTACGAAGCCGAATTACTTCAGGCTAAGTTTGATGTTAAAGTCTCAGGTAATCTGGAGAAAGCTGCGGCTAATATGCCAGGTATCGTCGAAAACCGATTTAACCAGTTACAGGAAATCGAAGGTATCTTAGAGTATCTAAATATCGAACTAAGACGCCTTCGTAGTCAGCATTTCCGTAAGTATCTTGAAAGTTATCAACGGGCTTTGTCTTCTAGGGACTGTGAAAAGTTCGTAGAAGGCGAAGCTGACGTTGTAGACTTTGAGAAAATTATCAACGACTTTGCCTTACTGCGTAATAAATGGTTAGGCATTATCAAAGCACTTGACATCAAGCAATGGCAAGTATCAAATATTGTTAAATTGAGAACTGCTGGTCTAGAAGACGCAACTCTGTAACTTTTTCTTCGATATAATCTTTAATATTTTTAGTTGGAATCCAGCCTAGTACATCCCTGGCCTTGGTATTATCTGCTAGAGTTATATAGGCTTCACCGACTCTAGGTTCGATCATAACTGTGTCATTGCTAATCATAGCGGCTATTTCTAACACAGAATAATTAACGCCCGATCCAATATTAAACACTTCACCATATCGACTGTGGTCTACTGTCATTGCTAACATATTGGCAGTTACTACATCATCGATGTGCGTGAAGTCTCTACGTTGAGTACCGTCTGGTACAATAGTTAACGACTCCCCACTTCTAAATTGATTTAGAAATTTACCCACAACTAAAGCATACGGCCCGCGGATTGGCTCACGGTCTCCGTAGACATTGAAGTATCTAAAAATAACAGTATCAAGTCCGTATAATTTAGTATACAATGTACAGATCTTTTCTGCTGTAACTTTTGAAACTGAATATACATTAAGGCAGTCTTCAACCATTGACTCTTGTAATGGTGGAGTATTTTTCAATCCGTATGCAGATGATGTGGAAGAATAAATTACCTTCTTAACTCCTGCTTCTAACGAACATTGTAATACCGACGTAGTTCCAACGACATTAGTCTGTGCAGTCTGCACTGGTTTCTTTAGGGTAGATTGTATTCTTGCTTCTGCAGCACAATGAAAAACATAGTCAACTCCGTCATACAACGGTCTTGTATTTTCATAATCTACGATGTCTAGTTTATGATAGGCAGCTTTTGGATTAAAGTAAAATTGGTAATGTGACTGTGATGATTCATTGTCTATAACCACAACTTCGTGCCCTAGATCAATCAATTTATCCACGATATGTGAACCAATAAACCCTGCACCCCCGGTAACTAACAGCTTCATACAGATCTCCTTTTTGTATTTATACAATTAAATGCGCACATAAATAGAAGGCCAAGGAGTCGTATGAAAGCGTTTGTTATAAGAAAACAAGATGATGAAATTTCGGAGAACTTTGCCAATGAGTGCATTAGTTCGTCTGCATCTTTTGGAATTACTGTTGAAAAATTTGCTGGTGTATACAGCAATCAAGTAGACTTATTATCTAAACTTGGAATGGTTCCTTACCCGGGAATGAAGCAGATATATAAAGACAACATCAGCCAACTTGGGTGTTTTCTAAGTCATTATATGCTGTGGCTTAAATGTCTTGAGCTGGATGAACCTTGTTTAATATTTGAGCACGATGCTGTAATGATTAGGACTTTGCCGGAAAATGTATTAGACATATTCACTCACAGATTGGTATTAGATGCATACGCACACCCATATCAAGTTGATGATCCTTACGCAGTCTACGAAGAAAGATTAAAAAACGAAACAGCAAGTATTACAGAATATCCGTTAGTTCCTTGGGAAAATTTTAGATGGGGATTATTAAAAC
>Ga0209191_1001262_pt1 | contig 16888 bp, 17 predicted proteins | sample S_130626_EF_Meta_FD_187320 | JGI IMG/M metagenome (GOLD analysis project Ga0209191, IMG submission 187320) | Freshwater microbial communities from Lake Simoncouche, Canada to study carbon cycling - S_130626_EF_MetaG (SPAdes) (version 2) | ecosystem: Environmental > Aquatic > Freshwater > Lake ...
CCCAGAATGGGCATAAAACATATGTGGATCAAGATCTTTCTAAAGAGATCTTCCATATTGGAACATTTGAGTTCAAACATGAGCATACACTAGCGTGTAGGGATGTAGAAAATGGCACTTGATACTTATAGTGGACTGAAGACAGGAATTGCTGATTACTTGAATCGGGATGACCTGACTTCTATTATTCCGTCTTTTATCGCCTTGGCAGAAGCAAAATTTAATCGTAAATTGCGTGTTCGCCAAATGGTAAAACGGGCTACTGCCACTTTAGATACTCAATACTTTGCTTTTCCGTCAGACTTCCTACAGGCCAAAGAGTTCCAGTTAAATACAAATCCTATTACGTATTTGCAATATGTCACTCAGAATCAGGGTGACTATGGTTCTGCAAATCAGTTTATTTCTGCAGGTAAACCTCAGTTTTATACAATTATTGGAACTCAACTAGAAGTAATACCAACTCCTGATGCTAGTTACACAGGAGAACTTACCTATTATGGTAAGATTACTGCGTTGAGTGATTCAAACACAAGCAACTGGCTTTTAGCTTATGCCCCAGACTTGTACTTATATGGTGCATTGGTTGAGGCAACTCCATATTTGAAAGATGATGAGCGTCTTGGCACTTGGAGTACGTTATATACAAACTCCTTGGGCGACATAGAAATAGCAGATCAAAGGGCGTCTGTTTCTTCTACTCCGATTGTTCGTGCCCGATCTTTGGGGTGATATATGGCTGGTTCATTTTCCGATTACTTAGAAGATAAGCTTCTAAAACACGCATTTACTAATACTACTTATACACCTGCAGCTACTATGTATGTGGGTTTGTATACTGCCGCACCTACTGATGCTGGTGGTGGTACACAAGTATCTGGTGGTAGTTATGCTCGTGTATCTGTGGCATTTACTGTAAGTGGTACAAGTACGTTATGTACTAACTCTGCTGCGGTAGAGTTTACTGCCGCTACTGCCTCATGGGGAACGATTGTTGCTGTAGGCGTATTTGACGCTTCAACTGCAGGTAATCTATTGGCATGGGCAGATTTGACTGTAAGCAAAACAATTGATACAGGTGATATTTTCCGTATCCCTACTGGTGATCTTGACATTACATTGAGTTAATCATGGCACTTGTACTTGCTGATCGGGTAAAGGAAACTACTACCACAACAGGCACAACTGATTTTGTTCTTGGTGGTGCTGTTAGTGGTTTCCAAACATTCTCTGCGGGTGTTGGCAATAGCAACACTACATACTATTCTGTATCTCTAGGATCAGATTGGGAGGTTGGCCTTGGTACATTGTCAGCTAATGGATTGACGCTTGCCAGGACTACTGTATTGCAGTCTAGCAATGCAGATGCAAAAGTTTCGTTTGCTGCAGGTTCTAAAGATGTGTTTGTTACTTACCCTGCTGACAAAGCAGTTTTAAGTGATGCTACACAGACCCTGACAAATAAGACTTTAACTAGTCCTACACTAACTACGCCTATTCTTGGAACACCTCAGAGTGGTGTTTTAACAAGTGCTACAGGTTTACCTTTAACAACTGGTGTTACTGGTACTCTTCCTGTCGCAAATGGTGGTACAGGTATAACATCTTTAGGTACTGGTGTAGCTACATGGTTAGGTACACCAACAAGTGCCAATTTAATCTCTGTTGTTTCTGATGAAACTGGATCTGGTGTTTTGGTGTTTAACAGCGCACCAGCATTGACTAATCCAACAGTAACAAACTATGTAGAGACTCCATATACGGCTAACTCAAGTACGGCTATTACGCTTGCTCTGACCAACGGCACAGTGCAGATTATTACCTTGACAGGTACTTGCACAATCACAATGCCCACGGCTACAAGTGGTAAGTCTTTTATATTGTTGTTAAAGCAAGATGGAACAGGCTCACGTACAGTTACTTGGTCAACAGTTAAATGGGCTGGTGGTACTGCACCGACTATTACATCTACTGCAAGCAAACAAGATATTCTTAGTTTCTTTGCTGATGGCACAAACTGGTATGGTGTTGTTGTAGCTCAGAACTACACGCCATAAGGGGTTTTAATGTTTGCCGCATCTAAAACAGCTTCAGTCACTGCAGCATATCAAATCTCACGTAGTTTGCGGTTTAATAATGCTGATACGGCTTATCTGAATCGTACTCCTGCGAGTGCCTCTAACCGCAAGACTTGGACATGGAGTGGATGGGTTAAGCGTAATTCTTTTAACGTATTTCAATACTTTTTTGGCGCATCTCCAGATTCTTTTGTTAATACATTTTCTATTGCTTCATTTGGTGCGGGGGCTTCTGAAGACCAGCTTCGCTTTCAAGATTTTCAAGGGGGGTCTCAAACTTGTAATTTAAGGTCAAATCAAGTATTGCGTGACCCATCTGCTTGGTATCACATTGTTTTAGCGGCTGATACTACTCAAGCAACAGATACAAACAGATTTAAAATGTACGTTAATGGAGTACAAATAACTTCGTTTTCCACAGCAACATATCCTACTCAAAATACTGACCTTACAATCAATAACAATGTATTACAAACACTTGGATATATCACATCAGCCAACACTTTTAACGGCTACATGACCGAGGTCAACTTTATTGATGGCACTCAGTTAACCCCATCATCATTTGGTCAAACAGACGCACAAACTGGTGTGTGGGGGCCAAAGGCCTACTCAGGCTCATACGGCACTAATGGCTTCTACGTCAACTTCTCAGATAACAGCAACACAACTGCGGCTACATTGGGTAAAGACTACTCAGGTAACGGCAACAACTGGACACCTAATAACTTCAGCGTGACTGCGGGTGCGGGTAATGACTCTCTTGTTGATTCACCAACATCGTATGGAACTGATACTGGTGTGGGTGGGACTGTGCGGGGGAATTACTGCACGATGAATCCATTGCAAAATGGAATGACCAACGCACCTAGAAACGGCAACTTAGAGATTGCGGGTTCTGCTGACATTTACAGAAGTTTGTTTGGCACATTCGGTGTTTCATCAGGCAAATGGTACTTTGAAGTTGTCATCACAAGTGGTAGTGGTGTGACCAATGTTGCATGGTCATCAACATCAAGCATTTATCAGTATGCGGGTGAAGCATCTACATCGTATGGATACGAACTTGAAAACGGCAACAAGATAAATAATGGTGGAACTTCTGCATATGGTTCTGCTTTAACCACAAACGATGTGTTCATGTGTGCTGTTGACATGGACAATTTAAAGTTGTTCTTTGGTAAGAATGGGACTTGGTTTGCTTCAAGTGACCCTGTTGCGGGAACAAGCCCTGCATACACATTTTCGGCAGGGACTTATTTCTTCCAAATGCGTCCATACACAGGTTCTAGTTCTGTTGTTACAACGAACTTTGGTCAACGAGCATTTGCCTACACAGCCCCAAGTGGCTTCAAAGCACTTTGCACACAGAACTTGCCAACGCCTACGATTGGGGCGACTACGGATACTCAAGCGGGTAAGTTCTTTAATCCTGTTTTGTATACAGGTAATGCAACGTCTCGCTCAATTACAGGTGTTGGATTTCAACCTGATTGGGTTTGGATTAAAGATAGAACAACGACTAACCGAAATGTTGTATTTGATGCCGTTCGTGGCACAACTAAAAGGTTAATAACAGAACTTGACATTGCAGAAGATACAGGTGGTGGTTTTGGTGTTGTTACCGCATTTAATAGCGATGGTTTTTCAGTTGATACAGGCAACAATGTTAATCAAAATACTGATTCATATGTATCTTGGAACTGGAAAGCAAATGGTGCTGGCTCAACCAACACATCAGGCTCTATCACTTCAACAGTAAGCGCAAGCACCACAAGCGGATTTAGTGTGGCAACCTACACGGGTACTGGAGTGGCAGGAACTATTGGTCACGGCTTGGCTGTTGCACCATCAATGATTATTGTTAAGTCAAGAAGTGCAGCTGGTGCTTGGGGAGCTTATCACGCATCATTGGGTAATAGTTCAAATTTAGTTTTAAATACAACTGCTGCTTCTGCTTCAAGTTCTACTATTTGGAACGCAACTTCTCCAACAAGTTCAGTATTTTCTGTTGGAATAAATACAATAAGTAATACTGTCACAGTAACCTATGTCGCCTACTGCTTTGCTGAAGTAGCAGGTTATAGCAAGTTTGGCTCTTATACGGGCAATGGTTCAACTGATGGTCCGTTTGTCTTTACAAATATGCGTCCTGCTTATGTGATGATTAAACGCACAGATTCCACTGGTGATTGGATAGTTTGGGATAGTGTTCGTAATACATACAATGTAACTAACAGCGTCTTGTTTTCAAATTCGACACAAGCCGAAGCCACAGGTGCAACTGTTGCAATAGATTTGCTATCCAATGGTTTTAAACTTAGAAACACAGATGCAACAGAAAACGCAAATGGTGGGACTTACATCTTTATGGCACTAGCAACAAACCCCTTTAAATTCTCCCTTGCACGATAGGACTTAATATGTACGCATTCATTGAAAATAACGCAGTCGTCAAAGTTGGTGATTTAACAACCCTTTTCCCCGACACATCAAGCCCCAACGCTTCATTTGCTCAAGAGAAAGGTGCATTAGAAGTGGTGGAAGGTGAGCAAAAAGATCAACGCTTTTATTGGGTAACTTTTTCCCATTATGAAGTCAACGACTCTGTTGTCACTCGCACCTACACAAACACGCCAAAGGCTTTGGATGATGTGACCAATGAAGATGCAAGCGTGACTAAAGGTCTAAAGTCACAATGGATTGCTCAAAACAAGGCAAATGCCAACTTATTATTGGCAAGCACCGATTGGATGGTAATTCGCAAGGCAGAGCGTGATGTAGCTATTCCTAGTGATGTGGTGACAGCTAGGGCAGCCATTATTGTTAACTGTACTGCTAAAGAGGTGGCTATTGCTGCTTGTACGACAATAGAAGACTTTATCAATGTTGTTGCGCCAATTACAACTAGTGAGCCATAATCATGGAAAACAAGATCGTATTAACTGACGCTCAATTAGAACATCTAGTTGAAAAAGTAACTGAAAAAGTAATAGAAAATGTTTACATCAGCATTGGTGAAAGCATTGTTAAAAAGTTTTTTTGGGTAGTTGGTCTAGGAACAGTGGCTTTGTTTGCTTGGCTAAGTGGAAATGGGCATCTTAAATAATGTTTGGCTTTAACGCACTTTCTGAAGCAGCATTTTCATCACTAACAGGTGGTGTTAAAGATGCGTCTGCAAACATTGATGCAACTTCTTCAGTAAGTGCTAGTGCCATCTATTTAGGAGCAGCAAGTGCTTTAAGTGCTGCTACTTCTTCTATAACAGGAAGTGCAAACTATAGTGCTGGTGCAAGTGCAAACATTGAGTCCACTTCTAGCATTACTGCTTATGGAATAAGCGTATATTCAACGATAATTGTTATATTTCCAGAAAGTATAGTAACTTCCAATGGTGAAGCTATACGTACAACATCTGCAAACTCATCTACTTTATCAAGTATGACTGCATCTGCAAGACTTAAATGGGAAACTGAAGCTGATGTTTCAGAAACTTGGACTGATATATCTGATATATCCGAAACTTGGACTACAGTAAATTAAGAGGTCAACATGGCTGATACAACAACCACAAACTTAGGTCTTACAAAACCAGAGGTAGGTGCATCTACTGACACATGGGGTACTAAGATCAATACAGACTTAGACACCATTGATGGCTTGTTTGATGCTGGTCCTTTACTTAAAGTAACTAAAGGCGGTACTGGTGTAGGAACTAAAACAGGCACAGGATCTGTTGTTCTAAACACTTCTCCTACATTGGTGACACCTTTACTAGGAACACCTACTTCTGGTGTGGCAACTTACCTTACTGGTTTGCCATTGACTACAGGTGTGACAGGAACTCTACCTATTGCCAATGGTGGTACAGGATTAACTGCCGCAGGTGCTGCAGGTTACTTCCTTAAGTCTGATGGCACTAACTTTTCTGCCTCACCTATTGGTGGAAACTTTAGTATCCCAACATCTACACGTACATCTAATACTGTTTTAGCTTTGTCTGACAATGGCTATTACATTGATGTAACAAGTGGTACTTTTACTCAAACATTTACTGCTGCCACAACACTAGGTGCAGGATGGTGGGTTTATATCGGTAACTCTGGTACTGGTAATATAACTTTAGATCCAAATAGTTCAGAAACTATTGATGGATTGACAAGCTTTATCATGTATCCAAAAGAAGTTCGTTTAGTTCTCTGTAACGGAACATCATTTAAATCTGTTGTTATCAATACGTTTAACTTAACAGTAACTTCTACTAGTTCTATTACTATTCCACCTGGCTATCAAAAACTTTGGGTTGATGCTGTTGGCGGTGGTGGTGGTGGCGGTACTGGCGTTGTTAACACAAGTGGTGGCTATCGTTATGGTCCAGCTGGTGGTGGTGCAGGAGCTAGAGTATTAACTGTTACTGATGTACCAACATCAGGATCTTCTATAACTGCAACAATTGGTGCGGGTGGTGCTGCAGGTGCTGCAGGAGGAAATTCATCATTTAACAACATTATTGCTTATGGTGGTGGAGCAGGAGCTGGTGGATCAACTGCTTATGTAACTGGTTCTGGCGGTGGTGGCGGTGGTGGAAATGCTGGAATTGGTGGGAATGGATTTAATGATGTTACCAATGGATCTGGTACTGGTGGATCTCCAAGTTTAGCAAGAGCAACTTCTTCAAATAATATTTCAACTGGTGGCGCATGGGGTAGTGGAACTGCAATTTGGGGTGGAGGCGGTGGTGGTACTGGCTATTTGAATTCTGGAACTGATGCGGGTGGCTCACTATATGGACCTGCTGGTGGTGGTGGCGGTACTGGTATGGATAGTGGTAATGCTACTGGTACAGGCGGTGCTGGTGGAACATCAAACTCTTATGCAGGTGGTGGTGGTGGTGCAGGTGGTACTGCTGGTGGAAATGGTACTGCAGGTATAACAAATTCTGTAACTGGCATGGGTAACGGAGGTGGTGGTGGCTCATGTAAAGCCGCTGCTAATGGTGGTAATGGTGGTACAGGTGGATTCCCAGGTGGTGGTGGAGGCGGTGGATCTTCTGCTGATACTGGATATTCTGCAGGTACTGGTGGTACAGGTGGTGCAGGTCAGATCCGAATCTGGGGCATTGCATAAATGTATATCCCATTAAACATCCCGCCAGGTGTTTACAAGAATGGTACTGAGTACCAATCTAAAGGACGCTGGAACAGCTCTACTCTGGTACGTTGGTATCAGAATACTATTCGCCCCATTGGTGGATGGCGTAAACGCTCGTCAACTCAACTCACTGGTTCTGCCAGAGGATTGATTGCTTGGCGTGATAACAGTAATGTTCGTTGGACAGGAATTGGTACTCATTCAAAGCTCTATGCAATGAATGAAGGTGGTGTTGCTTACGACATTACACCTACATCTTTTACTGCTGGCATTGCAGATGCAGATACCAAACTAGGCTATGGGTATGGTGCTTATGGTACTGCTGCCTATGGTATTGCTAGACCAGATACAGGCTCATACACTCCTGCTACAACATGGAGTTTGGATACTTGGGGGCAATATCTAGTAGCTTGCTCAAACGCTGATGGAAAGCTTCTGGAGTGGCAGTTAAATACTGGTACTAAAGCCGCTGCTATTACCAATGCACCAACAACTTGCTCTGGTTTAGTCGTAACAGAGGAAAGATTCTTGTTTGCTCTTGGAGCAGGTGGAAACCCACGTAAAGTGCAATGGTCTGACCAAGAGGTTAATACTACTTGGACACCTAGTGCTACCAACCAAGCAGGCGACTTTGATCTGACGACATTGGGTTCTCTGATGTGTGGCAAACGTGTACGTGGTGCTACTATTCTGTTTACTGATGTAGATGTCCATTCAGCAACTTACATTGGCCCACCATACGTCTATGGATTTGAGCGTATTGGTACTGGATGTGGCGTTATTTCCCGTCAATCAGTAGCGGCTACTGACAATTCATGTATTTGGATGTCTAAGTCTGGTTTTTGGATGTTTGATGGCTTTGTTAAGCCTTTGCCTTGTGATGTTGGAGATTACATCTTTAACAATATTAACTATCAGCAAGCATCTAAGGTTTACTGCGTCCATAACTCAGCCTATGGTGAAGTTTGGTGGTTCTATCCTAGTTCAGCCAGTGTTGAGAATGATTCCTATGTAAGCTACAACTATCGTGAAAACCATTGGGCTATTGGTACTTTTGGTAGAACTTGCGGGACTGATTCTGGTGTATTTGGCAAACCAATGATGGTTTCATCTGATTCTTATGTCTATGAGCATGAGATTGGCTTTACATATGACTCAATTACCCCATTTGCTGAGTCAGGACCAGTTGAATTAGCTACTGGAGACAGAGTAATGAATATTACTGGTCTAGTCCCTGATGAGAACACTTTAGGTGACGTTAAGGCTCGTTTTAGCACTAAGTTTTACCCAAATGCTACTGAATACAACTTTGGTCCTTACACCATGAATACGCCTACTTCTGTACGTATTACTGGTAGACAGATTGCCGTAAAGATTGAAGGCAATGTCAATACTGATTGGCGTGTTGGGACTATTAGATTGGATGGTAAGCCAGGAGGTTTGCGTTGAAACTCCCAACTCCTACTCAATCTTATGATCCTAGAGATCAGGCCAATGTTCGCAGACTTATTGAGTCTGACAATGCAAACCTTTACAAGCGTAATCAGGATGTTGAGATTGGTTCTCGCAAGATAACTCCTCCTAACAGATTGATTATCTCTAGTCCAAATGGCACTAGGTATGAGATTTTGGTTAGTAATGTGGGTGTATTAACAGCTTCAGCAGTATGATAGATTGCAGTAGTTTTGTGGAAAATGGGGAGCCTAAGTGGTGGGTTCCATATTTTCTTCAAAGTGAGCAATTATTATTAAATGCGCTAGAATACGGAAACGAAACGCATAGTCTTGAGGATGTCGCAATGGCCCTCAATAAAGATGAAATGCAATTATGGCCTGGTGTCAACACGGCTCTCGTTACCGAAATTATTACCTATCCAAAACGAAAAATCATCAATGTATTCTTGGCAGCAGGTGATATGGATGAGGTTGTCAGAATACTTCCATACGTGGAAAAACACGGGAAAATGGAAGGTTGCACTCACATGACTATGACAGGTCGTAAAGGATGGGACAAGGTTATGAGTAAGATTTATCAAGTTCAAACAAGAGTTTTCTTGAGTACGGAGATATAAAATGAGTTTATCAAGTTCTAATCAATCATCGCAATCGCAATTAGATCCACAATTTAAAGAAGCTTTTTTAAATAACTTACAAAGCACACAAAATGTAGCTGCCAATTTAAAGCCTCGTGAATTTGCAGGATTTAATGCTGACCAAAATCAAGCATTTGATTTAAATCGCTTGTATGCAAGTCCATTAAGCGCACCAACTCTTTATGCAACAGATGCGGCAAACCTCATACAACAAGCTTCTAACTATGTACCTCAAAATGCTACATATAACGCTTATGGTGGTGCAACTGTAAATCCTGCATCTTTAGCTGCTCAACAAGGTTATACGGCTACAACTGGTACTGGTGCGACTGCTGGTTCTGCTACCCCAGCAAGTTATAAAGGATTTGATTATGCAGGAGCAGGATCAGCCAAAACAGCAACAGGTACTGGTTATGGGGCTGATACTTATGGTGGACAAACAGCTGGAGCCGCTGAACGATTTGCAGGAGTCTCAGCAGGTCCTGCTGCACAAGCCGCTGCTGCCCAACTTGCTAGATCTTCTATTCAAAATGTTGGCGCAACAGGAGTTACTGGTGCTGGCGTAACTTCTGAAGCACTGGGTGCAATTGCTCCACAAGCCAGAGCTAATATCCGTGATGTTGGTGCTGCTTCATTCTTGAATCAGAATATTCAGCAGTACATGAATCCATATACTAAGGCTGTTACTGAACAAAGTCTGACTGATCTAGAGCGTTCTAGACAACTTGAACAACAACGTACTGCTGCACAAGCTACTGCTTCTAAAGCGTATGGTGGCTCTCGTCAAGGTGTTGCTGAAGCAGAAACTAATCGTGCTTATGGTGAAAATGCTGCACGTTTGGTTGCCCAACAAAATGCTGCTGCTTATGCTGCTGCCCAACAAGCTTCTGAAGCTGATTTGGCTCGTCAGATGCAAGCACAACAGCTTAATCAAGCACAAGACGTTGCTACAACTCAACAGTCATTGCAACTTGCAGGACAGTTTGGTTTGGCTAATCAAGATGCTAATTTACGTGCTGCTTTGGCTAATCAGGGTGTTGATGTTTCTACTGGTCAACTTAATACCAATCTTGCCCAACAGACTGCTTTGGCTAATCAAGCTGCAGCAAACCAAATGGCGCAATACAATGCTGGTAACTTGCAACAAGCAGGTTTAGCTAATCAATCTCAAGCTAATCAGATGGCTCAGTTTAATGCTGGAAATCTTCAGCAAGCTGGTTTGGCATCTATGGCTGCTTCAAATCAAGCTGCACAGTTTGGTGCAGGTGCTCAGAATCAGGCCGCATTACAAAATGCTGCAGCGCAAAATGCAATGGCTCAATACAACGCTAGTAACCAACAACAAGCTAATCAGTTTGGTGCGGGTGCGGCTAATACTGCTTTCTTACAAAATGCAAATGCCGCCAACCAAATGGCTCAGTTCAATGCTGGTAATCAACAAGCAATGAATTTAGCCAACCTTGGTTATCAGAATCAAGCAAACCAATTTGGAGCTTCTGCGTTTAATCAAGCAGGTTTGGCTAATGCGGCTGCACAAAATGCTGTTGCTTCTCAACAAGCAAACTTATTCCAACAAGCGGGTTTGACAAATGCAAACAACTTCTTGCAAGCTAATTTGGCTAACCAACAAGCTGGTTTGACTGCTAACCAACAAAGACTTTCTGGTGGAACTCAGTTGGCTAATGCGGCTACAAATCTGCAGAATCTTGGATTCAATCAAGCAAATCAATTGCGAGATCAAGGTTTGTTGCAACAAGGCTTCTCTCAGCAGACGCTGGATGCAGTACGCAATCTGCCATTGGAGCAACAACAGCTTATCAACCAAGCATTGGGTCTCAATGTGGGTGGTGGCTCTGGTGCAACAAGCTCTTCAAGCGGCTCGAGCTTTGGTGCAAGTTTGTTCGGAAAGTAAGGAATTATCATGGAATTTTTATTACCAAAAGAGCAATTAAAAGGCTTGTCAGAAGAAGATCAAAAAGCCGCTAAAGATGAAGCTTTCAATCAGTTCTTATTAGGAAGCATCTTTGGTGGTGGTGGTATTTCTACTGGCTACCAAGCTGTTCAAAACATTATTCCTAATATGCAAAAGCAAAGGCAACAACAAGGTTTGTTGTCTGAATTGCAAGGAATTCAACAAGACTTCTTTCCGACTCCATCACAAGCTACTCAAAAATCATTTGTAAATCAGCCAACTAGAACCTCTACTGACTATGGGCCATCTCCTGAGGCTGCTTTAAGACAACAACAAATATTAGATCAACCTGTTGATTTGAACGCTGCATTTACACGTTTGGGACGTTTAGCTACTAATCCCAATGCAACTGCAATGATTCCAAGTTTGACTTCTGCATTTCAGAATTTACAACCTAAAGTACAAGGTGATTTAGTTTTAAATGCTAATCAGCAAGTATTACGTGGATTACCAACTATGAAAGATGGTGTTGTATCTCAATACAATCCCCTTACTCGTGGTTACGCTTCTGCTCCATCAGAGTTTTACAAAGAATCCAAGATTCTATCTACTCCACCAGAAGTTTCTGCAAATACAGAGCTTGTGCCACGCCAAGGTGGTGGGTTTATGCAACAAGAAATTCCAGGTGCTACTCAAGCTATTGGAGCAATTGAAAGTGCTAAAGCAGTTGGTCAAGCTGGTGGTCAAGTTGAAAAAGTAGTTGGTGCTAATGGTGTAACTTATTACGTGCCAAGATCTTCATTGCTTTTACAACCTCCTACTGGTAAACAACCTACTAATGCAGTTGGTACAGGAGGTGTTATGGGTGGTGTTGCAGAAGTTTCTCCAGCACAAAAAACATTCAATGAAACTGCTGATATTACTTATAAAGCTTTTACAAAAAATAGCTCAGAAGCCGCTGCATCTGCATCAGGTAGAAAACTTGCCGCACAACAGTTATATGATTTATCGACAAGAATTGATAACAATAAATTAACTGGTTTGCAAGCTGGTGTTTATAGTTACATGAACGCAATACCTGGTGTTGGTAAATTATTTGAACAAGATATTGTTGATGTAACTCGCATGAACCAATCAATTGCTACGGCTCAGTTGGAAAAGACAGCACAACAAAAAGGTGCAGCTTCGAACTTAGATGCACAAGTTATTGCTAAAGGTTACGCAACATTGACAGACCCTGCTACTGCAACACGTATGCTTGCCGCACAAGAAGAAGCATTGGCTGATAAAGATGCGGCTAGAGATATGTTTAGAGAATCTTATACAGGTGACCCTGCAAAAATAGGTTCAGCTTGGCAAAAAGCTCCCGAAAATCAGCCTATTTTTGAACATCCAAAGTTTAAACAGTTCCTTATTGAACAAATTACTGCTAACCCTGCCAAGCCAGTTCTGCCTGCAGGATTCACACTTGTTCAAGGTAAATCTGGCAAGTATGGAATCAAAAGACCAGATGGTACTGTAATGCCAGTAGGTCAATAACATGGCGACTAAAGACGAAATCTTTGCTTTTGCTGCTCAAGAGGCAGAACGCCAAGGTGTTCCTCTTTCCTTGGTGCAAGGTGTTGTAGAGGCTGAATCTGGTGGTGCTTTTAACGCTATAGGACCACAAACTAGGTTCAATGATCGTGCTTATGGACCTATGCAGTTAATGGGTTCTACTGCTAAAGATCTTGGTGTTAATAGAATGGATTGGAGAGATAACATCCGTGGTGGTGTTAAATATCTAGGCCAATTGACTGAACGATTCCAAGATCCAACTTTGGTGGCGGCTGCTTACAACGCAGGTCCTGCTACTGTAGATAAATATGGTGGAGTTCCTCCATTTAAAGAAACACAAAACTACGTCAAGAAGGTGGTTGGTATGGCTCAACAAGATGATGAACAATGGTCTCCAGTAACTGGTATTACTCAGCCTCAAGCTCCAACTGAAGATTGGAAGCCAGTAGCGGGTATTGGTGTTCCTGCGCCTCAACAACAAGCACAACAAACACAAGCTGTTCCTACTACTGCTGACTTTATGCAGAGTATTAGAGCGCAAGCATTTCAACCTAAGACTCAATTTCAACAAGACGTACAAGCAAGCTTTAATCCATTAGATGTATTGCGTGGAAAGACTACAACAGGACAGTTAATTACTGGAACTGCTGACTTAATGTCTAAAGGAATCAAGAAAACTTTGAGCGCAGCTGGATTGTCAGATGAATACCTTGGTATTGATCGCAATAAGCCACAACCTGTTGCCGCACCAACTCAATCTATAAGCGACATTCTCAAAGGCACTTACGATGTTGCTACAAAACGTCCAGGCTTATTAGTTGGTGGATTGTTAACAGGTTTACCAGATCCAACTAATTTATTATTGCCTGGGGCTTTACAGAAATCTATTGTTTCTGCTACACCTACTGCTCTTACACAGATGGCTCCTAGAACAGTTGCTTTGGCTCAGAACATTGGTACTGGAGCAACTACTGCAGCACTTAGTTCTGCCGCTGCCCAACAAGCAAATACAGGAACTATTAACCCTGCTCAAGTGATGAATGAAGCGGCTGTTGGTGGTATTTTGACTGCTCCAACTGCTACTGTTAGTGCTTTAACTACTCCTAGAGCACCAGCTAAGTTAACTCAAGCTCAATTGGTTGCTGAACGTGCCATTGCTGAAGGAGCTACATTGCCTCCTACACAAGTAAATCCATCACTTTTAAACAAGCTTATTGAAGGCATATCTGGCAAACAACAAACAAGCCAAATTGCTTCAGTTAAGAATCAGCAATTGGTTAATGAACAAGCTCGTAAAGCTTTAAATCTTGCTCCTGATGTTGAAATTACACCATTAGTGTTGCAACAATTCAGAGATCAAAAGGGTTTAGCATACGATGCTTTAAGATCTAATCCAACATATTACGCAGACAAGCCGTTTTTTGCAGAACTTAACAAAGAGACATCTAGACTTCAAAGCATGAAGTCTTTGGATGTAGCAACAGAATTAAAACTGTTAAACGATTTAAAGCAAATGAATTTTACGGGTGATGAGTTAGTTGAATCAATAAAGCGACTTAGAGATAGTTCAAAAACAAACTCATCTGCTCTTGCTAGTACAGAAAACAAATATCTTGGAAAAGCACAAAAGTTTGCTGCACAACAATTAGAAGGACTTGCAGAACGTGAGTTAACAAGGCTCAATCAACCTGATTTAATGAAGAATTTTAAGCAAGCTCGTGAAGATATTGCTAAAAGTTATACGATTGAAAAATCATTAAATGCAGTAACTGGAAACGTATCTGGTTCTGATTTAGGAAATCTTGCTAGACAAGGAAAGATTGTTCCTGCTGAACTACAAACTTTGGCAAATGCCGCAGGTGCATATCCAACTGCTTTCCAAAATGTAGCAAGGATTGGTAGTGTTCCAGGCTTTAGTCCTTTGGATATTGGAACCGCAGGAATTGCTAGTGCTGCCGCAGGTAATCCATCTGTTATGTTGAGTGCCGCAACAAGACCTACATTGCGTTCTCTTGCTGTGTCTCCAATGTATCAACGTAATATGTTGCCAAGCTCTCAGACACAAGCACCAGGTCTGATAAACAGGATAACTTCTAATCCAATGACAAACTATGGATTAGGACAATTGCCTGAGTATGGTGCTGAGCGTTACTTGCTCCCTAGATAACATGAAAGATTGGACTGTAGCAATAATTGCCGCAGTCTGTTCTATTGCATTTCTGGCCTTTTGTAGCTACATAATAATTTGGGCGATGCCGTGAAATGGTTACTAATGTTATCAATGTTTGTTATATTGGTAGCATCTAGTGAAGACAAATACAGATGTGTCAGGTGGGCATGGACAGGTGATGTTTACAACCGAAAAGTAGTATGCCTTGAGTGGCAAAAAGTTGACAAAAAATGATTGATCCTCTAACAGCTCTAGCTGGCATACAGTCAGCTATCAGTATGGTCAAGAAGGCAAGTAAGGTTGCCAATGACTTAGGCTCTCTTGCCCCAATGATTGGCAAGATGTTTGATGCCAAATCAGTTGCTACTAAGGCATTGATTGAGGCTAAAAAGGGTAAGGGTTCCAATATGGGAACTGCCCTTCAGATTGAGATGGCTCTAGAACAGGCTAGATCCTTTGAGGAAGAGTTAAAGATGCTCTTTATGACATCAGGAAAGATTGATGTCTGGAATAAGATTAAAGAGCGACAAGCCCAGATGGATAGGGATGATGCCAGAGAGCTTGCTTCCTTACAAAAAGCAGAGAAAGCAGCCAAGGCTAAAGAGCAAGAGATGCAAGAGCTTGCCATCATTATTGGTGGTGTGGCTTTTGTCTTGTTTTTGGTCTTTGTAGGTATCAATGAATTGATGGACTTTTGTAACACTACTCATAGATGCGGTGGAAGATGACATACTTTGATATATTGCTTTGGTCTGCCGTTCCATCAAACTATTTCTTTTGGATAGTTGTTTATCCATATTTGAGTAATGAATGAGTATCAGAAGACCTTTGACTTAGCACTAAAGATATTCATTTATGGGTGCGTTGCTTTGTATTTTTTGGGTTTTCTACGTTTTCTTCCTGACGATCTGTCTGACAGAATTGTTAATCTCCTACTCGGAAAGGTTGGACTTGGTAAATGAAATATCTACTACTTCTGTTACTGCTAGTTGGGTGTGAAGATAGGTATAGATATAAGTGCCAAAATCCTGACCACTTCCATGCAGAAGAATGTCAAAAGCCTAAATGTTTATTTACTCAGCAATGTCCTGAGTATTTGGTAGCTCCAATATTAGATAAAAAGGTCAACGATGTCCAACCAGAAACCAAACCTAACAACTGAAGAATTTGAAGTCAGAGTTTGGGGATTTGTGGTCATTGTGGTCACACTGATTCTTTGCTTTATTGTCATTGCTTTACTCTACTCTGTCACATTTGTGACTCAGCCAATCAAGAGTATGGCTCCAATTGACCAAGCCTATACCAAGATGCTGAACGACATTGTTTTGCTAATTGTGGGTGGTATTGGTGGAGTAATGACCAAGAGGGCGGCTGGAGCAGTCTCTAGGGCGTTTAATCCTATTCCACCAATGCAACCTATGTGTCAGCCAATGCAAGGCTCCTATGGCTCATCTTATGCACCTACGCAATCTGCGTATGGTTTACCAAGTCAGCCATTTGGTGCTATGCCAGTTTGGAAGAATCCAGAGTTAGATGAAACTTGGACACCTGGGCCACCTCCTACTACTCCTCCAGACCACTTGGAAGACAATGAAGAGCGTGAACATATGGCAATGGCTAGAAAAGAGGTTGAATAATGTTACCTATACCTTTACCTTGGTTAATTGTGGGTGTTTTGGTATCTCTCTTTGGTACATACCGAGTTGGACACCATTACGGGTGGTTAGAGCGTGATAACGACATGAAGATAGCCATTGCCAAAAAGAATGATGAAGCTCGGGAAATAGAGCGAAACATGGGTGAGAAACTTAATCAACAATCTGCCAAATTACAGGAAGCCAATGATGCCATCAACAAAAAAACTACTGCTCTTGCTGTTGCCAATCGTGCTGGCAAGTTGCGCCTCTGCCCCACCAGTAACGTACAAG
>Ga0209191_1001263_pt1 | contig 16886 bp, 10 predicted proteins | sample S_130626_EF_Meta_FD_187320 | JGI IMG/M metagenome (GOLD analysis project Ga0209191, IMG submission 187320) | Freshwater microbial communities from Lake Simoncouche, Canada to study carbon cycling - S_130626_EF_MetaG (SPAdes) (version 2) | ecosystem: Environmental > Aquatic > Freshwater > Lake ...
TAGTAAATGGAAAAAGATATTCGTTAACTATTTTCTTAAGCATTATCTCTTATACCTGATTTCTCTCTTTGCTTTGAATGGATGTGAACAGGATTTAAAAGAGGGGTGCCTGGATTATAGATTTGTCAATTTTTCTGTTGATGCTGATGTTAATTGTCTGGATTGCTGTAAACAGCCTGAGCTTAGAATAACTTTACGGCATCGATTTTCTCAAGGGGATTCCCTTTTTCCGATAACTTATTTATCTCAACCATATCGTACCTCATCAGGAGATACTTTTTTTATAGAAAACTTTTCATTTATTTTATCTGATTTTCATCTAATTGATTTAGAAAACAAAGAAATTCCCTCTCTTGATTCTATCAATATCAGGACATTAAATTCACAAAATGATTCAGTTTTTTATACTTTTCCCAATAGCTTTTTAATCGGGAATCCTAATTTATTTCAAAAGAAAAAGGTAGCCGCTATTTTCCATGGAGGCAAAGGAGTCAAAGGATTAAAGTTTCAACTCGGCGTGAATCCCTTAGTTAGCTTGCTTAATCCATCAAACTTTCCTATTGGTCACCCATTATATGCCACTCAAAATTATTTGTATCAGAAGAACAAAGGCTATATATTTGCTAATATGGATTTGAAATGGAAAGATCAATCTAAAAATTTCATTACCAATCTAACGTTGAATGGCAACGATTTTTATAAAGTTATTGAACTACCAGTTTTTGCCAATCTTCGTGCAGGTTTTAATCAAGAAATTTCCATTGAAATAGACTATGGAATATGGTTTAAATTGGTTGATTTTTCAAAAGATTCCCCTGAAATTATTCAAAAAAAATGGTTCAATAACCTGGTAAACTCCTTTAAAGTTATTACTGTGGTGGAACAAATTGATTAACCTTTAAATTTTTTCAATAATGAGGAATTTGTTATTCGTATCATTAGTTTTAATTATTTTTTCCTGTGAAAAAGAGGCACCTATTTCACAGTCTGTAAATGTTAAATTAATAGTTAAAGGTACTTTTAATGGACTTCCTTTACAAATGTATAATAATAATTACCAATATACAGAGGGTGTTAAGCTTAAATTCCAGTTGTTTAACTTTTATTTATCTGACATTTACCTTTTGAATGAATTTGCAACGGAAAATAAAAAGGTTTTACTTTCTGAAGTATCTATCATTTCATTTAAAGATATTCAATCTTTGTCAGATGCTGAAAGAGGCGTTGAATTAATTTTTAAAAATATTCCAATGGGGAAATATACTGGTTTAGAAGCAGGTGTTGGCGTTGCACCTCGATTAAATGCGACAGGTCCAGCTTCTTACCCACCTCCACATCCATTAGACGATAATTATTGGTCATGGTCTGCTGGATATGTATTTTCGAAAATTGAAGGAAATGCAGATTTAGATAATTCAGGAAAATTTGCTAATAAATTAACCTTTCATGCTGGTGGCGATTCTTTTTATAAAATGGTTTCTTGGAAAAAACCCTTAGATATTAGTAAAGAATCTGCTGAAATTGTTTTGACCATAGATGTTAAAAATCTGATTTGGAAGGATCAGAATAATTTTATTGATTTTAATAAAATTACCACAGATCATAGTGTTAACAAAGACATAGTTACTTTTTTAATGACAAATTTACAGCAAGGATTAAAAATCCAGTAATATGTTTAGGTGGTGGCTTTTATTGATAGTGTCTATTTTCAATTCATGTGAAAATGATTCTTTACATGTGATTGGATTTCCTACTATAATTTTATCCGATGAAAATAAATTTTCAAAGGCTAAAGCAGCACTTGGTGAAAAATTATTTTTCGATCCTATACTCTCCATTAATAATAAAATAAGTTGTAGTTCTTGTCATTTACCTTCTTTAGCCTTTACCGACGGAAAAAAGGTATCTACTGGGCTAAAGCCGTTAACGAGAAGTTCTCCATCCCTTTTAAATATTGGTTTTCACTCAAAGGGTTTGTTTTGGGATGGTAGCGTTTTGTCTTTAGAAAAACAAGCCCTCATTCCAGTTAGTAATCCTTTAGAAATGGGATTACCTTGGCATTTAGCCGAAAGGAAGATTAATAATTCGGGATATTACAAAAAAGCATTTAACAAAATATTCGGTGATGAATTTATTGATTCCCTTAAAATTGCAGCTGTTTTAGCTCATTATCAAAGGTCCTTAATTTCAAATAATTCTAAATTTGATGCGGTAATGAGGGGAGAAATAAATTTTACCCCAAATGAAAAGAGAGGATGGACCATTTTTTTTGATGCGGATCCATTGCTTCCTAGCGCGGAATGCAGTCATTGCCATGTAGATCCATTATTTACAGATTTATCTTACCAAAATAATGGCATTCACACAGAAGATGAAATAAATGGATTATCAGTAGAAAAGGGTAGGGAAAAAGTATCTAAAAATCCAAATGATCGTTTTAAATTTAAAGTGCCTACCTTAAGAAACATTGCAAAAACCGCACCCTATATGCATGATGGCAGATTTAAAACTTTAAATGAAGTTATTAATCATTATAATAAAGGAGGTAACTATGGATTTAATGTAAATCCAAATGTTAGAAAACTTAATCTGACAGAAAAAGATATTTTTGATCTTATTGCTTTTTTGAATACATTGACTGATATAAATGAAGTTAGAAAACAGGATAATTAAAAACTATTAATAATATTGATGGTTTATGAAGAAAACACTTACAATGCGAAGTATTTTATTTTTATTATTTCTAACACTTGGGAGTTTATTTTGGGGTTCTTGTAAAAAAGATCCTGAAATTTGTTCAGACTGTTTAGAAGATCTTGAATTTAAAACCGCAGTTTGGGATACTACGCCATATCTGTTAAATGTACCAACCTGGCTTCCTAAGCCAATAATTCCTGCTGATAATACTTTAACAATGAAAGGAGTAGCCTTGGGTAGAAGGTTGTTCTATGATCCTATATTATCAAAAGATAGTACCCAGTCATGTTCAAGTTGTCATTCCTTAGAAAAATCATTTACGGATGGTTTATCTATGAGCATAGGTGAAAGGGGCCTGGTTGGTACTCGAAGTAGCATGGCCTTAGTAAATCTTGCCTATAATACAAGAGGATTTTTTTGGGATGGGAGGGTTAATTCATTAGAAATCCAGGTTTTACATCCCATTGAAGATCCTTTGGAGATGAATAATAAAATTCAAGAGGTGGAATTGAGGTTGAGGAGAAGTAAAGTTTATCCCCATTTATTTAAGGAGGCCTTTGGTGTTTCCTCAAAGAGTGAAATTACGATCGATTTATTGGCAAAGGCAATAGCACAATTTGAAAGAACACTTATAAGTGGAAATTCCAGATATGACCAGCTGGTTTGGGGCCAGATGGGCTTTCCTAACGAAGAGGAGGTAAGAGGAATTGAATTGTTTTTTATAGAATTTGCTGGATCACTAAAACATCCTGGTTGCAGTCATTGCCATTTTAATCCACTTTTTACGGATAACCAATTTAGGAATAACGGGTTAGATTATGTAGCATCTTTACTTGATTTTAAAGATCCTGGCAGAAGAAATGCTACTCAGAATATAAATGATAGCGGAAAATTTAGAGTTCCTACCCTAAGAAATATTGCCTTAACTGCACCTTATATGCATGACGGACGATTTAAAACGTTGGAAGAAGTCTTGGTACATTATGAAAAAGGTGGTCATGGTGTAATTAATGAGGATCCTAATTTACTGGCATTTAAACTTTCAGATAGGGACAAGAAAGATTTAATTGCTTTCCTGAAAATGTTAACGGATACTTCTTTCATAAATAATAAAGATTTTTCAAAACCTTTTTAGTTAATTATTTATAATTAATTCACAATAATAATTTCAAATAATTGAATTACAAATATTTGTGTTTAAATATATAAAATTAAATTTTCACATTGTATATATTTTGTACTTTGCACAGGGTTGATTTAGTCTCATATTTGTTTCATCAAAAGGGCATTGAGGGGCTCTTAATAAAAAGTTCTAAACTACATAGTAGTAAAAATATAAAAGGCTCTCTTTTAAAGAACCTTAAGATTTATGTTCATGGGATTATACTTTGGTCAATAAGTCGTGCTATTTTTTATAGCGCGACTTATTTTTTTTGTCAATTTGTGAAATAATTATTATAATATCTTTGATTTCAGTCTACTAGAAAGTAAGTTTAGTTCTAATTTTATTAGAAGTTTATTTTAAGATTCAATGACTAGCATGGTTAAAAATTTCCTAATTCTTGCGCATCATTCGCCCCATCAGTTAAATAGGTTAGTTCAAAGGTTATATGATGATCATTCTTTTTTTTACATACATATTGATTTAAAATCGGATATTGAATCTTTTAAATCTTTGATAACATTACCAAAGGTTTATTTTATTGAAGACCGTGTAAATGCAATTTGGGGGAATTTTACTATTATTCAAGCTACACTAAATGCCCTAACTCAAATTATTCGAGATAATAGACCAGGATTTACTATCTTATTGAGTGGACAAGATTATCCACTGGCCACAAATAGAGAACTAACTGAATATTTTCTCCAGAATAAAGCATATAATTTTATTGACATTAAACCTATTGAAGAGGCCTGGCCGGAGGAATATTTGTCTAAAACAAATCATTTTTATATTAATCTAACACCTAAAAGAGGGAATGGATTATTTATTCCTTATTTTAAAAATGTACCTTTTGTTGCACTATTAAAAATATATTTACGACTAATTAAAAGCAGTATAGTCCATAAAAACACCACCTTGTTTTTCTTTATATTCAATAGCCTAAAAAAAAGAAAATCCCCTGTTCCTATTCAATATGGAGGTTCACAATGGTGGGCTTTAAACTTAGAGTGCTTAAAAATGATCATGGGTTATATCCATAAATACCCAAATTATATTAATTATCATAAGTTTACCTATATCCCGGATGAAATATTTTTTCATACAATAATAAAAATATTACAAGAACAGCATGAAAATATTTTGACTAAACCATCTATAATGTATGTTAATTGGCATAAACTTGATTATGAATTTCCTGCTGTATTTGGAATTAAGGATACCATGGAGTTATTAAAAGCAAAGCAAAATGAAAAACTTTTCGCAAGAAAATTTGATGAAGCAGCAGATGATAAAATTCTAGATTTTTTAGATCATCAAGTTAATTGATAAAGTATTAAAAGCGCTATGGTTTCAATTCAACATTTAAACGAAGGAATAGAATGATGTTTCCCAATAAAAGATTATTAACAATTTGCTAAATTTTACAGCTAAACATTTTTAAATTCTTTCTAAGACTTTCAGATTTATCACAACGACAATATTTATTACTTTTTTGCAAAATAATAGGATTTTACGCATAATTAAAAATTATAAATTATTCATTTTCAAATGTATATAATTATTTTATAATAAAATAAATGTGTTTATAAGCTCGTAAAAACTTGACTAATAGCTTAGAATATTCTTTTTTTACAAGGTGAAAAGTTCCCCCAAATCTCAAATTGATAGTATAATATTGATTTGTAATGCTTTAACCTTATGATTCGTTCAAAAAAACTCCATTTTTTATTCTTTATGCTGCTTTTACCCTTTTGGGTTTTAAGCCAGTCAGTAAGTGTGCAATTTTCAGGTACTCAACCTACTTGTTTTAGTTTGCCGACTGGAAAAATAACAGCAATTCCAATAGGCGGTACGCTTCCATATTCCTTTAAATGGAGTGACGGCGGAACTAATGCAGAAATTATAAATCTATTAGCAGGTTCGTATTCTGTTACGGTGACAGACGCGTTAAACAGGTCAGCTACAGGTACATACATTTTAACTGAACCACCAAAATTAAGTGTTAAAATGGAACGGATTGTTTGTGGAAATCCGACGACCGTCAAAGCTGTTGTTACAGGTGGTGTAGGCCCTTATACATATGCCTGGGATACAGGATCCACATTTGATACAACAATAGTAAACGAAGAAAATAAATATTGTGTCTCGGTAACAGATAGCCGTTTATGTGGCAATATTACTTGCGAACCTATTATATTAACTCCAATGGTTGTGGCTATTGATGCTAAAAATATTTCTTGTAATAGTTATCAGGACGGTCAACTGGTGGTCTCTGCCGGAGGTGGTTTGCAACCTTACACTTATAAATGGAGTAACGGACAAGCAACCAAGGATATTAGAAATCTGGCTTCGGGTATTTATACGGTTACTGTTACAGAAAAAGGTGGTTGCGCCATTTCAACCCGAGCCACAGTAGCAGAACCATTAAGACTTACTATTCCTTTAAGCATTACTCAGCCGTCATGTTCCGGTGAAAATACAGGAAGGATTGTCGCTCAACCAACAGGAGGAAACGCCCCTTATCGATTTTCCTGGAGTACAGGTAGTTCTTCTTCTTCCCTGAATTTTCTGGCAGCTGGTTCTTATTCTTTAACAGTTGTTGATGCTAAGGGGTGCAATGTAATGATTACAACAAATCTTGTAAGTCAGTCAGCAATAAATCTTTTTACTACCAGTAAAGCTGAAACCTGTTTAGGTATGGGAGATGGTGAGCTTAGGGTTAGTCCTGTTGGTGGTGTTGCCCCTTACCGATTTAAATGGAATTCAGGGGAATCAGATAGTTTAATAAAACTCAAAGTTACAGGTAATTATGTTGTAACAGTAACCGATGCAATCGGTTGTGCTAAAGCTGTTAACGTTTTAATGACCGCTGCTGCATCCTCCCTTATTATTGACGTTAAAAATAGTGGAATTGGTTGTAATGGCACTTCAAATGGAAGTTTACAATTAAATATTAAAGGCGGTCAGGCACCATTTAGAATTCAATGGAATACAGGGGCTACAACACCCGATATAGCTAATTTAAAAGCCGGAACTTATGTGGCAACCGTTACTGATGCTATAGGTTGTAAACAAATCATTCAGGAAACAATGCTTCAATCATCTGCCATTTTACTGGATATTAGTGGTGATGATCAAATATGTGGGAATGCAACAAATGCAAGACTTAGAACAACGGTTACAGGAGGTGTTTTACCCTATACTTATCGATGGTCAAATGGAAGAACTGGTCCAAATCCAGATAATATGGGAGCAGGTATGCATTACTTAACTCTTACTGATGCAAACAAATGTAGTATTGTTGACAGTTTTTTTATAGCAAAATTACCTGTTCCAGCTGTTTCTTTAGTCGGAAATAAAATTGTTTGTAATAATGGTAAAGGTGCATTGTCTGCCGTTGTAACTGGTTCCCCCGGACCGTATTTATATGCATGGAGTAATGGTCAGACGGGTGCTGCTGTAGGAAATTTATCAACGGGTTATTATTCTTTAACGGTCGAGGATGCAAATAGATGCGCCTCTATAGAATATTTTCAAATTGAGGTGGTTGATTCTCTAAAACCTAATTTAACCATTCAACCGCCTCGATGTAAAGGAGAATTGAATGGGGTTATAGCCGTAAATCAAATCATTGGAGGAATATCTCCCTACACATATAATTGGAATAATGGCAGTACGCTGGCATCAAGGGAAAATTTGGGATCAGGTATTTATTCATTGACTGTTACAGATAAAAAAGGCTGTATTTATAGTAGAAATTTTCCTCTCTTTGAAGCAGATAGCGCATTATCCGTTAATCCACAAATTACTGATGTTCTTTGTGGTGTTCAGGGTACAGGAGGTGTTAGTCTTCAAGTTAAAGGGGGCATTGCTCCCTATCAACATAGGTGGTCTGATGGTTCATTAACAGCCAATAGATTAAATCTTAGAAGTGGCCTTTATATCATTACGGTTACTGATGCCTACGGTTGTCCGGTCACAAGGAATATTAGTATTAATGATCCTGGTAACCCAGTTTGTAATTTAGCGGTAACAAAGCCAGTTACTTATCCAAGTTTGAACAATGGAGAGGCTCAAGTTGCCCCTAGCGGTGGTATTGCTCCTTATACTGTTCTATGGAGTAATGGTCAGGTAGGTTATAAAGCAGTTAATCTCGAAAATAAAAGTTATGAGATTACCCTTACGGATGCCAAAGGGTGTATTACAAACTGTACCCTTAATCCTGATATTTCAAATTCTTTAGTAGGTGATTATGTATGGTTCGACAGTAATCTGGATGGGCTGCAATCATCAGGAGAACAGGGTGTCCCCAATGTGGAAGTGGTTATCACCAGACTTGATTCTTTTGTAGAGAGATTTGCCTTTACACAAACGGATGCTTCTGGTAAATATTTTTTTCCGGTTCCGCCCGGCCAATATAAGATTACTTTTCAGGTTCCCGCTGGAATGGTTTTGACTAAACCAGATGTATTTTCCGTAAATGACTCCTTAGATAGTGATGTGGACAGGAAATCGAGAATGACCACAGCTTTTATGGTTAATAAAGGCACTGCTAATTTTACCTTTGATGCTGGTCTAATTCCAGCTCCTCAGGCGCTGGCAACTAATACGATTTGCTTGAATAATGCTACCCAAAATGGCAATGGACAATTTCAATCTACCCTTGAAATTAGAAATGAAGTGAGTGGCCAAACATGGAGAATTTTAAATCCAGTAGGTATTTATGATCAATTTAGTCTTCCTACACCTAATTTACCAAGGTTAATTCCAAATAACACGCTGGTTCCCGAGGTTGAACCTGGTTTATACCAGTATAAATTTAGACATATTGACGGAAAAAATTATACTGCTTTAGTTACTAATGGCATAGATACGATGTTGTTTAAGGGAGGTACCGCTTATCCGGAAATTCCTATTACAAATCTTCCTTTGTCTCAGTTGAGTTTATGTGAAAATGGGGGAACCTTTAAATTTAATCTGGATACTTCTGTCTTTGGCAATCTAAATATTACCCTAAATGGGAAATTAATTTCAGAAATTAATCCTGCTGAACTTGGAAAAGGAACCTATAATCTTGAAATTAATTATAATACTGGACTATTACAGGAATGCATCACTATTCTCGATTTAAATGTGGTGGTTCAAAAAGATAGCTGTCTTGCTAAATTAGGAGATCGTGTTTGGCATGATTTAAATCAAAATGGAATCCAAAATCAAGGCGAACCAGGTTTGAGAAATGTACAGGTGATTTTGTCAGTTATTGAGGGAAATAAAATTCGTCAAATGGATACTACCTATACAGATAGCACAGGTATGTATATGTTTAACGTGCCTTCAGGTAAATATAAATTGACTTTTGCTAAACCAAATCCTGATTATGCTCCAACTTCCTGGCTTAGGGGAAGTGATAAAAATTTGGATAGCGATATGAGTCCCTTTAATATGATGACGGAATTTATTACTATTGACACTGGCGTAAATAGGATGGATATCGATGCTGGATTTTATTTAGAATGTAAAAATGTTACCTCCGGGGGTGAAATAGGTTATAATCAATTAATTTGTGGTCCAGGAAATGACCCTGTCAAAATAGTCAATGTTGTTAGTCCATCAGGTGCAATAGGTGATTTAGAATATTTGTGGATGTATACTAATGACAGGGCACTGACTTTCGATATGAATCTTTTTAGTCCAATTCCAAATTCTGATTCACCAGAATATGACCCAGGGCCATTATATCAAACAACCTATTATGCTCGTTGCGTCAGAAAAAGAGGATGTTATGGATTTTTAGAGTCGAATGTGGTTAAAATTGAGGTTGGAAATAGGGCGACTGTTAAAATAATTAGTTCTCCTACCTTATGTGTCAATGCCAATAATTTTTTAGAGGTTCAAACCAGTTCATCATCTGCTCAGGTTACCTGGGAATTAGGTCCAGGTTTTCAGTCCACAGTAGCGTATGGTTCTAAACCCAATGTTCGATTTACTGGAGTCGGAACCTTTAACTTTAAAGTAACCGTAGTAGAAAGGGAATGTACCGTTTATCTGAATGGTTCCGTGACGGTAACAAATAATCCTACTTATTGCCCATCAATTGATAATCCGGAAACTATGTCAATTGAAGCAGAGGTTATGCCTGGATTTGATGTAAAACTCACATGGAGGAATAAAACCTCAGCTTACCTTCCAGTTTATACCATTGAAAAATCAATGGATGGAATTCATTTTACCAGAATTATCGATAAAAAATTACCTGTTATGGAAGTACAGGATATGAAATATTTTGAATTTGTGGATAAGCCTGATAAAATGGGCTTGCAATATTATAGAGTTAAAATGAAACAGGAAGATGGTACTATGTTACCTTCTAATATTGAAAAGGTGATGTTAATGGATAAACCTGATATGAAAATGATGGCTTTTCCTAATCCAGTTGATGATATTTTACATGTGGAATATTATTTAGTAACAGAGGAAAATATTGAAATTTCTCTTTTTGATGCCAATGGCTTGAAAGTAAGGGATTGGCAATTCCCACCAGGTCCAGCTGTATCTAGGGCCTTAAATGTTAAAGATCTTGCACCTGGAGTTTACGCTATCAGAATAATTTCTGGTTCAGGCAGCCCAATTTCGGAACGAATCATCAAACATTAAGGATTTTTTCTTAATGATATATTTTGAGGAGGCTGAGTAATCAGTCTCTTTTTTTATTCTTTAAAAAATAATGAATTTCATTTCATTCTAAACTTATTGCACTTATTTTTGTACCCATTTAAAAATAAATACATGATTCAAACTGATTTACTTATTATTGGTGCAGGTCCAGTGGGTCTTTTCACGGTTTTTGAAGCTGGTTTATTGAAAATGAGATGCCATCTTGTTGATGCATTGCCCATGGCCGGGGGGCAATTAACGGAAATTTATCCTAAAAAACCCATATATGACATACCTGGTTATCCATCCGTACTAGCTGGTGACCTGATTGATAAATTATTAGAACAAATAGCTCCTTTTAATCCAGGTTTTACACTGGGAGAAAGAGCAGAAAGCCTTGAAAAATTGGATGATGGGTCCTTTATATTAACGACAAACAAGGGAACTCAAATTAAAGCACCTGCAATTGCTATTGCTGGCGGCTTAGGTTGTTTCGAACCAAGAAAACCCCCATTGGAAAACTTAGAAAACTATGAAGATAAAGGGGTAGAATATATAATTAAAGATCCGGAATTTTATAGAGATAAAAGAGTAGTGATTGCAGGTGGAGGGGATTCTGCCCTTGATTGGAGTATTTTTTTAACTGATGTTGCCAAAGAAGTATCTTTAATTCATAGAAGAAACGATTTTAGAGGAGCACTTGATTCCGTTGAAAAAGTATTTCATCTAGCCGAAAAAGGAAAGTTGAATCTATTGACAGATGCTCAGGTTATTGGTTTGAGAGGAGAAAGTATGCTGGATGCTGTTCAAATTGAAAGTAAATCAAAAGGTGTTTTTTATCAGGAAACAGATCATTTTATTCCTCTCTTTTGCCTTACACCAAAATTAGGACCTATTGCCGATTGGAGATTACAAATAGACAAAAATGCTATTGAGGTTAACACCTTTGATTTTTCTACTAATGTTCCAGGAATTTTTGCCATTGGAGATATAAACGTTTATCCTGGGAAACTAAAACTTATCTTATGTGGCTTTCATGAAGCTACTTTAATGTGTCAATCGGCTTTTAAATTAGCATATCCTGACAAGAAAATTAGTTTTAAATATACTACCGTAAACGGTATAGAGTCTTTTTGAAATAAAACAAATATATTTATGCTTGGTGCTGCCTTTGATGAAATAGTTCAAATTAGAAGATCTAACAGAAGTTTTGATTCCGAAGTGGAAGTTCCAAATGAGGTCGTTCAAAAAAGTCTGGAAAGAGCTATCTTATCACCAAACAGCAGTAATATGCAGCTTTGGGAGTTTTATTGGATTCAATCTGAAGATGAAAAAAAGAAGTTTATTCCTTTATGCCTGGATCAATATGCAGCAAAATCTGCCAAGCACTTAGTTGTTTTCGTTACTAGAAAAGATTTATGGAAGGAAAGGGCAAAATGGAATGCTGACCAAATTAAAAATCAAGTCATTGACCAACCAGATAAATATCAAACGAGAATGATTCAGTATTATGAAAAACTGATTCCTTTTGCTTATGGATATGGATTTTTGGGTTTTTTCTCCTTGCTAAGAATTTGTATTAGTTTTGTAATGAGTATGTTTAAACCATTTGTCAGAATGGGAGGTGCCGCTGAACAACGTATCATTTTACATAAATCTTGTGCTCTTGCCGCTCAAACCTTTATGCTTTCAATTGCTGCGGAGGGCTTTCATTCATGTCCTATGGAAGGCTTCGATGAAGTGAGGGTACGTCGCGAACTTAATTTACCTCTTTCAGCTGAAATTAATATGATTATTGCGGTAGGGAGGGGAACTGAAAAGGGAATCTGGGGTAAAAGAAATAGAGTCCCTTTTAATGATGTAGTCTTTGTGAAATAACAACTTTAATCAGTAATTAGGCTACTTTCTTTTTGTATATTTTTTGTATATTAAGGTTTTTAAACCAATATCAAAAAATGAAAAGACGAGAATTTTTCAAAAAAGGCGCAACTGGTGTTGCTGTTTTGTCCGGTTTCACTGTAATTCCATCCTTTGTATTAGGAAAACAACTAGGTCATGTGCCACCTAGTGAAAAGATAAATTTAGCCTGTATCGGGATTGGTAACAGAGGTGCTGATATAATAAAAAAGTTACATTCAACTGGGTTAGTCAACATTGTTGCATTATGCGACACCGACATGGGGGCGCCTCATACCCTTCCTATATTAAAACTTTTCCCCGATGTCCAAAGATTTCAAGACTTTAGGGTGATGTTTGATAAAATGGGCAAACAATTTGATGCAATTACAGCTGGCGTTCCAGATTTTTCACATTTCCCAATAGCCATGCACGCTATGGCAAATGGTAAACATGTTTATGTCGAAAAACCTATGGCGCATACCTTTCAGGAAATATCCCTGATGATGAAAGCAGAAAAAAAATATAAGGTTGCCTGTCAAATGGGAAATCAAGGTCACTCAGATGAAAACTACTTTCAGTTTAAAGCCTGGACTGAAGCAGGAATCATTAAAGATGTAACACATATTACTGCTTTTATGAATAATGGAAGAAGATGGCATGGGTTGAAAGTTTCTGATTTTTTGCCTGAACAACCCATTCCTGAGTCGCTCGATTGGGATACCTGGCTCACAACAGCTACTTTTAAAGCATATAATAAAGGTTATATCAATGGAGATTGGAGGTCATGGTTTGAATTTGGCAATGGCGCTTTAGGCGATTGGGGCGCGCATTTAATAGATACTGCCCATGAATTTTTGGAGCTAGGCCTTCCAACAGAAGTTAATCCTTCCTTCATGCAAGGACATAGCCCTTTTATTTTTCCGCAGGAATCTACCCTCGTTTTTAAATTTCCCAAAAGAAATAAAAAGCCCGCGTGCGAACTTACTTGGTATGAAGGCTTTAATAATCAACCAAAACATCCAGATTATTATGGTGAACCAGTAAGAGCAAAGGATATTCCGCCACCAACAGCTGGTAATATTAATACAAAAAGATATCCAGGTAAGGTTATTTACGCTAAAGATTTAACATTTAAAGGAGGATCTCATAGTGCAACTTTAGAAATAATTCCGGAACAAAAAGCAAAAGACATGGCTTCAAGTTTGCCATTTGTTCCAAATAGTCCTTCTAATCATTTTTTGAATTTTGTCCGTGCTTGCAAAAAAGAAGAAATTTGTCGTTCTTCCTTTAAAATAGCTGGCCCACTTTGTCAGCTTATGGCCTTAGGTGTAGTTGCTCAAAGGGTTAATGCAAGACTTGAATTTGACATTAATAAAAAAGTGATAACTAATCATGGTGTTGCCAATGATTTATTAATCGGCCCCCCTCCGCGGAAAGGTTGGGAAGAATATTATAAATTGTAATTCAACTATTTTCAAAAATATAGGTTAATATTTTAAAAAATAGCGTATGAAATGTCCTACATGTGATGAATTATTAGTAATGTCCGACCGCCTGGGTGTCGAAATTGATTATTGTCCTAAATGTCGTGGTGTGTGGTTAGATAGGGGAGAACTCGATAAAATTATTGAAAGATCTTTACCTAAAAATCAAGGTTCCTACCTGGAAGATAAGTCAAGATATAAAGAACAAGAATATCGGGATCAAAGAGATCCTTATTACGGCAAAAAGAAAAAGGAGAGTTTCCTGGAAGATTTGTTTGATTTTTAAATAAATTAAAAAAGCGACTGTTTAAATGATAAACAGCCGCTTTTTATTATGTAGCCCGTACGGGAATCGAACCCGTGTTACAGGAATGAAAATCCTGCGTCCTAACCCCTAGACGAACGGGCCGTTCGTATTGGAATTTTATTGTCAGTAGCCCGTACGGGAATCGAACCCGTGTTACAGGAATGAAAATCCTGCGTCCTAACCCCTAGACGAACGGGCCTTTTAAAAAGACTTTGAGTGAGCGTCTTTTTTAAAGGAATGCAAATGTAAGAAGCTATTTTTATTCTTCCAATTATTTTGCTTTTTTTTTAAAAATAAATCAAAGGTATGTTGGATATTATTTTTTTTCATGAAATTAAAATTAAAAGATTCAGGTCAGTATTTAATTTATTTAAAAAATAATATCCTGTAAGCAGTTTTTATGTATTTTTGCAGCGTCTTAAAAATAATAGTTAATGTCATTTTTACACTAAGTAAATATTTCGTAAACCTTTACAAATAACTAAACATCATGGCTAAAAGAATAGCTATTAACGGCTTTGGCCGAATTGGTCGTCTAACATTTCGTAATCTCATTCAGATGGAGGGTATTGAAGTTGTAGCCATCAATGATTTAACAGATAATGCTACGCTGGCGCATTTATTAAAATATGATTCTGTACATGGCAAATTTCCAGGCACAGTAAGCGCGGATGATCATTTCTTGTATGTGAATGATAAAAAAATTCATGCTATTGCGGAAAGAGACCCAAAAGCGCTACCATGGAAAGATATGAATATTGATATCGTTATCGAAAGTACTGGAAGGTTTACAGATCGTGAATCAGCTGGTTTACATTTAGATGCTGGAGCTAAAAAAATAATTATTTCTGCTCCTGCAAAAGGCGATATTCCTACTATTGTATTAGGTGTTAATGATGAGGTAATTCATGCTGATCATAATATTTATTCTAATGCATCTTGTACAACCAACTGTCTGGCCCCTATGGTTAAGGTGTTAGATGATGCTTTTGGTCTTGAGTCAGGTTTTATGACAACAATTCATGCATATACAGCGGATCAAAGAATTCAGGATTCTCCTCATGAGGATTTAAGAAGAGCCAGAGCCGCTGCTATTTCTATTGTTCCTACTTCAACGGGTGCTGCTAAAGCTGTTGGTTTAGTTCTTCCTCATTTAAAGGGTAAATTGAACGGTAATGCCATGCGTGTTCCAGTTCCAGATGGTTCTGTGACAGATTTTACAGCAACTTTGAAGAAAGCAGCTTCCGTAGCTGAAATAAATGCCGCTTTTAAAGCAGCTTCAGAAACGTACCTTAAGGGTATTCTTGAATATTGTGAAGAACCAATCGTTTCATCGGATATTCTAGGTAATCCCCATTCTTGTATTTTCGATGTCGATTTGACGATGGTTCAAGGAAATACCGCTAAAATTGTAGGATGGTATGATAATGAAGCAGGTTACTCTGCCAGATTAGCCCAATTAACCGATCGAATTTAATATTTCGACTAGTTATGATGGAAAATATTGAATTTAATGGTAAAAAAGTATTAGTCAGGGTCGATTTTAATGTCCCTCTTTCTAGTACCTTTGAAATAACAGATGATAATAGAATTAAAGCATCATTACCTACACTAAATTATATTTTAGAACACGGAGGCGGTTTAATTTTATGTTCTCATCTGGGACGTCCGCAACAAAAAAAACTAGAGAACGGGGATATTAACGTAAATAAATTTACTTTAAAGCACCTGATTCCTTATTTGTCGGAAACACTGAAAAGACCTGTACTTTTTGTAGATGATTGTATCGGTCAGGATGCTATTAATACCTGTAAGGAGCTTAAATCTGGTGAAGTTGTCCTTTTAGAGAATACACGCTTTCATATAGGGGAAGAAAAGGGTGATGAGGAAATGGCTAAAACCCTAGCTTCTTTAGCCGATGTTTATATAAATGATGCTTTCGGTACTGCCCATAGAGCACATGCATCTACGACTTTGGTCGCCCATTATTTTGCTTCCGAAGCTAAAAGTTTTGGCTTCCTTATGAAGGCTGAAATTGAAAATGCTAAACATATTCTTGAAACACCGGAAAAACCTTTTACAGCTATTATAGGAGGGGCAAAGGTTTCTGATAAAATGTTGCTTCTTGATAAAATGTTGGATCAAGTTGATAATTTAATTATTGGCGGTGGTATGGCTTTTACCTTTATTAAAGCAAAAGGTGGCCAGATCGGAAATTCTCTGGTTGAGTTAGATAGACTGGATCTTGCGCTTCAATTGATAGATAAAGCTAAAGCCAGGGGAGTAAATTTGCTTCTGCCAATAGATGTCCTTGCATCTAATAAGTTTGATAATGACGCCGATAAGATGGAAGTTTCATCTGATAATATTCCAGAAGGCTGGTTAGGTTTAGATATTGGTCCAAAGGCAATTCAATCTTTTGTCTCCACCATTAAATCTGCAAAAACAATTCTTTGGAATGGTCCAATGGGCGTTTTTGAAATGTCTTCGTTCGCAAAAGGCACTTTAGCCATTGCAGAGTCGGTAGCTGAAGCCACGCAGCATGGAGCTTATTCCTTGGTTGGCGGAGGTGATTCTGTCGCTGCAGTTACCCAAGTAGGTCTTTCAGACGCTGTAAGTTATGTTTCTACAGGCGGTGGCGCCTTACTTGAGATGTTGGAGGGGAAAATTATTCCAGGTG
>Ga0209191_1001265_pt1 | contig 16857 bp, 16 predicted proteins | sample S_130626_EF_Meta_FD_187320 | JGI IMG/M metagenome (GOLD analysis project Ga0209191, IMG submission 187320) | Freshwater microbial communities from Lake Simoncouche, Canada to study carbon cycling - S_130626_EF_MetaG (SPAdes) (version 2) | ecosystem: Environmental > Aquatic > Freshwater > Lake ...
GCGGTCTCAACCGATCAGAACGACAAGCCACACGAAGACGTTGTAATCGAATCAATTAGCTTCGAATAAGCATGACCTGCTACCGACACCCTGACCGCGAGGCATTCGTTCGTTGTCAGCGCTGCGAGCAACTGATTTGCCCGGAGTGCCAGGTTGAGTCGGCGGTAGGTTTTCTTTGCCCGGATGACGCCGGTGGCACGCCTAAACAGTTGAGCCGCCAGCGTTCCAGGGTCGGTTTGAGTGGACAGCCGAAATTGACTGTGGCCATCATTGCGGTCACCGTTTTGATCTGGCTGCTTCAACTATCACCAGTTGGTCAAACGGTTGAGATCTATTTTGCATACACGCCACTTGCCACAACCATCGCACCTTGGCAGATGCTTACGGCTGCGTTCTTGCACGGCAGTTGGCTGCACCTCTTGTTCAACATGTACACGCTCTACATTTTCGGTCAGGTGCTCGAACCAATGTTGGGCAGAGCCAGATTCATGGCGCTATACCTGATTGCTGCATTCGGCGGCTCGGTTGCCGTGTTGCTCTTCAGCAACCCGGCAAGTTCGGTCGTCGGTGCCTCCGGCGCAATCTATGGACTGATGGGCGCTTATTTTGTTTTGCTTCGCGCAATCGGTGAACGCTCGGGTCAACTCACCGGGCTAATTGCCATCAACTTGATTTTCAGTTTCATCAGCCCAGGCATTTCGTGGCAGGCTCACATCGGTGGCTTGCTGGTTGGTGCGGCTGTGGCTGCAATTTATTCGGCAACGCGAAAGCCAGAGCAAAAGACTTTGCAGGGCTTGGGGCTCTTGGTTTTGATTGCCGGGCTAATAGTTCTGACGATGAATCAAGTCAGCAACTACCAAATCGCCTAATTACTTCCAGCGAGTGGTCATCATGAAACCGACCATGGCAATGCCAAAGCCGATCAAGATGTTCCAGTTTTGAAGGTCGAACGGCTTGGTTGCCGCGCCTAAAGGATACTGAGCCTCGGTCACGTAGTAGGTGATGATCCAAATGAAGCCGAGAAGCATGAAGCCAAACATCACGGGCTTAAACCAAACGGCATTTGGAGCGTCGGCGTCTTTTACCTTCTCGGTTCGAGCGGGCTTGCTTGATTTCTTTTTTGCGTCTGACATAGCCATAATTCTACAAGTTAGGCTTTAGTTCTCATGACAAAAATTTTGGTGCTAGACAACTACGACAGCTTTGTCTACACGCTCAACGGCTATTTGCAGCAGCTCGGCGCTGAGACCGTGGTGCTCAGAAACGATGCAGTGACCGAGGCCGAATTGCCAGAACTCATGAATGGCTTTGACGCCGTGTTGATTAGCCCCGGGCCCGGAACTCCAGCCGAGGCGGGCCTAAGCATCGCGACCGTGAAGCAGGCTCTGATCACCGGGCAGTCGATTTTTGGCGTCTGTCTTGGGCACCAAGCCATTGCCGAGGCCATGGGGGCAACGGTTTCGAGCGCCGAGGAACTCATGCACGGTAAGACCTCTCAGGTCAAGCACGACGGTTCACTCGTGTTCACAGATGTTCCAGACGGCTTCAGGGCCACCCGCTACCACTCGCTCGCCATTGTCGATTCGACGGTGCCAGAAGATCTTGTGGTCACGGCAAGAACCGCCGGCGGAATCATCATGGGCGTTCAACACAAGACCAAGCCAATCTATGGCGTGCAGTTTCACCCCGAGAGCGTGCTGACCGAGAGCGGTTATCAGATGCTCGGCAACTGGCTCGAGAGCGTCGGGTTAAAGGGCGCCGCCGAAAAGGCCAAGTCGCTAAGCCCGATGGTTAAGTTCTAGACAACCTTTTAGTTGTTGCAACCCACATACAAAACAATCGCAGACAGCTGGTTGGTCAAACCCGCTGGGATGGATTGATCGACAACGATTGTGCCCTGAGTGCCGGTGCAGGTGGTCTTGGTTGTGATGGTCACCGTGAGCGAAACATCTGGCGCAGTCAATATCGAACGTGCGTCATTGATTGACAGGTTGCGAACATCAGGCACCAAAACTTTTCCGTTTGAAATAACCAGGTTCACGGTTGTGCCGGGCGCAACCTGAGCGTTGACCAGTGGATCTGTTGCCGTAACTTGGCCAAGCGCGGTTGCTGCCGAATTTGCCTGCGTGATTGTTCCAATATTTAGCTTGGCGTTGCCAAGTGCGACCTTGGCCTGTTCTTCTGTCATGCCCAAAAGGCTTGGCACCAAAACAAGTTGCGCACCCGAAGAGACAACAACCGTGATGCTGGTGTTTTCTGGAACACGGGTTCCGGCAATAGGGTCGGTGCTGATTACCTGATCCAGCGGAATGGTTTCGCTCTCTTGATAGACCTTGACCACCAAAAGCTTTGAGTTAGTTAGCGATGCATATGCTTCGGTGTAGCTCTTGCCAACAACGTCGGTAACCGCGATGCCGCTTTGACCAGGCGTGATGTTGAAGTTGAAATTTGCGCCGAACGAGAAAAGCCAAACCAGAAGCCCGATCAGCACGACACTCACACCGCTGCCGACTCCCCAGAGCAAACCGGCCGATGGTCGACCAGAACGAGAAATTGAAGTTGGTGCGGTTTCTGGGGCGTTCATGTCGACACCGAGGGCCGCAAACGGGTTTGTGGTCGGAAGGCTGACATCTTCTGCCGGCTGGATAGCTACCGGAACCTCGACTCGCTCTTCAACGACAGACGGGTTCTCTTTTTCAACCGGATGGGTTGGCATCACGGTGGTCGCCGAAGTATTAGCTGCGGCGAGCAGCGCCTCGAATTCATCGAGCCCGGTGCGCTCCTCTTGCTTAGCTTCAGCCGTCTCGGCGACTGTTTCAGCAACGGTTGTTTGCACGCTGGTGAGAGGTTTGCTTATGGTCAGCGGTGAACCGTTGGCAGCTGCAATCAGGTGATCGCGAAACTCTTCGGCGCTAGAAAAACGTTCGTTTCTGTCTTTGGCAAGGGCGTGCAAGACCACCTGGTCGAGCTCAGAACTAATGAGATCGTTGTGTGAAGAGGCAGGGGTCGGAGGTTCGCTAACGTGCTGGTAGGCAACCGATACAGCCGACTCCCCCTTGAATGGCGCTCGCCCGGCGAGCATCTCGTATAGCAAAACGCCGGTTGAGTAAAGATCTGTGCGCGCATCAACGTTCTCGCCCTTTGCCTGCTCTGGAGAGAAGTACTGTGCCGTACCCATGATGCCGACGGTGTTTGCCATGGTTGCCGACGAATCAGAAATCGCGCGCGCGATTCCAAAATCCATGACCTTAACCTGATCGTTTTCCGTAATCATGACGTTGGCCGATTTAATGTCGCGGTGAATCACGCCAGCCTTGTGCGAGAACTCGAGAGCGGTTAAAACGCCGCTGGCATAGTTGACTGCCTCTTCGATTGAAAGTCGACGTTCGTGCAGAATATCGCGTAGCAGTTTGCCTTTTACATATTCCATGATGATGTAGGGGTGCTTCACCTGGTTTCCACGTGAATCTAATTCAATGTCTTCACCGGCGTCATAGACCCTCACGATGGTTGGGTGAGCCATGCGTGCCGAGGCCTGCGCCTCTTGGCGAAAGCGATCTTCAAAAGTCGGGTCATTGGCGAGATCGCTCTTTAGCAACTTGATTGCAACCGTGCGACCGAGTCGGGTGTCGATGCCTTCGTAAACGTCGGCCATTCCGCCGCGTCCGATTAGACTGCCGATTTCATATCGGTCAGCAATCAGTCGCTTATTCTCAGACAAAATCTCTCCCAGTCGTTCGTTCTATTTTAGTTATTGACCCTGTGTAGGGCTCGGTGTCGGTTGTGACGAAGGCGTGTAGTAAAGCAGACGAACAGTTGTTCCGGTTGGCATTTTGCCAAGCGGCGCTGCGTCATAAACGCTGTTCACCTTCGGATCGAGAGAATCAACGGTTTCACCGGCAACCGCCTCGACGAAAAGCCCTAGAGCTTCTAGTTTGAGGGTCACCTCAGCAAGCGGTAAGCCAACCACATCTGAAGACAGAACCACGACTGTGGTTGCCGAGGGTGAAGCAGTTTGACTTGGCGAAGGGCTTGGAGTGATAGGTGTGAAGGTCGGCTCGGGTTCCTGTCTGACCGCCCCAATCACCATGGCAGCCACAATCGCAATTCCCGAGATCAACACCAAACCGATAACCGCAATCCATGGCCAAACAATCGGCTGTTTGGGCTTCGGCTCTTCGAAGGTTGGAATCAGGGTGGTTCGGTCTGAAAGGTTGGCCTGGGTTATGACCTTGGTGGTTACGGCGCGGGTGGGCGAGTAACTCATAAGTGATTCTGCTCGCTGGGCTAGAACCATTGCGGTCTCTGGGCGTTGGCCTGGCTTCTTGGCTAGGCAGCCCAGAATCAGGGCCTGCACGCGGGGGTCGATGTTGCTCGGCAGCGCAGGGGGAGCATCGTTGATCTGGGCCATAGCGATTGCCATCTGCGAGTCACCGGTGAACGGGCGCTTGCCGGCGAGGGCTTCGTAGGCGACGATGCCAAGGCTGTAGATGTCGGTTGACGGGCTTGCCGGTTTGCCGGTTGCCTGTTCGGGTGCCAGGTACTGAACGGTTCCCATCACCTGACCGGTTGCGGTTAGCGAGACCTGATCTGCAACCCTGGCGATGCCAAAGTCGGTTATCTTCACGTGGCCCTCTGGGGTGATCAGCAGGTTTCCGGGTTTCACATCTCGGTGCACCATGCCCTCTTCGTGAGCGGCAAAAAGTGCGCGAGCCGTTTGGGCAACGATGTCTAAGACCCTGTCGGTCGGCAGGCTCTTGTCGCGCTCGAGAATCTTGGCGAGCGAATCGCCGGGCACAAGCTCCATTACCAAGAACGCGCTTCCGGAGTCTTCTCCGTAGTCGAAAACGTTTGCGATGCCCTCGTGGTTAACGCGGGCTGCGTGGCGCGCCTCGGTTCTGAATCGCTCGAGAAAACTCGGGTCGCTGAGGTACTCGGGTTTCAAAATCTTAATTGCAACATCGCGAAGAATGACTTCGTCTTTTGCTTGCCAAACTTCACCCATGCCGCCAATCGCGATGCGCGAGATCAGTTTGTAACGACCGCCATAACTCTGGCCTACCTCAGGTTTCACTTTCGCAACACCGCCTGAATAACTTTCTTGGCTACCGGTGCCGCAAGGGTGTTACCCCGACCGCCTTGACCCTGACCGCCACCGTCTTCAATCACTACGGCAACAACAACCTGTGGGTTCTCAGCCGGTGCGAATCCGGTGAACCAAAGTGTGTAAGGCTCGCCCTTGCCATTTTGCGCGGTACCGGTTTTTCCGGCAACCGTGATTCCCTTGATGCTGGCGTTTGAACTAACTCCACGTGCGACCGCATCAATCATCATATTGCGAACCGCAGAAGCGGTGCTCTCAGAAATCGGTGAGGCATATTCCTGCGGCGAAGGAGCAAACAAAGACGAAAGATTTGCCGAGACCACATTCTCAATCAGATTCGGTTTCATGATTTTGCCATTGTTGGCAATTGCTGCGCTCATCATTGCAATCTGCAATGGTGTCACTCGAACATCGAACTGGCCAAAAGAAGACATTGCCGTCTGAGCGTCATCCATGTTTTCTGGATACACGCTTGCCGTCGAGCGCAGAGGAATTTCGACAGTCTTGCCGAAACCAAACTTCTCAGCCTGATCTCGAATGGCCTCTTGACCCAATTCGACGCCGAGCTGAGCAAACGGAATGTTGCAAGAGAAACGAAGCGCATCGGCAATTGAAACCGTGGCCTTGCCACCGCACTTGCTCTCGCCGCTGTTCTGAATGAAGGTGTTGGTGCCCGGCAGCTTGTATTTCACGGGGTTCGGCAAGGTCGACTCGGCTGTGTACTTGCCACTCTCGATAGCTGCAGCGGCGACCAAAATCTTGAAAACCGAGCCTGGCGCATAGAGCGTGCCACTGATTGCCTTGTTGACCAGCGGGCTGCTCGTGTCAGCTAGCAACTCGGCATAGTTGTTGCCAGAGGTTATGCCATCGTGCACGGCCAACCGGTTAGCGTCAAAGCCCGGCTTCGAAACCATCGCGATTATGTTGCCGGTCTTGGGATCAAGTGCAACGACGGCACCCTTGAGTTTGCCGAGCGCATCCCAGGCAGCCTTCTGCACCACCGGATCAATTGTGAGTTCAACCGACGCACCGGTAACCGGGTTACCACTTAGAAGCGCGTTGACCTGTTCGAAGAACTGCGATGAATTCTTGCCGGTGAGAAAACTGTTCATCGAAGACTCGAGGCCGGTTGCTCCCTGATAAAAACTAAAGAAACCGGTTATGGCCGAATACATCGGATTTTCATAGATGCGCAAGAAACGAAAGTTGTCATCTGAAGCTTCTGAATACGCAATTGGAGTGCCGTCAATCAGAATCGCACCGCGCTGTGTTTTGTATGCGTCATAAACCGAACGAACGTTTCGTGGGTCTCGCCCGAGTTCATCAGCTGCGAGCACCTGAATTGTCGAGGAAGAAACTAACAGCGAAACGAACATCGCCATGATCACGATAACGACGCGCTTGAGTTCGCGGTTCAAAAGGAACTCACCCCGCTTCGCTCACGTGAGTCGGCGGTATCAGAGATTCTCAGCAGCAAGCCGATGATGATCCAGTTGGCAAGAAGAGACGATCCACCGGCGGCAAGAAACGGTGTGGTTAGACCGGTCAGTGGAACAACCCGGGTTACGCCACCGATAACGATAAAAGTTTGCAAGGCGATTACGAAACTCAGACCAAGAGTTAGCAACTTACTGAAGTCGTCATTGTGATTAAACGCAACTCGAAGTCCCCGAGAAACAATCAACAGGTAGAGAGCGAGAATCGCAAACATGCCGGCCAGTCCCAACTCTTCGCCGAGAGAAGCGATTATGAAGTCGCTCTCTGCCAGCGGCACCAGCTGTGGAACTCCACCGCCGAGACCGGTGCCAAGAACGCTGCCGTGAGCTAGGCCAAAGAGACCCTGCACCAACTGGTAGCTTCCGCCAGCGGCGTCATAGAACTTCGGGTCGAACGGATTCAACCAAGAGTCGAATCGCCTGCCAACGTAATCCATGATTCGGCTGGCAAGCAGAGCACCCGAGGCGAACATGCCGAGGCCAACCACAACATAGATTGCCCTACCGGTGGCCACATAGATCATGACCAAGAAGAGCCCAAAATAGAGCAGCGATGTGCCGAGGTCGCGCTGGCTAACCAGCACGAGCAGGCTAACCGCCCAGATTGCCAGAATTGGGCCTAGTTCGCGGGCTCGGGGCAGCTGAATGCCAACAAAACGGCGGCCAACCACTGCGAGTGAGTCTCTTCGGGTCACCAGGTAGCCGGCGAAGAAGATGGTGAGAGCAATCTTGGCTAGCTCGCCAGGCTGAAAGGTGAGCCCAGCAATCGAGATCCAGAGCTGAGCGCCGTTGATGCTGGTGCCAATAAATGGCAGGGCGGGCGATATGAGCAGCACGAGACCGATAACCATAGAGATGTATACGTAGCGGCGCAAAAACAGGTGCGAACGAACGAACCACACAACCGCGCTCGCGGCGGCAATGGCAACGACCGTCCAAATCACCTGTCTGAAGGCGAAGACCTCTGTGCCGCCGGCAGCCAAGGTGGCCAAGTCGAGACGGTAAATCTCTGCGATGCCTAGGCCGTTTAGCAGAACTACGGCCGGCAAAATCAATGCGTCCGCTTCGCTTGCCCTGAAACGAAGAATGAAGTGCAACACTGTGGCAGCAATCGCAAGCGGCGCCCAGTAGGTGAGAATGTCAAAAGTCAGAATCTCGATGGTTGAGAGTTGAATCTGCGCTAATTCGAAGGCGTTGATTCCGAAAGCGAAAAACAGCAACCAAATCTCAATGTTTCGCTTGCGGGGTGTGACGCGAGCAATTTTCTTAATGTCGATCGCGACAGTGCTTGTGTTGGCTGATGTCATTTGCCCACCTCTAGCAAAGTCGCCAGTTTGTTCTTGATGTCTATTAAGCTGTCGCCGCTGATTGATCTCTCTACCAATTGCTGCTGGTAGGTGTTCAAACTGTCGACCAGAAGTTCGGTGCGTTCATATTCGCGACTGAAGACGAGCGGGCCGAAAGACTCGCGAATGCCCTGGTAAATCACAACGTAGCCGTTATCTTCTGCAATGAAGAAACGCGTCTGCGTGTAGTTATATGCGGTGTTTGCTACAAAACCAGCAAGCACAATCAAACTGATGACTATTGCGAGTCCGCGAATTCTTCTCCAACGAACTTTGCTCTTTGTCTCTTTCATCAGGCGTTCAAGAAACTCTTCGGTCTCGACGGCGAACACTTCTTCGTTTGGCTGTCGAACCAGCAGGTCGCGAATGATTCTCGGATTAAAGATTTCAACCAAGCGGCTGCCACGACGGTTGGTGATTACCACTTCGTTTTCAGCTGAACCGACAAAAGTTGGTTGCGTAACGTATTCACTTTGCGTGGCTGCCGAAAGAACGTCGACCACGACGACGGTTACGTTGTCTGGGGCTCCGTGCTCGAGAGCCTCATAGACCAAGAGCGCGGCGGCCTCTTCTGCGTCTATCGACTTATTCAGCAGAACGTTATTGATAATTGCCTCTGGCACGACCCCGCAAAGGCCGTCACTGCAAAGCATCCAGCGATCGCCGGCCGCGGCTTTGAAAGTTTCTGTGTCAACCTCGGGCGAAATCTCAACGTCACCGAGCACTCGCATCAAAACACTTCTGCGTGGATGCGTCAGAGCCTCTTCTGACGTAATTCGACCGGTCTCGACCAAGCGCTGCACGAATGTGTGGTCTGTGGTTACCTGCGAAACCTTGCCCTCGCTGACCATGTAGACACGTGAGTCACCGATGTGGGTCACGGTTACCAGGTCGCCGGTGAAGACTATTCCAGAGAAGGTGGTGCCCATACCCTTGAGTTCGGGGTGTTCAATCACCGTGGTTGCCAGTTTCTCATTGGCCGTCAGGAGCGCTTCGACTACCGAGGCTTGAGCCTGGTCGGTGTCTTCATATTCGCGGTCTGCACTCGCGACTCCCTGCGCGATTATTGCCGAGGCGATGTCACCACCGGCGTGCCCACCCATGCCATCGGCCACAAAGAAAAAGTTATAGCCGGCATAACCAGAGTCTTGATTGCTCTTGCGAACTCGCCCTACGTTCGAGGCCGCAAAGCTTTGGGTCTTTACCGACATTCGCTGTTACGCTCGCAGCTCGAAAACGGTCTTGCCGATTCGCATGGCGGTGTTGAGTCTCACAGCGGCAGGAGTGCCGATTCTTGATCCGTCGAGAAAAGTTCCGTTGGTCGAATTCAAATCTTGAAGCAGCCAATCGTTATTGATCAGCACTAGCTTGGCGTGATGTGTCGACGCGTATTCATCGTCAATCACCAGATCGCTATTGTCTGCTCGACCGATTGTTATCTCTCGTCGATCTAGTCGAAGTGTGAAACCCTTGCGATCACCTTCGGTTATTACAAGTTTCGTTGCATTAGCCCCGGTGGGTTCGGTCATCAGCATTTCGGTTTGCGAGTTGCTTGGTGCCTGAGGAATCACCGGCGACGAAACGCGCTGCGGTGAGTTTGCTTCTGCAACTCTAGAAAAAACTTTTTGCCCGAACAGATCTGCCCGAATCACAGAGAGAATGCTGAATAGGAAAATCCACAGCACCACAAGAAACGCGATTCGAACAATGAATAGTGCTAACTCACTCATGGCTCACCTTGCTCGCAACAATTCGAAATGTGAAAACACTTCGCCCGGCAGAAATTTGACTCTCGTTCTGCAAAGGGCTTTCGGTCATCGCACGGCCGTCAACTTTGGTGCCGTTTGTCGAACCCAAATCACGGATGCCGGCCTTGGCGCCGTCCCAGAGAATTTCAAAGTGCTTGCGACTCAAACCACTGTCATCGACCTGAATGTCGGCGCTTGAATCACGACCGATCGAGGTGCGGCTTGCCTTGAGCGAGTAGATACGCCCGTCGAGTTCGACTTGCGGACCCCAGGTGACGGCAATTTCTTCGGTTGTCGAAGCGACCACGATCTGACCTAGGTTGAGGCTGCCATCTTCGACCAGTTTGATGTCTAGAGCCGCCCCGAACTGAAAGCCCTGCTTCTGGGCGTGGTTCTGGCTGAGAGTGGTGAGCTCGGCCACCAGGTTGGCCCCGAGCGCTCGCATGCGCTGAAAATCGGCGGCAGAGAGGCGAACGCTAAAGGTGTTTGGTGCCAGAATGCGGTCGCGGCTAACGATGCTGGCCTTTGAGTCCATTTCGGCTCGAATGGCCGAGGCAATCTCGATTGGCTGAAGCTCACTTTTAAAGGTCTTGCTGAAAGCGCCCGTGACGATGCGCTCAAGTCCTTTTTCAAAGTTTTCTAGAAAGCCCAAAACACACCTCGTCTTCTTTAGAAGTCTACCTTTGAGCCATTTTGTAGGGCTCAAGCACGGCAAACGGCTCTAGCCGATTAGGTCTTTTGCCCGCCCGCGGGTGTGGGATGGCTTGCAAACCAGGTTCTCTGACTTGGCCGAGCAGTCATCGCAGAGCAAAACCAGGTCTTTGCAACCCAGGTTGGCGCAATTCACGAAGCTCTTGGTTGGGCCCGAGCAGACCTCACACTCGCCAATTACCTTGGTTTCGTCGCTGAAATCCATGGTCATTCGCTCATCGAAGACATAGAGTGAACCCTCCCAGAGGCCCTTGTCCTTGAAGGCCTCGCCGTAGCGCACGATGCCGCCCTGCATCTGAAAGACCTCTTGAAAGCCGCGGTTAATCATGGCCGCCGAGAGAATCTCGCAGCGAATTCCGCCGGTGCAATAGGTGACAATTGGCTTCTCTTTGAGGTGGTCGTACTTGCCGCTTTCGAGCTCACGGATGAAATCGTGGGTGGTATCAGTCTCTGGCACGATGGCGTTCTTGAACTTGCCAATTTTGGCCTCAAAGGCGTTGCGGCCGTCAAAAAAGACCACCTCGTCGCCTCGTTCTTCGACCAATTGGTTGACCTCGGTGGGCTTCAGGTGCTTGCCGCCGTTGGTTACGCCCGACTTGTCGACCGTGATCTCGTCTGGACTGGCGAAGGCCACCAATTCCTTGCGGGTTTTGACGCTCAGTCGCGGAAAGTCTTCGCCGGTGCCCTCAGACCACTTGAAGTCGATCTTGCCAAAGCCAGCAAACTGCTTGGTTTCGCGAACGTACTTCTTCAGGGCGCTCATATCGCCGCCCAGGGTGCCATTAATACCGTGTTTCGAGATCAAAATTCGACCCTTTAGACCAAGCGATTCGCACAGGGTCTTCTGCCAGAGCTTGAGAGCCTCAGGATCGGCGACCGGCGCAAAGCCGTAGTAAAGGATGATTTTTTGAAGTTCCACATAAAAATTGTAGCCTTGGCGTTATGACAATCAAACCTGGACTTGACATTGCTTCTTTCGACACCGAGGTTCGCCCACAGGACGACCTCTTTCGCCACACCAACGGCAAGTGGCTAGACGAGGTTGAGATTCCGTCAGATCAGGCGACCTACGGTTCGTTCATGATCTTGCGAGACCTCAGCGAAGAGCGCGTTCGCGAAATTCTCGAGGATGCCGCCAAGAACCCGAAGCCAGGCGTCAGCCAAAAGATCGGTGACATGTATGGCTCATTCTTAAATGAGGCACGTGCAAACGAATATGGCAAAGCTCCAATCGCTGATGACTTAGCTCGCATCGAGAAAATTTCTAGCATTGCCGAACTAAACAAGCTCGTCGGTGAGATTTCTGTTCAGGGCATCGACGGTCAATTTGGAATGTATGTCAACAACGATCCGGGTGACCCAACGCGTTACCTGGTCAACCTGTACCAGGGTGGGCTTGGTCTTCCAGACGAGTCTTACTACCGCGAAGAAAAGTATGCCGAGATCAGAGAGGCGTACGTGCCTTTCATCGCGAAGATGTTTGAGCTTGCTGGTTGGTCTGCAGAAGACGCCGCCGCTAAAGCAAAAGACATTTTCGAATTTGAGACCGCGCTCGCGAAGCACCACTGGAGCGTTGTCGAAACTCGTGATGCGGAAAAGACTTACAACCTAAAGTCGTTCGACGAATTGCAAGAACTAAGCGGCAACTTCGACTGGCAGCTGTGGCTCGATGGCGCTGGGCTCGACAAGAAGATATTGGCCGAGTCGGTCATCATGACTCCAAGCTTCTTCACCGGTCTTGGCGAAATGTTCTCAGACAAAAACCTTGAGTCACTGAAATCATGGTTCACCTTCAACGTCATCAATCAGATGGCTCCATACCTGAGCGAAGATTTTGTGAACACTCGTTTCGACTTCTACGGTCGCAAGCTCACCGGGCAGCCAGAAATGCGCGCGCGTTGGAAGCGTGCGGTTCAGGCCGTAGAAGGTTCACTCGGCGAAGCCGTCGGCGAGATCTATGTAGCGAAGCACTTTCCGCCAGCCGCTAAGTCGCGCATGGATGGTCTCGTGCACAACCTCATCGAGGCATACCGCGAGAGCATTCTTGCCCTCGAGTGGATGACCGACGAGACCAAGAAGAAGGCACTCGTCAAGCTAGACAAGTTCACCCCGAAGATCGGATACCCGGTCAAGTGGCGTGACTACTCAAACCTTGAGATTGACCGAGATGACCTGGTTGGCAACATGCGCCGCGTTGCGGCGTTCGTGACCAAGATTGAAGTGGCCAAGATTGGTTCACCAATCGACCGCGACGAGTGGTTTATGACACCTCAGACAGTGAACGCCTATTACAACCCGGGCTTCAACGAGATTGTGTTTCCGGCTTCGATCTTGCAGCCACCGTTCTTCAGCCTCGACACCGACGACGCAATTAACTACGGCGCAATCGGCGCGGTTATCGGCCATGAAATTGGTCACGGATTCGACGACCAGGGTTCGAAGTATGACGGCGATGGAGCACTGCAGTCATGGTGGACCGACGAAGACCGCGAGGCTTTCGAGAAGCGCACCAAGAACCTAATCGATCAGTACGCAGCGCTTTCACCTGCGCAGCTCGATGACTCGAACAAGGTAAACGGTGAACTCACCATTGGTGAAAACATCGGTGACCTCGGCGGGCTTTCGATTGCATACAAGGCATACATGAATACTTTGAACGGAAAAGAACCAGAAGAAATTGATGGTTACACCGGAGCGCAACGTTTGTTCTTGTCTTGGGGTCAGGCATGGCGCGGAAAGGGTCGCGACGAAATTGTAATTCAGCGTCTGGCTACCGACCCGCACTCACCAAACGAATTCCGTTGCAACCAAATCGTTCGCAATCTCAGTTCGTTCTATGAGGCCTTCGATGTCAAGCCTGGCGACAAGCTTTGGCTTGAAGAATCACAGCGCGTAACCATCTGGTAATCGCAAATTGAATATGTGGTTACGACTGCTTTGGCAGTCGCTGTCTTGGCGGTCGCGACCAAAACTAGATCTCGGTGAAGTTGGCATTCGCACTTTCAGAGTGTGGCCAACCGATCTCGACATCTACATGCACATGAACAACGGCATCTTTCTTACCTTGCTCGACATCGGGCGTTACGACCAGGCGATGCGCAGCGACCTCTGGCCAAAGTGGAAAAGGCGCAAGTGGTATCCGGTAGTAGTTGCCTCAAACATCACCTTCAGAAAATCACTTATGCCTTGGCAACTTTTTGATCTCGAGACCAAGGTTGCCGGCTGGGATGACGAAGCCTTCTATTTCGAACAGCGCTTCGTTGTGAAGGGCGAGATCTATGCCCGTGCCATCGTGCGCATTCGCTTCTTGCAGAACCCGCGCGGAATCGTGACCCCGGCGCAGGTGCTAGAGGCAATCGACTGGCAGGGAGAGCAGCCGGTGCTGCCAAAGTGGGTGGCCGACTGGGCCAAGAGTTCCCTTTTGCCGAGAGTGAAAGAGCCAGCGCCCTCGAGTTGGTAACCGAAACTTGAATGCGCGGTAAACGCAAGTTCGACAAGGTTTCTACAATTGAAAAGTTTGTCTAACACTGACTTACATGACGCCGTGTCGAGTTCTCAGCCAATGTTCACTTTTTAAACTCAATCTCGTGAAGCTCAAACTGACCATCATCGGTCTTGGATACTTAGGTGCAACAACGGCCGTCGCTTTCGCGAAGCTGGGTCACGAAGTAATCGGAATTGATCCAGACACTTCTAAAATCGAACTTTTGAAGCAGGGCAAGCTGCCGTTTTATGAGCCGGGTCTAGATAGCGCACTTGTTGAAGTGGTTGAGGCCGGAAACATTTCTTTCTCTACCGAGCACACTTCTACATCTTCGTCGGCCGACATTCACATGATCTGCGTTGGCACCCCGCAGGGGCCTGATGGTTCCAGCGCAGACACCAAGTACCTTTACTCGGCGCTAGATTCGCTTATTCCATTTCTCGACGAAGACGCTGTGATAGTCGGCAAGTCAACTGTGCCAGTGGGTACGGCAGCACAAATTCGCAATTATCTCGAGGCCAAGTTGAGCTTCACACCGCACATCGCCTGGAACCCAGAGTTTTTGCGCGAGGGCACCGCTCTGAAAGACACGCTGGAGCCGGATCGCATCGTTATCGGTGTGGATGATTCCTGGAGTGAAAAGCTCTTGCGGTTGCTTTACAAAGACATCACCGATACGGGCGTTCCATTCATTTCCTGCGACATTCCAACCTCAGAGCTCGTCAAGGTGGCGGCAAACTCATTCTTGGCAACCAAAATCTCATTCATCAACGCGATTGCCGAAGTTGCCGAAGTTGCCGGAGCAGATACGGTAAAACTCGCTGAGGCTATTGGCTACGACGAGCGCATTGGAAACAAATTCTTGCGCAACGGAATTGGTTTTGGTGGTGGCTGCCTTCCGAAGGACATCAGAGCTTTCATGGCAAGAGCAAACGAACTAGGTGTCGGCCACTCGGTCGCGTTCTTGAACGAGGTAGAGGCAATCAACTTGCGCCGCAGAGCTCGCGTTCTAGAGATTGCGCAAGAGGAGCTGGGAGATCTAAGCAACCGGCGCGTTGCGATTCTCGGCGCGGCCTTCAAACCCGAGACCGATGACATTCGGGACTCCCCGGCTATCGCGGTTGCAGAGCAGTTCTGGATGGCTGGTGCCCATGTTGTAGTTCACGACCCGAAAGCACTCAACAATGTGCGTCGCGCTTTTCCGCAAATCGAGACTCAGCCAACGCTTGAACTAGCTGTCTCAAACGCCGACCTTGTTGTCGTGGCCACCGAATGGAATGAGTATCGCGAGGCCAAGCCGGCCGAGTTGGCAAAACTAGTTGCCAATCGCCTAGTGATCGATGGCCGAAACACCTTGGATGCCAGCCTTTGGCAACAGGCTTCTTGGCAAATCATCGCACTTGGTCGCAATCTCGAACGAATTCCTGTTCTGGTCTAGATCATGCAGAAGTTTCTCTATCGTAGCTACGTAGCGCTAGGGGACTCACTCACCGAAGGGCTCGGTGACACTGGCTTCACTAAAAACCGTTTGAGCAAAGGCTGGGCAGATCGACTGGCTGGCATTCTTGCCGCAGAGGCAAAGCAGTTCGGTGAACCATTTGAATATGCAAACCTGGCGGTACGCGGGCAAACCATCGCAGAGATACTAACCAGCCAACTTGAAGATGCACTTCGAATCAAGCCAGACCTTGTGACCATAATGGCTGGCGCGAATGACATCATGTCTTCAAGTCGAAACCACAACTCGGTAAGAGCGTTGCTGCGCGGCGCTATTTCTCGTTTGCACGACGAGGGCATCCATGTGTTGGTCGTGAACACCGTGAATCCGGCGCACTATCCGGTATTCGGATTGATGGCTAAGAAATCTCGTGAGATGTCTGATCTCATCGAAGGAGTGGCGCAAGAATTTGAAGCGCCAGTGCTAGATCTCTATTCTCTAGAACAATTTGGGCGCATGTCGTTTTGGTATGAAGACCTCGTGCACTTCTCAAATCATGGCCACGCGATGATTGCGAACCTAGCAGCCGAGAAACTGAAATTGAGCTTTAGGTTGCCCGAAGAGTCATACGAGCAGATATCCGAGCCAAAGTGGGGATTGTTCGAGACATTGCGATGGTTCACTTACCATGTCGTGCCTTTTTGGAGTCGGCGACTTCGAGGGGTATCGTCTGGAGATCGAATCGACCCAAAACAGTTCGATCTCGAACTATTTGAACCTAGCTCTGAGGCCTTTTCAACTTTTGTTTCACCCGGTACTCGCGCAAAAGCTCCAAAGGCAGTGGCAAAGAAGTAATCACGACCACGAGGATAATCATCAGTTCGATGTGTTCCTTAACAAATGGAATCTGCCCCAGGAAAAAGCCGCCGAGCATGAGACTAGCCACCCACAGAACGGCACTAATCGCGTTTAGTTGGGTGAACTTCTTGATCGGCATCTCGCCGATTGCCGAAAACATTGGCACCAACGCTCTCAGGATGGGAACGAATCTAGAGAGAATCACGGCCCGGTTTCCGTACTTTTCAGTGAACTCTTTAGTTCGTGCAACCGTTTTTTGATTCAAGAAGAAGCGGCGTTCTTTCTGAAAAAGAAGCGGGCCAACTTTTTTGCCAACCCAGTAACCCACTTGTGCACCCAGAAAAGCAGAGACAATCACAAGAGGAACAGCGTAGTAAATCGGAAAGTCGCTGAGCCAAGTGGCAAGTGATAGACCAAGCAAAAACAGCAATGAATCGCCCGGCAACCAAGAACCGATTATGGTCGCGGTTTCGATGAAGATAATGAGAGCGGCTCCAAAAACAGCCATAGTTCCTAGGTTCATGAGCAGGGTTTGCGGGTCTAGCAAGTTCATCTGACAGTCCTTAGCTGAAAACGGGGCTTGGGAAGTTGCTTCTGCTTTGCTTCGATCACCGATTCATAGTGGCTAATCATTTGTTCGTTGTTGTCTTTCCAAGTGCGGCCAAGCATCGA
>Ga0209191_1001267_pt1 | contig 16836 bp, 30 predicted proteins | sample S_130626_EF_Meta_FD_187320 | JGI IMG/M metagenome (GOLD analysis project Ga0209191, IMG submission 187320) | Freshwater microbial communities from Lake Simoncouche, Canada to study carbon cycling - S_130626_EF_MetaG (SPAdes) (version 2) | ecosystem: Environmental > Aquatic > Freshwater > Lake ...
CTCATATTCAGCCGGGGACATATCAGTATCCCACGTGCTAAAAGGATGAACAACACCAATTTCGGGCCGCAGACTTGAAATATCACCCAATGATACCAGATGATTTGCCTTAGCACTATCATAGTGTGCTTGTAGAATCTTGCCGTTGTTTGACAGATAACCATCCCAATGACAGTAAACGCTTTTCAGTTTGTCACCATGCATGACACCAATTCGTGAACGTGTACCCATTTTCTAACTCCTGTAATTAACTGATTAAGACTCTATTATATACCCAAAACCATTTATTGTCAACCGTTTACGCACAGATTTCAAACAACATTTCGTTACTGGAACCGTTGACTACACGGACTTTTTTGTCATTGACCATGATGTAGCCATAGTTGCCGTTATCATAGATACCGTGAGGGCAGGATTCAATAGTCACTTTACGGATAATTTCACAAAAACCCCAACGCTTAGTAGGCAACTTACCTTGAAACAATCGCATGTTCTCAAGGGAAGTAATGAGAATTTTTGCTTTCATAATCTACTCTGTTTGTTGACTGTCTAAGTCTGTATTATAGACCCAAATCCATTTAATGTCAACCTCTTACCACTCTTTGTGGTCGCCTGCTTCCTCACCATCCCGATAGCCCACAGTGTAGGCAGTGATCTCACTGGCTGTCATCTGTGCCATCTCTATCTGGGGAGTAGAATACGAATCACCAACGAAGTAGTGAGGATTGAAAGGGCGACGGTACCATGCGTCGGCACTGCCTCGGTCGTAGGGACTACCGTGGCGTGTATCGTAGTTGGGCTGGCTAGTGTGTTTACCTTCAACTGCGTCCATGTATGTTGCCATTTGTAAACTCCTGTAATTAACTGATTAAGACTCTATTATATACCCAAAACCATTTATTGTCAACTATTAAGAACCAGTGTGCAATTCTAGGATTTCAGGGTTTTTAGTATTTGGGGTGAAGGCTTCAATGAAAACATGATAATCACGGCTATCACGAATGACAGCATTAGCCGCAACATACAATGCGGCCCAGGTAGAACCATTGATTTCAATCTGATATTCCTTACCATGATAGACCTTGTAAGAAACAATTTTTGCATCCTTGAACGGATGGGGTTCGCTGAGGTTTTCAATCTCAAAGATTGACCAAATAGCACTCAATCCCAACTCCTCACGAACGGTCTCGTAGTAGTTGAATTTAGTGTCGAATTCTGTATCTGTCATTTTGATGTCCTTTAATTAACTGTCTAAGATTGTATTATATACCCAAATCCATTTAATGTCAACCTTTTTTCACCGGAATACAGACGAATTCCTTCTTCAAATCCATCTGAATTTGGATACTTTTCTCCAATTCCGGGTTACGTTGTCCGGGTACATTTAGTCTGGTTGCGTAGATTTCGTGGATAGCATTCTGACAACTAGGTAAATCATTATAGTTTCCTAGGAAGAATGTCAACGGAGCCTGTGCAACTATTACCATTGCAAGTAAATTAAACATTATACTAGGTCCAGTTGAATCTGTTTGCCACGAATAGTAGTACCGAGTCCGGTGGGGACAAGTTCGTTATATTTTTGTGCTTCCTGACGCATATTTGACAACTGCAAAAGTGCTTCCCAGCAAGTAGCACGGGCGTTAACTGTAGCGAATTGCTCGGTCATTTGCTTGACCGTCATATACATTCCAATGTCGTTTTCAGAGCCATCGCCCTTAAAAATCACACGAAATTTTTGTGAATTTTTGAAGCCATAAATTATAGTTGGGGTACGCATACGTAGTCCTTTAATTAACTGTCTAAGTCTGTATTATAGACCCAAATCCATTTAATGTCAACCGTTTTACGGGCGCTTTTTCAATACAGAATCCGCTAATCCATACTGCACCGCTTCGGTTGCACTCATAAAGAAGTCACGTTCCATATCCTTAGCTAGTTCCTCGTATGTCTTGCCAACACTATTGTGGTCAACATAGATTTGCGTGAGGCTCTTTTTCATTGCTAGAATTTCTTTAACTTGAATTTCCATATCAGTTGCTTGACCACGTGCGCCGCCTGAAGGCTGATGAATCATATGCCGAGCATTGGGCAACATATAACGCTTACCCTTAGCACCTGCTTGTGCAAGTAAACTACCCATTGAGCAAGCCTGACCCATAACGATAGTCATAACTTCGGGTTTAATGAATTGCATACAATCATAGATAGCCATACCAGCGGTTACTGAACCTCCCGGGCTATTGATATAGACACTGATATCCTTTTCTCCTTCACTTTCCAAGTAAAGTAATTGGGCAACAACTAGATTTGCCATTTGATCATGCACTTCACCTTCGAGTAAAATAACACGGTCACGCAACATGCGGCTGTAGATATCGTAACTACGCTCACCTTTGCTTGTTTGTTCTAAAACCATTGGGACTAGACTCATAAGTTTCCTTTTGTTAAAATGAGATAAATATATTATCAACCACTATTATATATGAGACATTACGAATTTGCAAATCTTTTGGTCGAAAAGGCTCCAGTAAACCCACAATTATCACAGGTTGTGGATAAAGCTACCATTATGGCTACCTTAAAAAATGCAGGGTTTGAGGTTCAAGATCAGGGCAATAAAATTACCATTTTAACCGAGATACCAGACGGTGAAAACGTGGGCAGCTATCGGGCTAGTGTTATGAAAGATGCGTTAGCATTATTACAAAAACAATTCCCCGGAGCAGTTTATTCCAATGCTAGAAAATACGGTGGATTAGGTGGAATAGAAATTCCCAATAGTTCTAGTTATGTATTAGTCAAAGATAAAAAGGGCAAGGGAGGCGGCAGCAGCGGTAAGTTAAACGAAACTAATTTAGTAGAAATGCTGTATGGTCTTATTCAAACATACGAAAAAATTAATGTAACATTTGTAGATAAGCGTGGAAAAAAACTTGGTATCAAAAATTGTACTGATGTATCGGATGCTAGTTTAAACGTTGCCGGTCGTAAAAAAGCAGACCTAGTATTATCAAGTTCTACGGGTTCTCTACCTATTAGTTTGAAGAAAGTAAATGCGGATACATGGGAAAGTGCCGATACTTTATTTGGTCCTCGTGCTAAAGAAGTTTTAAGTAACTTACAACAGCAAGGTGCTATTAAGTTACAAAAAATAAATGATCCTAACGGTATTTACTATAAGTTAAACAAAGAAATTGTTGTTGAACCTACTCCAGAAGAAACAATGGACGCTATATTTGGTAGTGATTTATTAAACAAGGGCGGTGTAGTAATTCAAACCTTCCAAGATGAACACTTTGTTACCCAAGATAATAATGTTACTATTGAATGTCAATACATTATCAAATCCAAAGCAGATATACCTGAAGGTCACTTAATGGTGTGGCTAATTAGAAACGATAAAACAAGAAGTAATCCTCTTCCAGGGTTAAGAACATTGGGTTCAACGCTAACACGTGGTATCGGTACAAAGGGTAACAAGGATGTCATCCTAGTCGACCGCAATGGTAATCTAGTTCAGAATCCCAACCGTTAACTAATCCAATCTTTGTTACGATAAGGTTTACCATATAGTGCATTTGGTAAATATCTCACAACTTTTTGCTTTACCCGTTTAATAATGGGATGCTCATGGTCGTGATTAAATGCTTTAAGATACATTCTCCAACTGTTATGATTTCCACGTAGACCTTTTTGGTCTTTATTAAGATAGTCAATTACTTTGCTAGTATCGTTTTGAAATTTGTACAATAACTCACACGCAATATTAAAACTGTATGCGTCAATTTCATCACTACATCCTAAATAAGTTTGTTCTTCTCGTTGTTCTGTTTTTTCAGCAGTACTTTTATATGCAGGCAAATCTTTAAATTTTCTGCGGCGATACTGTCGCATATGAATTAGTTCATGCATTATCGTATTGGTTATAGTATGACATGACCTATGAAAATTTTTTGAAGTAATCTTAATCGTATCTGCTCTACTTTTATAAACTAGAACCAATTCAATAGATTTTTCTTTTTGTTTATCTAAGTCGCTATAATATGTTCCGCCTACCCAAACACAATTATTTTCAACTTTATTATCTCCCCATTTTTTTAATTTAATAGGGATATAATTCTTTATATGAGTACCTACTATTCTATGAAACTTTTCCAAAGACATTTCTTTATTGACTACTTTGGGATATGCCGACCACACATATTCGGCTAGTTCGTAACGATTTATTGAAGACCAATCAAACTTAGATTTACGGATAGCCACATTACTCTCCTATTATTTTGTATTTATTCAATAAAAAATTACAGAATTATTGCCCGATAGTAAATACAATGAAGGAGAAAATTATGTTAAAATTTCTAAAAAATCTGTTTGGTATAGGACCACATAGCGAGAATGTTGTTGCACCTGGCGGTGCACCTTATAAGGTACCTGAGCCAGCAGCAACTACACCAAGCCCATTAGTTCACTTAGGGCCCGAGCCTATAGTAGAACCAATTGTTGAAACTACACCTAAGCCAAAAGCAGTAGCTAAGCCTAAAGCACCAGCTAAGCCAAAAGTAGCAAAGCCGGCAGCAGCTAAAGCACCAGCTAAGCCAAAAGCAGCAAAAGCTAAAGCACCGGCAACAAAAAAGCCAAAGATTAGCATTGCAAAATAAATGACTACGATAGGGTTTGACCTAATTAGTGACTTGAATTTATCTCCCGAAGATACTTTCAATTGGGAAGGTAAAGCAACTAGTTTATACTGTATAATAGCAGGAAACATTAGTGAAGATTTACGTACTATTAAGCAAACCTTATCGCATTTGTCTAAATTCTATCAGGGTATATTCTATACTCTGGGTTCGTTAGAATATCATAACACAGGTGATGTTGCAAAAAGAACGGACGAAATTCATAAATACTGCCGCAATGTTCGCAATTTAGCATTAATGCATCACCATGTAGTTATAATAGATGGTATTGCAGTAGTTGGTGCAAACGGATGGTATGGCAATACAATATATGATGACGCAACTGCTAGTATATTAGAGGTACATCGTAATGAAGATATACTATATCTTAAAAATACAATTGACCGATTGCAAAAACATTTAGATGTTAAAAAAATCTTAATAGTATCAAATTCAGTTCCCAGTATAGATTTATATTTTGGCGAACATCCTAGTACGATAGACACTCAACTTAATTTAAGTATAGCATTACTTGCTGATACTGAAAGTAAAGTTTCTGATTGGTTATATGGTACATATGGAAAAGTAGTTGAAACCAATATTAATGGAATCAACTACATCAATAACGGGAATTTTAAAAGAAACCCTTATTGGCCTAAAAGAATAGAAATTACAATTTAGGCTTCGGCTTCAACTTTTACTTGTAATGGATACCCTTGACTACGTGCTTCTAACGTAACCTCAATACCTTTTTGTTCTGCAATTTCATAGGGCAAAACGGCAACTACAGCCATACCCTCTTCGTGGATATTTTGAGTGATTGAACTTGCAGTATCCTGAGTATAATTAAAGTAATCAATTAAACTACCTACGACAAATTCCATGCTGGTTACATTATCATTGATATAAATGATTTTGTATAATGGAGGCTCAGCCAATGCTAGATTGGGTTTGATTTTGATTTTTGTTTCTGTTTTAGACATAGTAGTTTATATTGTTAGTTATAAAAAGTGTGTAGCCACTGTGACTACACACTTGCTATTATATTATTTATTGTAAGTAATAGCAATAGACTTGGGCTTTTGTTCTTCAGGTATTTCACGTTTTAGGTGAACATTAAGAATACCCAATTCTAAATGAGCATTTTCAATCTCAACATGGTCTGCAAGTTTGAATTCACGACGGAAATCTCTTGCGCTAATACCACGATGTAGATAGTTAGTCTCAGTTAGATCCTCGTCCTTGATTGTGTTCTTGCCTTCAATAATCAAAAAGTTTTTGTCTTTTGTTACTGAAAGATTATCAAGACCAAAACCAGCCACGGCTAAACTAATCATATATTCATCCTCAGTAATTTGGACAACATTATATGGGGGATAGTTTGTGTTGGATTGAAGTGAGTGCAATCTGTTCAACTCGTCAAACATCGAATCAAAACCGATTCCAAATTTGTGAATTGACGGAATGTCAAGGGAACGAAGGGTTAATGTATTTCTAGTCATAGTTTTCTCCTTATAAAGCAAGTGACTAATAATGTAGACCTGACCATCAGCATCTACGATACGTATTTATGATACACAAAATACGCAAAAAATTCTACTATTTAGGTTAAAATAGATTTTTGGGAAGACTCTGGTCACGCAAGTATTTTTGCCATCTACGTTTGGCTAAACCTTTATCCACCTTACGCTGTATACTGGGTTTGACATATTGTTCACGTTCACGCAATTCCTGCAATAGGTTTTGATCAGTAATCTTCTTTTTGAATTTACGTAGTGCTTTTTCAACGTTCCCGTCGGTGACAATAACTCGTCTTCCTTTTATACTCATAGTAGTGATTTTGGTTCTAAAACTTGCTCCCTTGTTATATTTATCTCAGTTATGTTATTTTCCCTGTATTTTTTGGTGTTAAACATATGGGGCATTAGGGCACGTTCAATTTCAGTATGTAGGCCACGTGCTCCGGTCTTTAATTTTAAACAATTATCAACCATTTGATCCAATGCCCCGGCATCAAAATCTAACTTAATATCGTCAATGCTTAACAAATACTTGTATTGGTCAATATAATTGTTTTTAACTTCTGTAAGAACACGCAATAATTCTTCTTTAGATAATTCTCCAATACTAACTGTAGTGGTAAATCGTCCAATAAATTCTGGAATCATTCCGTACTTAGTTAAATCATCCGGGGAAACCTGTCCTAAATCACCTTCTTTGTTATGATCTTTGATTTCTGCCCCAAATCCAATACTAGTACCATTCATACGATTGTTAATTATATCTTTTAACCCAACAAAGGCTCCACCTGATATGAATAGGATATTTTTTGTATCAATTTCCATCATTTCACCGCCGGGATGTTTTCTACCACCGCTAGCAGGAATACGACAAACAGTTCCCTCAACTAACTTAAGCAATGCTTGTTGTACACCTTCACCGGATACGTCACGGGTAATGTTTGCACTTTCACCCCTACGGGCAATCTTGTCAATTTCATCAACAAACACAATACCGCGCTCTGCTAGTCTAGGATCACCACCGGCAGCATTAACCAACATGCTAATCATTGATTCAACATCATCACCGACATAGCCGGCTTCTGTCAAACTAGTAGCATCGGCCACTACAAAGGGCACTTGAAGATATTTTGCTACAGTTTTAGCAAGTAGTGTTTTACCACTACCAGTTGGTCCTATTAGTAACACATTGCCTTTGGCAATATCTAAATCTTTTGGGGGATAAGTAATACGCTTATAGTGATTAGCAATTGCAACACTTAATACTGTTTTAGCACTATCCTGTCCAATCACATGAACGTCTAAAAATTCCTTAATACTTGAAGGGTCATATTTAACCTCTTCTTCTTTGATTTCAGGTTCTACTACTGCATTTTCATCCTCAATCAATTGGGTACATAATTCGATACAATCACTACAAATAGCAACGTTATCTCCAACGATTAGTTTTTTAACTTTATCTTTGTGTGTATTACAAAAGGAACAATATATTAGTTTAGTTTCAGAGGTCATATATTAATTTATCTTTATATTGTTTGCTTATTATTTTTACCATTTGCAGTTAGCAAACGGCACTACTGCTACTTCAATTCTTGCCGCTTGTTGGACAACATAATTGTGATTAGCATCTACCGTGGCTTTTAGTATTCCGGTTTCTTTCTCGTTCCCAAAAATAGTCAATACTCTAGGTTCACCCATATTATAAAAACTGTTTTTTCTTCCGTTTATTGAATCAGGTACATAACATGTTTGAAACAACCATTTTCCAGTTGCATCAAATATTGTTAATAATAGTCGTACCTCTCTATCACCTAGCATTGATTGCTTAATCTGTTTGAGAATAGGAATGTCATTAAATTTATAAGTATTTTTACTACCTAATATAAAATCTTTGGGATCTTTGGCCATAATAATAACATTGCTAGGTGCTAGATTAAAGAATCCAACTAATCCAACTCTATCTTCAACTAAAGACATTGCTTCATTCATTGCCACAATATAGTCGTAGTTCCATTTTAATGAATAGGGTACATTAAATGTTGCATTACGATAACTATCAACAGTAAGTATATATGGTCTTTGTTCTAGGATAAAAGCATTTTGCGGATATGTGCTTAACACTACATCAAGTATTTTATCACCATTTTGTTTTTGTTCCAAATAGGTAGATAATGCAGCACCTGCACGTTCACCATTAACACCTTGATTAGTTTGTCCGGTATTCAATACTTGATTAAGTAATTTACTATCTGCCACTAGTACATCCAATGTAATTCTAATAGTAGAACCAGTTTGGTCAATATCAATGATTTTGAAATCATCAACATATCCTGCGCTAAACAATGATATATTATCTTTAGTTAATTTCTCATTGATAGCTTGACGTTCACTTAGTACAATTGCGCCAACTCGTTGTTGAACTGCACTACGGAAAGCATTTTCTTTTGCTTGTTCAACCGTATTGCCTTCACCTGTTACACGGATGAATTTAGTGCCGGCAATAGCAGTATTAACAAACAAAAAACATGCTACTAAACATAGTAGCCGTAGCATGTTTAATTACTTTTAAATTTTTTACGAAGGGTTTCAGCAGCTTGTTCGCTGTCTTTATCCCAGCGAATAGTAACTGATACTTCTTGATTACCAGTAACCTCTTCGTTGATTTTCATAAATCCTTTAAGGATTGCTTGTGAATTAGTACGAATTGTCTCCGTAAGGGTATGTACTGTTTCATTGTTGTTTTCACGCAAACTAATACTAGCGGCTTCTTTATCTGACATTGATACAGTAGAACCATCAACGTTACCTGATTTAACCTTATCATTTGCCTTTTCAAGGTTCTTAGCAATAGTAGAGGTTACACGGGTAGTAGAGATATCTTTAGCTATAAACTCTGCGACTTGTGCATTGGCTCGCATTTCGGCAACTGTTAATGCTGTTTTACGATTGTTTGCAGTATTACCAAATGATGTGGCAGTTGCGGTAGATTCAATTGCAGAAAGTTCACATTCGTTTTTGCTAAACATACGCCAGGTGCAACTAGTTTCAATTTTGATTTTCTCACCGGCAAATGATGTAGAAAGTTTCTGTGATTTTACAGGACCCTCACCTTCAGCAGTTTTAGTTGTGCCGCATCCAGCAAGTACGATAGCCATTGCAATAGTTGCAAGTTTAAGTTTCATTGGATTACTCCAGTTAGTTAATGATAGTAGTATTATATACTACTTTGGATTAGTAATCAAGTGTTTTTGGTTAAGTATTCTTCAATTTGTTGCTTTTCAATATCGGACAACAACTCAATATCATACTCACCCTTATCTATCTTTTCAACCAAATATTTGATATATTCTTGGTCATAAAGGTAGCTGGTTGATTGTTCTTTGTTGATGACAATCCATCTAGAACCGTCAAATTTATAAACCTTATTCGGTAAGGAATCGACTCGTACAAAGGTATCACCTTTACTAGCAATAATTGGAAATGTTGTTCCAAAACTAGTTTTACTTTCTCTACCCGAATCAGCAACTAATTTTAGCATATCGGGTCGCATACCCAATAACACATCTTTGTGCATATGTTTACCGTCAAACATTACATAACCACCATCTAATTCTTTATAAGAAATGGTATTGGATACTATATTATCAGGTAACTCAGTTTTGATTTTTTCTTCAAAGTCTGGGCCAGTCTGTACCCATTTTCCATCAACTTTAATACCTTCAAAGTTTGGGTCAATGTCAACGATTGGAGCAGGTGGAATATATGTTATCTCAATTGGTTCTGCCCCATTTGTATTATCTGCTACATCACAATCTTTGTTTGGACAGAAAGGTCCAATGCCAGGAGCATTCATTAATGGTGTACCACACTTATAGCAAGGCGCTAGTGTATCATCGCTTGGCTCATTCTTGTAGACTTGAATCGGTACAGATTTTATTCCAGGTGGAGTACTACTACCAGCAGGGGTAAACAAGTATGGATGATCCTTGATATCAAACTCTTTTTCCAGAGTCTCTTTAATCTGTTCTACTTGATCGTCTGTTAAAGGACCATCATCGGGTTCGTATTCTGGCAGTGATGTTTTGTATCCATCTTCCCTAAAATCTTCGATCGGTTCTTCTTCATCCCAATCTTTACTCTGATTAGCAGCTAACACTAACATCAATGCCAATGGGTCAAATACAATAACAAGTAAGATAATAACCCAACGTACAGCACGTTCTAATATGTTAGCGTCAGGGTTATCACCATATAGTAATGCTGCGATATATTTTATCGGTCCAACCTCTGCCTCCACTTTGCGTACCTCGGCGGCAATAGGCGCACGTTCATCGTTAAGTCCCGCGATAGACTTCTGCGACTGTAGTATTTCATTTTGAAGTCTAACACGCTCTTTCTGCTGGGACTTTCGCATAGCCACAGCTTTTTCGGCACCTTTTTCATCTGTTGAGCGGCCCAGTACTTGGTCCACTCCCTCATCCATTTGTTTAAGTGCCTTGCGGTTTGCTTCAATATTCTCTTTTTCGGTTTTAATTTTTTCATCATATATTGCTATCTTAGCTTGTACATCACCTGATGTAACTCCTTGATCCATGTGTGCTTTACTTAAAAAGCCAAAGATACCCATACTTGTAATCAATGCGATAGACATTACAGCTGGTACTAAGTATAGCTTGAGTAGTAATCCAGCACGATGCCAATACTTACGCAACCATACTGTTGCAGTAATTTTAGCAAGTTCAAGTGCTGAACCCATTATGATAACCGGAACTACTGCTCCAGCAAAGATAGTAGTCAAACCAATAATACTATACCAGGCGGCGATAGTGCTAAGGATTAATGCTACTAATAAAGTGAGGTTGGAAAAACTGAATATTCTTTTAAGCATTTTGTATTTAGTCTACAATAGACTACCTAAATAGTCATTCAAATAGCTGACCGTAGATATCAATGAATTGTTCTAAATTGAGTATTAATTTTTGCGGAATGCCGGGACCTTGATAAGCCAAATAAGTAACACTAGCACCACCTCGTAGTTCATCTACTTCTCTTACTTGGATTATCTCCATACGATTACCATCCTCAAAGGTATGTGATCTACCTACTAAAGGATGTGTCATACTATATGACCAGTAACTTGATAAATTAAATTATCCAATTGTCGTTGATAATCTTTACCGTTTCGGCGAAGCATCCAAATCTTTTCTACTAGTTCGTTACTATCATATGGTCCAGGTCCAGTGCGTGAAGATAATTCCCCACGACTTTCTAATTCTTCAATTAGGTCATCGGTTTCAAAGTCACTCAAATCAACATCTAATTCAACTTCTTTATATACGTATGGCATATTAATCCTTATTTCTTGTTGTGATAAACATCAAACTGTGACCATTGTCCACGCCAGTTATCATGTTCGCTATCCATACCATAGTCATCAAGTTCATCACCATCATAGCTTAAACGATTTACAACTGTACTACCTTCAATATCCCATGTTGTATATTTTAATTTGCGAGGGTCAAATTCTTCACCATTGGTATCAATCGTAGTTTGAATACAACTACCCTTGCCACCCTGTGTCCATACTACAAAGTAACCTTTACCTAAGTAGTGAGGATATAGTTCTTCTACTTCTTCACTTGCTTCCCAATAACTATCATTATCTCCGTGTGCTTCCTTAACAAAACCATCTAAAGTACCCTCATAGATTTCTTCACCATTTTCATCAGTGATAGTCATATGAGTATCTTCTTCATCAAAGCCCCAGAATGAATGAACATCTTGGTACTCGTAGTAAGCACTATCAAATCGTGCTTTCTTTGGTGTGTTATTTTCGTCATAATCATATGACTCATTCATTGCATCAGAAAGGTCATCATTATGATCCTCGTGACTCCAGTGTTCGTACTGTTGTTTACTAATCTTACCTACACCGATTTCACGGGTGCGACCCCAGATACGAATTGTATATTGTCCTGCTGGATAGTTTGGTAGTACTTCTGATTCTTCTGTTACTGCTTCTTTGTCAAAGGGCCATTTAGCAGTTTCTACAAAATTACTATTTGATGTTGGCCACTGTGCAGTAGGATTATCATCAGATTCTTCGTTAAGTTCATCCTCAAAGGGCCATTTAGCTACTTGTTCATTTCCTAATGCTGCCAATTGTTCTTTCATTTCTTCATCACTAGGCGGAGTACCAACGTTTTCATCGTCATCTTCTTCATCCTCTATCTTAGCCCACTTAGCTTTATTAGCAGCATCCTTTGCGGCTTCTTCAACGCCTACTTCTGTTAATTCAGTAGCACTATCACACATTGGGCAAATCTTAATTGCCTCGTCTAATTCTTTACCGTCTTTATCTTCCCAAGACCATTGGGCTTCATATTGCGAGCCGGTCCACTTACACTTAGTACATTTGTGTGTTACAGGAGATACATAGTCCTCATGTACTTTCCATTCTTCTACTTTGTAGGTAACATCATATCCGCCCTTGCGGTCAGTCCACCAATCATCTTCATTGAGATAATCCCAATCAATATCTACATCATTGTTCCAGGCTTCATTGAGTACTTCTTCAACATCTTCTTCACCGGATTCTAGTGCGGCAAGTTTTGCTTCAATAGCATCTTCATCCAATTCAGGATAAATCTCAGTTAACATATCGGCATCAATTTCAATGCCATAACGTTTTTCTACTTGATGCCATTCACTTTTAACAATTGATACCATGATTTACTCCAAAGAAATTCTTAATTGACCTTCGTTATAGATGTGCAAAGCACCTGCTACTTCTGGAGTAGTACATTCTACAACCACTCTACGTTGACCGTCAAGTGTATCAAATACTGATACAACGATACCGGGCCATTTGTATCCACTAACTTTTTCTACTTTATCACCTACTGCGAATAATGCCATTATTTTAATCCAAAATGTTTTGTTAATTTTTCACTAGACTTTTCATCTATTAGTTTTTTACACTCGTTGATGATTAATTCAGAAAATTGTTGTACCTTCTTTTTTGTTTCTGGATCAACAGAAATGTGTTTACCGTCTGGATTTGCTGGGTGAATAAATCTTCTAGCAAATCCGGCTTCAACCATTAATTCTTGTAGAAGATCATTCACTTGAAGTCTCCTCAATATCAGCGACCTCTTCAACTTCTTCAACTTCCTCAATCATTATAGCACTTTTATCATCACGGAAGCGAACAAATCGGGGAAATCGTAAACTATATGTACCGTCTTTATTTTTTGTTATTGAATCACATAAGACTTCAGCAGTACGACCAATGATACTATCGCAGTTATCCCAATAATCATTTCTAGCAGCATCAGTAAACCCACTGCCAACATTGACTGAAATATCGACCCCTTGATCGTGGCCGGCGCAAACAAGAGCCCCAAGTCGTCCTTTATTTTTACCAGTACCCTCTTGAACATCAATGACCTCCAAATCTACAGTAAGTGTAGGTTTCCATTTCATCCAAGATGTATTACGTTTACATTCGTAATATGCATCAAGGTCTTTAATCATAATACCTTCAAACCCTTGCGCTACATTGTCTTTGGCATAACGTTCTAGTTGATTTTTACCAGCAGCAGTATCCAAATTAACTTTGATGCTTGTTAAGAATTCAACATTGGGCATAGTATCAACTACTGGACGCATCTTATCTAATATCTTAAGACGTTTACTTAGTGGTTCTTCATAGGTACCGTGATAAAATTCATTAATAGGAATGATATCAAAGATATTAAAAACGCTATCATCAGAATTAACATCTTTTTTTCTACGTGCTTGTTTCATTAATTCTTGGAAAGAACTACTGATAATTTCTCCGTCTAATACAAAACCTTGCTTTAATGTTCGTTTATTAGTTTCAACAATACTTTTGAAATTGTTAGCAACTTGGTCTTCAATTAAAGTAAAGTTATCAAATTCTTTCCCGTTACGACTCAAACTTGATACAACCGCGCTACCAATATTATTGGGCTTTACTACCATCAATACACGTACACCATCTAGTTTGGGTTCAAGGCGTTTAATGCCCTGCATTTCGGGACGATCTTCGCTTGTTGTTGCTAATTGGCAACTGAATATTGGTATCTCATATTCAGTACCCTTACATATTTTATTGATTGTCTTATCACTTATGCCTGCACGAAGGTCTCTGCGTAAGACTGGCGCAACAAAATTATTCCATTCAATACTGTCAAAATTCCATGCCATTTTCTTGACAGCTTCAATAGCGGCATTACCCGATAATTCGCGGGTACTAAGTTTTACTAGCAAATCTTGAAAGGCATCCCAATTATTAGTACGATTTTCAAGACCGTCAGATTCTGGTACTTGACGAACCCCAAACGTGATGTAAGGATTATAACAAGCCTTTACACCTTTTAAAAAATTAATTGCGTTTATGCTCCCTAGGACACTTGCTGCTAGGGCTTGGCGTAGTACATCTTCTTTATGAAGGCGACTATCGCTCTCGTTTAATTTAATTATCCAACTAGATGACATTATACAATACTCCTATATATACACATATTATATTTATTCGCTTTTTTGCTTACATTTTATTTTTTGTGGGTGGCTTCTACTGCCCTAGATTTACATTCCTCTACAACTTCCTCTGGGACATTTTCATAATCATCAAGATTGGAACATTCATATTCAATGATAACAGAATTTGGATCCGCTGTCTTGACACATTCGGGGTCAACTTTTAACCAACACATTACTGCTACAAAGACCAATCCAGTGATGATTACATTTTTAATCATGTTTTTACCAAACTTAGTTTTTCTTCTTTCAAGATTTTAACCATTTGCTTATTGCGTTCATCTTGTTCTTTGCGTTCACGCTTTTTGTCAAGGTTCCGATCAACAGCCATGCGGTCGTATTCTCGTGCCCACATTACACCTTGCATCCAGTAGGCTGCACCTTCTAATGAGCCAGCAAACATTACTGCATCCCGAGCATAGATAGGCAATACATCTTTATCTTTTGGCACTAATGCTACAGATTCACCATACATATCATCATGCTTGTAAGCAGTAAATTTTAATCCAAGTTTATCTGCTCGTTCTTCTAGCTTACGAACTTGTTGAATTTGATTCCAGCCACTCATATTAACCTTTCAATGTTTCCCAAATATATTCTTTTTCCATCTTGTCAACCCAAATAGTTCTAACATTGTTTGTATCTTGTAACCAATCTGTAAACAATTCAACACAGCCAAAACCATGTTGCGGGACTTTTGGGTCAGTAGTTAACCATTTAACTATTTCCCAGATAGCATGACGATTGGCAATATCTGCACTATTTACGGCACCATATAAATTGTTAATAAGTATGCTACTAACAAATTTGCCGGGATTATAACCTCTAAAGAAATAATTATCCAATGCTTCTGTTGTGTGTACAGGAATAACTAATTCGCCGACCTGGCGTTTAGTTTCTTCCTCTGGAAACAATGATAGCTTAGACATACTTAACTAAAGATTAAAATTAATAATGCTAACAACATAGCGGCACCTATATGACCTGTTATAATCAAAAATAGAACCGCTAGCCAAGCCATTATTTGGCCTGTTCTTCTACAATTGCTTTGGTCTTATTCACGCTGTTATCAAGTAGTTTAGCGATTCCACTAAAGCCTACTGTGGCGATAACGATCCCGAATAGTGTTCCTAGAAAAAAGTTTTTCATAATTATTGATTAGGTTTGATAATTTTAGATAATGAGTCAGTTCCGATTTTAACATCTTCACCAACTCCCTTTACTGTCCCCGCTATTGTACTACATCCTGAGATTAAAGTCAATAGCAACATGCCCAATACTAATTTTGCTTTCATACGATTACCTTTACACGGTTAAGTTGAGTAGTGTTATCACGGTGTGCTTTGACAGTACCATAAAGGTCATACATCTTGCCCACTTCTAGTTGTTGTTTGTACGCAAAGAACAACACTTGGTCATCACTGGTAATACCAGTAATGTAATGTGTATTCCAAGTTTGTGAGAATACAGATTTGAGTACTTCAATAGAAGGAGACACTTTGTCACCTACACTACCGATCAATCCACCTGTAGCGAATGCTATACGCTGGTCCACTGTTTGACGTTTCATGCCGCGCACGTAGCCTGAGGGCAAACTAGTAATTACTGCGATATCAAAACCAGTATCAATAGTTTCACGATTAGCAAGTAGCATTGCGGTGTTGTCAAAATCAGACAACCTGATACCTTTAAGGATTTTGAATGTGTATGCTTGATAGAATTTGCGAACCAATTTACCTTCTTCACGATCCTCGTCGGTGATCTTACTAGTGTCGGCAAGATATTGAGTTACTAAATTGCGATTTGTTTGCCCTGCCGGAGCATCTTCACTTACCTTGATGTAACCCTGATTTAGGCGTTGTGCCATGCAAGCGGCTGCCCACACATCATCGGCGTTAAGATTGAGGGGAGCAGGTTTTTGATAGCGAGACATTACAAGTCCTTTATTTAAAGATTTTCACCAGAGACTGTATCAATGGCACCAGTGTAGACAGCAATGACTCCCTGGGCTCCCATTGAGTTGAAGAACTCCACATAGTCAATAGCATCCTGATAAGTAGTAAATTCACGCTCAG
>Ga0209191_1001268_pt1 | contig 16828 bp, 30 predicted proteins | sample S_130626_EF_Meta_FD_187320 | JGI IMG/M metagenome (GOLD analysis project Ga0209191, IMG submission 187320) | Freshwater microbial communities from Lake Simoncouche, Canada to study carbon cycling - S_130626_EF_MetaG (SPAdes) (version 2) | ecosystem: Environmental > Aquatic > Freshwater > Lake ...
CCCCTATGCCTTTCGGTTTAGTCTTTTGTACAATAATCTTGACTTCGTTTCCTTGATAAGGGTTTCCATCTTTAGAAACTCCAAAAGGTGGTCTCCATACGCAAATCATTTGCTCTCCCTTTCTAAAGGATGTTTCGCCACCATCTATAAATCTTGGGTCTGCTGGAGGATAATATTTAATTCCTGTTGCATCATCTATAACCTTTGCACCTGTTTCCCTTGCTATGTGCATAATAATTGTATGATGGTAATTGTATTCCCTTGCATACATTCTTATTTTGCCTAATACCCGAGCCATATACATATCCCTTTGTTCGCCTTTTAAATCGTGCTTTACTTCATTAAAAGGGTCAGTAGTAACTGTATCAAATTTAACTCCGTATTTCTCAACTGCTTCGTGAAAGTCATCTAAAGTAATATCTTTTACTCCTAAATCCATAATGTAAAAATATTGACTAACCTCTAAACCGTACCTATACATTTCTTGTTTAGTAAGTCTTTGTAGCTTATTACCATCCAAATCAAAGAATGGCTTACCTGCCCACTTATGTATTATCTCTGCAAATATTTCTGCTGGAGTTCCAGTCTCGGGACTAAAGATTAAATGCTTCCAACCTTTACTTTTTGATAAGTTAATTAAACACTCCCACCAAAATTCCGATTTACCTGATGCAGGAGTTCCGTAAATGTAAGAAGTAGCACCTTTTTTAAAGGATATTAGCTTATCAACATCCTGGAATCCTATTGTTTCGCCTTTAATTAATCCTGTATCGTAAAGCGAATCTAATTCGCCTTGTACATCGCTATATTGTTTTATAAAGTCCATTAGTAGGTGTTTAGTTTTTTAATTGGGATTAAGACTGCTTTAGAAGTATTATTATCGCCCATCTCTTTAATGTTATTAGCAATAAATTCTATCCTACAAATATCTTTTAATTTTTCTAATTCTATAATAATAATGATTTTATCTTCTATTTTGCCTGATAGAATAAAACACCACCATTCAGCTTGAGAAGTTGCTATTCCTGAAGGCTTACCTCTTGATTCGTATTCGACTGCTAAATTTCCTGTACTAAAAGCTATTTTATCTCTTTTAACTTCTACTTTTTTATTAGTAAATATTTCTGCTAATAATTTTTCGCCTAAAATTCCAAACTCCAGGTCAAACTTAAAATCGTTGTTATGTTCCATTAGTAGTAAAATGTAGGAATAATAGGTGCTTGTACTTTCTTTTTATTTTCTTCTTTAAACCAATTATTTAGCATAGCGTTTTTCCAATTAACTACCTGGTTGCCTTTGCTATTTTTCCAGCCTAAATTATTATAATAATGGTATGCCTTATTTGCTACTTCTCTTGAATAACCATTTTCTTCAAAGTAATTTAAAACATCCTCAACAATAGGAGGAATAAATTTACTTATATCTTTACTTTCTTTTACTTTCCTTTCCTTTACTTTACTTTCCTTTATAGCATTGCCATCGCATTGCGTTCGCATTGCGTTCGCATCGGAGTCGCATTGCGTTTCTATATTAACCGCATTTTCAACTCTTTTTTCCCATCTTTTGCTTGCAGACTGTTTAGCTTTAGTTACTTTATCATTCCTTTCATCTAACCTTTTTTGTATACTATTGCTACTAACATACCCATCTTTTACTATAAATAAATCAAAATCATTAATGACCGATTTTATCAATTCAGTTGTACATCTATAATCGTAAGCAAGTAAAGCTGGATTGTCTTCTAATTTGTTATTGTTGTGGTATAAATCTTCTACTAAAGACCAGTAGATACCATAGCCAAGCATACCTTGAGTAGCTATCAGCTTTTTAATTTTTATATCGCTCCTGGCGGTATAATCGTGCGAAAAATAAAATGTATTCATATTTAAAAAAAAGAAACCCATCGGTAGTAAGTTTCGACGGGTTCCAGGTTAGTTGAGATTAACCATTTGATAATATTTAACTTGCTTACTACTTCAAATTAAATATCTTAATACATTGCAAATATAACTATTTTCTTCGTAATTTAAAGTATTTTTCTAATCTTAATGTTAGGGCAAATTTGCTTATTCCGTACTTATCAGCATAGTGTTGCATACTTAATCCATTGTCCAGGTAATCTGCTAAAAATATAGGAAATATCTTATCTGCCTTAACCGTTACCTTTTTAATATGGTTATGCTTTGTTTTAATACCTCTTAGCTTAAAAGTCTTTCTAATATGCCTTAAAGATATATTATACTTTTTACTTAGGTCTTCAATGGTTATGTTATTCGTTTGATAATCTTCTATATAATCCATCTTATTTTTATTTAAAATACTAACGCTACGGGTTAGTACTTGGGTGTAATCTTCTGCTAAAATTGTTAAACTTTCCCCTAAAATAGTTCGCAGACACCTCTTATCTTTACCGCAAAAAGAACGCTTGTAGCAGCAGTAATTTCTTTAATTAAAACGGTAAACTATCTTCAGATGTAATTACATTTGTAGCCACATCTAACTTACCTACTCCCCAAACTACCTTACCATTACCCATATAAGTTTTAGGTGCTTTAGCATCTCTTTCTTCTTTAGACTGGTTTAAAGTGATTGAAACATTGTTCCCAAACTTATCGTTTTTGTCATCAACAATGATAGATAAATTTAAATACTTGTCTTTGATTAACTTTGTTCTGTCAATCTTTGTTACATCAATAGATGCGTTGATAATTGTTGCCATTTTATTTTTTTTAAAGGGTTATAATTCTTGTTCCAATTCTTGCCTGTATCTCGGCATCGTATTTTTGAAGCCAGGTCCTACAAAGTTCAACTCTTTCGATAATCTCTTGCTCAATAGAAATATCTCGTTTAAACTCGTAAGATACCCAGCGTTCAAAGTCTTCTAAATGTGAATAGCTTACTTTTGTTCCGTAATTAGCAGCAGCAGGTGTATCGCCTAAATAATAGAATAGCGTAGCAAACTCTTTATTACATAACATCATATAACCTCGCAACTGCCATTCGTAATCCGTGTTTAACTCTAAAGCTGAATCTAATAATGTCTTTCTATTCCAGGCACATTTAGTGTCAATTATAGAATTTTCAAGGATTACATCCGGAGTTCCAACTAACCATTCATTAGCGTAAATATCTTCATTCTTATAGGCTTTAATACCACCGTATAAAACTTTAGATGCAAAGTCAATAGCTTCGTTTTCTAATAAAATACCTTTGGTTAAATATTTTGATGATAGTTCTTCTTTGTCTCCAGCATAGCATTCTTTAAGATAAGTTATGCAAGTTTGCGACAATTCGCCTGGCTTCTTTGACTTGCTCATTAGTTTCCCCAATGATGAAGGTCTTGCTTTAAAGTATTTCATTTGGCTTAACAGTTAAAAGTCTTAAAGTCTCTGCATTCATTGAATATCTCTCTTGAATTGCAGTTAAATTCTTTGCATCTTTTAGATAACCAGCTCTGCATTTGTCAAATAATTCAGTACCTACTTTTAATATTGGCTTTGCTAATTTCTCTTCTACCATCTTGACTGCATCGTGCATATTGGTAGCGTCTGCATCTTTTGTATCATCCAAAAGAAAAATTGCTGAAAGTACATACTTTCGTGCATATGAACTTGAACTACCGAACGACTGTGCTATATCCATTCCTTTACGATTAGGGTCTATACCAGCAGAAGCATAAGATATAAAAGTTTGACCATCTTTGTCCGTTAATACAACAGAACTTTCGCAGAATATTAATCCGCCTATTTCTTTAATAGCATCCGATATTATCATAGTACATCCGTACTTAAGTAATAAAGGTTTAACGGCTTCCAATATATCTTCCGTAGAACGATACTTGTATTTCCCGAAGGAATTAAATTGATTTTTAGGTGCTTTTAGCTCCGATTGAATTTTTAATAGTGACATAGTTTTCTTGTTTTGGTTTTTAAAGATACTAATTATTTAATTAAATTTAAGTAATTATTTTTAATTATTTGCTTCGATAAATGAAGTTCGTAATCGTTTGTAACTCTTTGTATTTCAGCTTCTTTGACTTTATTTATAAGATACATAGCCTGGACTGTTTTGCAGTAGTTACCATCTTCTAATGTTTGCCTATAAAGCCTTTTTAACTTATCCAACTTACTTTCCTTCGGTGGATTTGCTATGAATTTGTGTACTGTTATAATGCTCATTATCGTGGTCTACAAATATCATACAATGTATTAGCAAAAGTAGATTGACAAGCCAGCACTGGTTGTTTTAAGATTGCTAAAATCAATTCTTCGTAATTCTCGTTAATAAACTCCTCGACATCCTGTGTAAAGTAAATAGGATTCTCTGCCTGTTCGATAGAAGTAGGGTCTAATTCTATTTTAACTTGACCTCTTGAGATATCGTAGTTTTCTAATACCCAAAAGCGTAGGTCTGCTTGTTTGAATCTATGGTGGTAAATAATAAAACCATCTGTGTATTCTGTGTAATAGGTGTTTTGGAAATCTACTTCTACTATGTTAATATCTTGAATAATTGGGTTTTTTAACTTTTTCATTTTTTGCGAGTTATGGTTAAACAATTTTTGGTTAATTCTTTGCAAGAGTAAGCCTTGCCGTTATAAGTTTTGTAATACGATAATAAGGCTCGGATTCGGTTGCCTTCTCGTTTATCTACTTGCATTGTCTCCCCAATGCTAAGTGATTTAATTGCTGCTGCTTGTTGTTTTTGGTAAATCATCTAATAATTGTAAGGCTCTTTTAAATACTTGGATTCTTGCGTGTACTTGTCTTGACTTGTAAGGGTCTTTCTGTACACTTGGTAGCTGATTAGTTAGCTTGTTAATTGCATCTTTTAAGCCTTGCTCAAACGATTGCTCTTGTGGATAGTTTATCATTGCTTTTGTTTTGGTTTAACAAATATCTTAATTAAGATTATAAATACAAGCATTATTTTACATAAAGCCATAAATAAATCATAACTCGCTGATAATCAAAGAGAATAATTTTAAAGTTTTTTTAGGATAAGGTAAACAACCACTCCAATACCTAATATTAAGAGTAAAGTGTTATTTCCTTTTGGCTTCTCTTCTTGAATGGTGGTTTTATCCACCTTTATAGCCTTGTTTTCTTTCTTATCGATTTTAAGGCTTTGTAAGCGTTTACGCTCCTTGATATGCCTCTTTATATGGATTGCCTTTAGTTTGTACTTGTAATCGCCTCTAATAGCTTCTAAAGGTGTAACCTGATGGTTTACCAATGTATCAAATACATAAGCTATTTCTTCGGTAGTTTCAATATCACTTGAATCGGTAGCTAATTCGACTTTTTGAACGATAGTTATAACAGAATCCACTTTTGTAGTTTCTACCAGCTTTTTAGACTTACAAGAAGAAGATAGTAAAATTACTACCAATAGAATTATTACGCTTTTGGACTCCATAATTTAATTAGTTTCTTTTGTCTTTCTAAACGGCAGTCAGCCTTACATTTTGAGCAATATACTTTACTACCTGAAGATATGTATTCAGCTTTACAGCACTCGGAAATAGTCAAAGGGTTTACCTGCTCTATTTCTTGTATTACTTCTATATTTAAGTCTTCGCTTATTTCTTTTGATTTCTTTGCCATAATCTAAACTAACATTAAGTTCCTTTCGCAAATTTAACCAAAATAAAGTAATATTCCTACTTACCGCTTTCATACTCTATCTCCCTTTGTAGGCATTCAATAGCTTTTTTTAAGTCCTGGACCAATAAATCCTTCTTACCTGCTCTTAAAATATATTTAATAGCATTACCTTTCATAAAGGATAAATTATAAGCATTTGCAATATCAATCACATCCACAGGAACTCCTTTAATCTCAACTTTGTAGTATTTAGGCTTTGTAATAATATCAGCAATTTGATTACCAGTTAATTCAACAGGTTTAAATTGGTGTTTTACGCTGCAATTAGTACATACTTCTGTACATTCGCAATTTTCTAAATGATTAATTTCTTCGATACTTTTCATTTTGTTTTTCTTTTAGTTTTTGTTTATTGGTTTCATTTATTAATTCTCTTCGTACTATTTCTATTTCTTTGTATAATTCTTTTAATCTTTCTACTAATATCTCACTCTTCGTCTTGTTCATAATCTAAAAAATCTAACCTGGTATCTATCATTTTAATTAATCGTGCCTGTGTTAAGGTCTTATAACTTGGGAATAAAAGTAGTGATTTCTCTTCTAATTCAAAAAGAAAATAGACAAAGAATTTTAGTTCCTCTAAAATCTCTCCATCAGTCATATCAAAAACTTCTTCTTCCTTATTCTCCATATAAAACACCATTATAAACACATTTATAATCTATTATTGCGTGTGGTTGTGCAAAGAACAAAACCTTGTCGCCATCTATTTTAAAAGTTACTTCCAAGAAGCCTTGACACCAATCTGCTATTTTACCTGTTGGAAGATATTCTACTGCTTCCATTAACCTGGTGCATCCCACTTCGAACCAAGCATTAATATTATGCCTATTACGAATGTATCGCATTCCTAACCTGTGTGAGTGTCCTGTACAACCCGAACCCCAATACTCAATAATGTTTTTTTCGCTAGCGTTCTTTGTCAAAGATAAACCGTGTGTAATGTCAAAAATATCAAAATAATTAAAGACATCAGTAGGGTCATAAATCATATCATTCTCCGCCAGGTGTAGCATCTCTTCAAACTTCGTAGTTTCAAAATGTTTATAAAGAATAGCTAACCTTGCAAGTTGACCTTTAGATAATAAAAAAGGCTTTGTAACTCGCTCATCGTGATTGCCAGTACGAATAGTAATCTTTGCATCTGTTGAAAGTCTTAAAGGCTTTAGGATTTGTTCTTCGGTGTATTTAAACTCTTCTATTTCGTTATATCCATTAAGAATACCTTCCATAAAAAGTTTATTAGTATGCTTGGAAACAAAGGGTAAGTCTACTATATCTCCGTTAATACAAACTTCATCAAACTTATTGTGTTGTAGAATATTGTTGATTACTCGTAAACATTTGAGGTCTGCTAACCAACCGTGAGGGTCAGAGAATACAAATAGTTTATAAGTTCTTTTGTCGGTTAATTTCTTTAACTGATATTGGTTATATTCAGTTTCGGATAGTCTTGGTCTGTGCATATTAGTTTTTTTGTCGAAATTACTAATTATTTTAGCATTATTTATCTTTTATTCAAAGGTTTACGATTAATGGTTGTCATATAACCACCCAAAGCAATTAAAGCCGATAAGAATAGCTTAAAACAAGTATTTATAGACCAAATAAAATTATCCCAGTCAATAGTAACCCAAGCATTTGCAATAGCCACAATTGCTCCAAATACAGTTGAAAGTGTGTTATTTAATTTTCGCATATAAATTGAACTCCTTTAATCTCCTTCGCATTAATCCTTTACTCACTACACCACCTGCTTTAATCCACATCATAAAACCTATTTTAATCTTCTCGATTGTTTGACCGCCGTTAATAAATTTAACTAAAGAAGACTTTGCAAACGCTCCACATCCAATATTATAACAAAGACAAAATAAAGCATCAAATTCGTTCTGTTTAAGCGGTCTAATAACATATCTCTTGATACAAGCAGCGTAAGTGTCGGAAGTGTCTAAGAATAGCTTATAAGCCTCCTCTTGCGTTATTTTGTCGCCTTTCTTTACAGGTTGTCCGTTAGCATACTTTGTGCTTCCGATTCCAATAGTCCAAACTCCTGCACTACACTGGTAAGCATCTAACTTTAAGCCTTCAAACTCAACTAATAGCTTTAAACCATCTTCGCTTATTTGTGCCATAAGTAATCCTTTATAAAAGTTATACCTGTTATCGTTAATATAAAAGCACCAATTCTTACTGCCCAATTAATACCGGTGTTATAATCTCGGACCTCTTGAACACTTTTTTCGGTATCTTCTAAAGTCTCTTCAATTAATTCTAATCTTTGTAAGATACCATTCCTATTTAGCTTTGAGCCTGTAATGGCTTGGCTAATCATTTCCACATTTATAGACAAAGCCTTAAGCTGGTCATTTATTTCTTTTAACTCATTCATTATGCAGGTTCTTCTACTGTTGTTGTTGTATTACTTTCACTACTTCCTGGTGCGCCTAAAATAGGACTATTGCTAAACTTAAATGGTGCTAACCCAATTGTGAAATCTTCATTTTTACTTGTTAAATCTTCTTCAAGTTTGCCGTTGGTTTTGTTGTTAAAGTAATCGAAAGAGGCTTCAGTCATAAAGAAATAAGCACTCTTTTGTATAATGTTTTCTAATCTTGCAGTTAAACAATCAACTGATTCATAAACACCACCATCGGCAGTTACTTCAGTTAAAAATATACCTATTCTATTTTGAATATAACTCTTATCTAAAATACCTTCTATGCCTGTATAAACAGGAAACGCATAAGGATTAACTCCCATTGCTGGTGCTTGTTCAGCATAAACATTACCTGTGAAAGTTCTTGCAGGTGCTCTATAAAAAGAAAGAATAGAAGCAGAAACTAAAGATTGTAAATAGTTAAGGTTTGCTCCTTCTCCTATTACATATTGCCAGGGTCTTAACCAAGAGTTTGAACTACAAATAGAGTTTTCTCCTAAATATGGTGTTTTATCTCTAATTACTTTAGTAAATATTACATCTTCATAATAGATAGCCGAGTTTAAATCCGAAAATCCACCATTAAACATACTTTCAATCTTCTTTGTTTTTCTTTGGTAAGGTAATTGAGTTGAATTATTATCTATATTTTGTAAAGCAGCGTAACCATATTTTTCAAGGTTAGCATTTTGCACAGGTACAACTTGCACTTGCATATTATCTACTTTCCAATCAATATCAGTTTTATCTGTGCCTATTGGTAAGTGTAAAGTTCTTAACCAAAATTCTAATTTAGTAAAACGATAAAACCAGTTATCAGGTTGCCCAGTAGAAATTACACCTGTATTAAATGTACTTTGTGTTACTAATTGAAACGATTTCCATTCATTATTTAAACCACTCCAAGCAGCAAACCTTGCTGGTCCACTTCCTATTGTAGCATAAGACCTCGTTCTATCGTTATCAGTTTGAGCAACCCATTGACCATCAAAAAAAGGACTTACATAATCTCCAGCAAAATCAGGTCTATAAACATAAAGAGAACTATTAAAACCATATTCAGGAATATTGCTTGGCTTATTAATTTGATAGTCAAACTTTACATTAAAAGTTAATTTATCTTTAAAATATCTTGGTGGTGTAGGGTCAAAAGTAGCATCAGTAAAAGGCATACAAGCATCAAACCTATCCATTTCAACGGTTATTCCTATGTATTTATCCCATACTAATCCAGCTTGTATTTCATCCGTAGAGATAGAACCTAAATTCTTTTTATCGTAAGGGTTAGGCTTATTTTCTTCTACATAATAATCTGTGCTTGTAACTGTTGGTGCTAATTCCCAATCTAAAGGTACAGTACCTGGATTACCTTGAAAGAATCCATAATTAGGTAATAAGTTTTTAGGCTTATAATCGTACATCATATGTACTTCATCTAATCTTGGTCTTAAATTAACTACTTGGTTTTTATCACTAAATATTACATCCGTACCTCTTGCAATTTGATTTCTAATATCGTAAAAACCATCATCTATAAAAGTACCTACTGAATTGTATTTTCTATAAGGAACTGTATTATCTGTGTTTGTACCTACTTCATTAATTGAAAGTATAGTCCAAGCGTTATCTCTATTATCTAAATAAAGAATACAACCTAATGAAGTCATTAAATTGCCTAATAATTTTTCAATATCGTAAGGGTATTTATTTGCCCAATCAATAGCAGCATATTCATTTAGAAACATTGAAGTTTCATTTTTTTCCCTAAAATCATTAGAAGGGTCTGTAAATTCAAAGAATTGAAATGCAAACTTTACATCATTGTCTAATTTAATAAGACTTAAACACTTTACAACAAAATCTTTAATAGAAATACCATCGTAAAAGTTATAAGTTTGAGGCAAAGAAAATACTTCAATATCCGAATATTTATACTCTTTTAAAACACCTAAAAAATCGGAAGCAGTTAAGCGAAGATAATATTGGTCTTGCCAATCATATTGAATATCGGAGTTTAAAACATAGCCACTCCATAAATCAGTTTCGGTAGCACCCTCAATTAATTTTAAAATTACTTTCCAAGAAGTATTATCGGTATCGGAATAAAAGTCTTCAGGCTGAACAACAGAATCCGTATTAAAGAATAAGTTTATTTCGGCAGAAGAAGCTCTAAAAGGCTCAAATACATAATCCGACTTACTCTTATAATTTAAAGTAAAAGGTTTATTAGAAGCAGTTAAAGGATAAGGCTCGTAAGTAAAAGGGTCAGCCTCTTTCTTGTAGAACTCTAAACGATAGTAATATTCACTTGAATTAGCGTTCTTTAATCCTACCCACTCTAATTTGTATTTATAATTATAAACCATTATACCAGTCTGTTTAGTCTTCCGTTGTAATTTTGTAACACTCCTACTAATTTATCGCCTTGAATCTCAAATGCTACTTGTCCTGAGTTAGAAACACTTCCCGAAGGCATAGCTACTTTACCACCCATATTAGAACCCAAGGTAGAACCTAATAAAGTACCAAAATTAGTAACACCAGTCATTCCTAAAATTTTTGCACCTGCACCGATAGAGCCTAACCCTAAGCCACCTAATACAACCGAAAGTAGTAAAGCCATAACAAGTGCAGCAGCTAATTTAGCTATCATTGCCTTAATCATTTGTAAGAATGCTTCTTTAAAGTTTTGAGTAAAGTTTTTACCGGACCATAATGCTTGTTCAAAAGCACCTTGCGTTCCTTGTACAAAGCCTAAAAAAGCGTTTTGCCAAATAGACTTAAATGCTTCAGCGTTGGTAACAGTAGTTGTGGTAAGGTTTTGAATTTCTAATTCTACTGCTTTAATTTGTGTTTGTAATGCATCCCATCCAGCTTTATCAGTAGCTTTCTTTTGTGCTTCTTGTAAGTCAGAAAGTTTACCTTCTAATATATTAAATGCACCAACTAAAGGTATTTTAGTTAAATCTTTAAGTTCTTTATTAGTTGCATTAATAGCATCTTGTAAAGCATTCCAATCTTTTTTATTAGTTGCCCTTTTTTGCCAATCTTCTAATTTAGCAAGTTCTAATTGTAATTGATTATATATACCTACTGGAGGCGGTGTTAAGGCTTGATTTAAAGCATCTTTTTTACCTGCTAATTTAGCTAATTCTACACCTATACTTGCTAATCTTGAACTTGTAATAGGTAATTCAGCAGCCTCTGCATTTAATTCTGCAATACGATAATCTAATCCTGCTAATGAATCTCCACTTATATTTTTAGCATAAAACTCTAAATCTTTTAATTCTTTAGTGGTTTTTTCAATTTCAGTTTGCTTTGCAATTAATTGCTTGTCTTTTAATGATAGAGAATCTTCTTTTAATTGTTTGATTTTTTCAGTAAGACCACCAATAGTGTTTAAATCTAAAGGTACTGATTTTTTATTTTTATTAATAAGACCTAATTCGGTCATTAATTGTCTTTCTTTTTCTAATTGAAATACTTTTTTAGCTTGTTCGTTAGTGCTTAGTTTACCAAATACCGCAGTATTTTGCATTTCTTTAGCTAACTTTTTAACCAAGTCAATTTGTTGGCTATAAGATTTATTTAATTCAGTAGCAGTAAAAGTAAATTTAAAAGTACCAGCAGCTAATTGTTTAGAATCTCCTAAAGTATTTAAAGCCTTTACTAAATCGTAAATATCGTTAGTAGATTGTAATAATAATGGATTTATTGTTTGTAAACCTGCTCCAAATTTAACTGCAAACTCTTGAAAGGATTTACTTTCAAGTACCTTAAGTGCTTGATTAGCACCATCCACAAACATTTTAAAGAATTTACCTACATTACCTTCCTTAACTGCAAGAGTAAAAGTATTATTTAACCTATTTAAAGAAGCCTGTAAATTGTCTGTTTTAGCATTAGGGTCACTTGCATACATTGTTTCTAATGCAGCAGCCATTTTAGGAACTAAATCAGTAGCCATTATCTTACCTTGAGCCATTAATTTGCCTAATTCTTGAGTATTATAACCCATAGATTTAGCAGCAATAGCAAAAGCACCTGGTAACCTTTCTCCTAATTGACCTCTTAATTCTTCAGCACTTACCGTACCTTTTGAGAACATTTGACCAACCGCTCTTAATGCACCATTAATGTCATCGGTACTTAATTTCATTGCTGCACCAGCAGTAGAAAAAGCATTAAAGATAGCGTTTGTTTGTGCTTGAGATAATCCAGCAGTAATGGTAGCACCTGCAAAAGATTTATAAGAATCGGTTAAACCTAATAAGTCTAATCCTAATTTATCAGCTAATACCGCAAGTTTTTTGAATTGGTCTTCTGCTGCTTCGGTAGTACCAAGTACATTGGTCATCGCAGCGTTAAAAGCATCTAATTTTAATGAAGCATCAAAAGATTTACCAACTAATCTAACTGCTGCTTGAAGTCCTAAATAACCACCAATAAGATTTTGAATCCCTCCCATCATTGCTGACATAGGGTTTATTGATTGCTTTAAATTATCGGAACTATCTTTAGTGAATTTAGCAATCGCATCAGTTGCCTGTTGTAATTGTGTTTTAAACCCTTGTATCTCTGCTCGTAGTTGGACTACTATTTCTTCATTAGTTGCCATTGTTTACCATTTTAAGTAATTCTTCCTTCTCTTCTTTAGTTGGTAGTTTCGCTGGTTTCTTTTGAAGAATCCTATATTTGTCAGTCCACAAAGGGATAATTTCTCTTGGTTTCTTTTGGTTTTTCTTCTCTACTTGTGTGTTTAGAATATAACTCATTAACACCCTTGTTCTATCCCACTCATTAGCTTCCTTTGTAGAAATATGGATAACATATCGCATATAATCCATAAAAGTCATATCCCAAAATTCACTCGGTTTTAAACCTAAATTAATAACTGCGTTATCTAATAGGTTCTCCCAAGTTATTTTTTTTTTTCGCCATTAGAATCTTCAGCACTCATTGCTTTCATAGCATCAACCATTTGCTCGGTCATTACTACTATACAAGCCATAAATTCTCTAATGACTTTTAATTGGTCTACATAGTTAATACTATCTACCCAAGATTGAACATCTTCAACGGTAAAATCTACTACCTTTTTATTTGCTCGGTATGAACCAAACAAACCACAGTAAACTATATCAGCTATCATATCAAGTTGAGTATAATCTTCTGTGATTTCTTTGACCGTACCTATATCAGCACCTGTAACCTTAGTATATTGCTCTAAAGAGTAATTACCAAACTTCAATTGCTTTACTTCTCCATTGAGAGTAACTTCTATTATTCCTGTCATAGTTGTGTTTGTTTGGTATTAGATAGATAGTTCGCCTGTACCTGTTAATTCTAAAGAATAAGTAGCTACATCTTCCATTGGTGCAGAAACTTCTAAAGAAGAAATATAAGCACTTTGAGTAAATGTAACACCACCACCAGTAAAGGTAACTGCTAACAAAGTTCTACCTGTGTAAGCGTTAAATAGTTGAGTTAAATCGTACTTACCTGCATCCGAAAAATCTGCAAGACCTTCTGCTGAATAAGTAACATCTTTTAATCCTGCTTGTACTTCTTTCCAACCATAACTAAATTTAGTAGTAGTTTCGAATAAGTCTGCATTCATTGACATTGTGCAGCTTGTTAATTGAGTTAATGCCTCGCCACCGATGTTAATCAATTGTAGAGTACCGTTGTAAATTGCCATATTATTGTTTTTTAAAAGTTAATTAATCTGTTATTGTATAAGTTCCTGTAAAGGTAGCAGTATAAGATACCACATCTTCCATTGGTGCATTTATTTCAACACTTTCTACATAAGCTAAACCTATATAATAAGCAGTAGAAGTTACCGAGTTTGCAATTGCAATATTAACAGGAGTTCTTGCTTCGTAAGCAGCAATTAAAGTGCTAATACCTAAATCAGTTGCACCCTCTGTCCAATCAACTAAAGCATCAGCAGTTATTGAGAAATCTCTTAAACCTGCTAAGTTAGCGATATAGCCACCTGATTGCTTACAAGTAGCATCTATCATTGCATCGCTCATCGTTACTGTAACACCTCTTTGACACATCAAAGGGAATGTAGTATCAGCATCGTAAATTAATATATCCGAACCGTTTAATACGCTCATTGTTGTTGAATTTTAAATGTAAACCTAATAAATCTTCTTGTTAAAACTCCCGTACTAATTGGTTGTTCTAAACTATTTGTGCTTTCTAATAATGTTCGTATAATGTACCAATTAGGACTTAAATCTAAGTAACCTGCTTGTCTTGTTCTTATTAGTTCGGTTATTTGATTTGAGATATTATCGCAAATTATTTTACCACCAAAACTATTATCAAACTTCATACAAACCTCTATTAAAAGGCTTATCTCTTGTCCGTAACTTTGTTTACTGCCTTCTAATAACTCCGTAGCGTTAAAAGTTGAAAGTAAAACATAAGGTTGTATTGCATTGGCAGGAACTCCTGCTGAATCATACACTGGTATCGTATCGCCATTATATTCTAAAACTCCGAATAACCTGTCATATACCTTTGTCCTTATTAGTTGCCCAACATCTTTCATTCCACAAATTTACGATTTATTTACTAATATTCTTAGCAATTTTTCTCATATCTCTTAAAAAGATTTTCTTATAAAGAATAAAAGCTGGTATTAAATATGGTTGTGCTTGTTGATTTCTTCCTGGTCCTTTTTGAAATTGAGAAGCAAAATTATAAAAACTTGGGTCGGTAGAAAATCCTTCTCCTGTACCAAACTCTACATATGGAGCGTAAGGTGCTTCTGGACCGCCAAAAAATACTTTACCTATGTAAGGGTTGCTTGTATCTTTATCCCCACTTCTTTGCAATGCTCCTGTATCAATAGGCACATTCTTTCTTGCTTCATCAAGCATCTGTTCGCTATTTCTTTGGATAGAAGATTTAACTTCCAAGTCTACTCTTTTTGAAATACTTTGAAATTTCTTTAAAACCCTTGAAGTTCCTTTAATTTCCATTATTCAGTTACCATATAAGTTAGACCGTTTTCAGCCATTATAAAGTCATTACCACTAACTTGTCTATCTAAAGTACAGTAAATAATAATAGTTTTTTTACGCTCTTCTATTGTTGAAAAACTTTGTACCACATAAAGACCATTGTTAAAAACAATCTTATCTAATTGGCTAAACTCAGGATAATCATCGTATCTAATAGTCATTTCATAGACCTGGTCCAAAGATATTCTTGAATCTTCAAAATCTCTACTACCATTTTTAGCAACTATCTTTGCCCATAAAGTTTGCGCTAAAGTGTAAGTAGGTGTAGTACCTCCTGCACCATCGGGACTTACCGTTAGGTTAAAGATTTGAATTTGATTTCTTAAGTCTCCTGCTCTCATTATATACCAAATATAGTATTCCTGCAATATGGTTGCGCTTGTCTTTTAGCATCCGAACTTAACTCATACGCCTGGTCATAAATAGAGTAATTTTCCCTATTCTCGTAGTCAGTAGACACTTGTTTTAAAATGGCTAATTTTAAGCCCTTAGGAGCGACTGCAAAGCCTGCTTCGTACTCTATTGTCAAACCAACGGTAGAATAAGCCTCAAGCATCTTATATTGCAATCCACGAGCCGTATACTCAAGTGCTACATCTTCATCATTTACAACCGAATCTATAAAGGTAACTGGACCATAAGGAATCTCCTGTGGAATGTGAAAGTAAAACCAATAAGCCCTTAAGGTTTTTTCTCCTAAAGATAGTCCTGTAAACTTCTCTATTCGCTCCCTTGCTGAAGTAATTAGTTCTTCTATTAAGCTATCCTCTGCATTAGAAGAAATACGCATATAATCTTTAGCCTCTTGTAAGGTAACAGGCTCTGTTGTTAAATCAGTAACGATTTCGCACTGAAACTCTGAATTTATCATTACGCTTTTGTTAAACCTAATTCGTTAATCACAATATCAGAAACATAACTATTGTCCGTTCCCCAATTTGCAAATTGTTCTTCTGTTAAACTTAAATTACCTTCAGCTAATTGTTTGCCATCCTCTGCACATAACTTATAATAAGTAGAGCAAGTAACCGCTTGTACATCAAAAGGTAAAATTAATACATCAATTTGAGTAATAGTGCCTAAAACACCAACCTTACTCGGCTTTAATTGAATCATCTTTTTGTTCTTTAATATTTAAAACTTCTTTTAATTGAATTAGAGCATCAGCGATAACTTTTGCATCACTTAAATTAAATACTCCTTTTTGTGTTGCGATATCAAGTCCTTGACCTACTATCGAATATATTTGTTCGTTGTTCATAATTCAAAGATAGTAATTACATATTTGAATGTGAAACTTTACGCCATCCACTTCCATCATAAAAACATAAAGTTGCTAAAGTTGTGTTAAATACAACCATACCCGCAACGGGAGTCAAAGCATTTATTTGTGTAGTTGTTTTATTTCCAATAGTTACACTTTCCGTAAATGTTGCTGCACCTGCATTATCAAATCCTAAAACATTAATCCAACTAATTGCCGACCCTGCCGCACCCGATACCGCTCTATTTAAACTAATTGTACCACCTAAAGCATCTAAAGATAATTGAGTTGCATATCCTGCTACACTTCTTGTCGCTGCATAAGGTGTTCCAACAACATTACTTCCAATATATAATTGTGCAAATCCATTTCTTGCTGCTATTTGTGCCCCATTAGTACCCTCAATTGTTGA
>Ga0209191_1001270_pt1 | contig 16791 bp, 8 predicted proteins | sample S_130626_EF_Meta_FD_187320 | JGI IMG/M metagenome (GOLD analysis project Ga0209191, IMG submission 187320) | Freshwater microbial communities from Lake Simoncouche, Canada to study carbon cycling - S_130626_EF_MetaG (SPAdes) (version 2) | ecosystem: Environmental > Aquatic > Freshwater > Lake ...
TCTAATGAATTTGTCGCCATAGTGTTTAAAATATTTAAAGGTTTATAAAAGTATAAGTGTCAGCCGTGTGTTTGTCAAATTGTTTTGTGAAAAAAAGGGTCCGAAAACCCTTTTAATTATCTTAGTTGTTGGAATGATGTTGGTTTTCCTTCATCTCCAAAATTTCTAAATGTTTTTTTAATTTCAATTGGTGAATAATCTTCAACTTCATCTTGAGTTAAAATATACTCATTTTTTCCTGATTTTTCCATATCATCTTCTTTATCATCAAAGAATTGACTTAATTTTTGGTTGAATGGACCTGAATCCAAACTTCTAAGTTCTAATTTTTCTTGAGGTGTTTTTTCTCTATATTTTTCAATCTTCATTTCTAAATCATTTAATTTAGACATAATACCATCCATCTCACCTAATTTAGATTCTAAATTATCTAAATGTTGGAATAAGTTATCAAAATATTCTTCTTGTTTTTGTTCAACTTTTTTCTGAGATTTTACTAAATCAGTAATATCCATTTCTTCAGTTTTACCTTCAGAATCTTCTTTACCCACTTTTTCAACATCAGGGTCATTTTCTAAATCAACAGGTTGAGGTCCTGCCGGTGCAGCAGGTGCTGCCGGAGCAACATTTGGGTCAACAGGTGCCGGAGCCCCTCCCGGAGGTGCCGCATTTGGGTCTCCACCAGGAGGTGGAGGTAATGTAGCATCTTGTTCAACAATATAATTATTGATTGAGTTATATCTAGCAATTTCTTCTAAAATTCTATTGTCTATTTTTTTCATCTTATCCGTTTAATAATTGTTTTACACCGGTTGTTGTTTCAACCTGTATTTTTCTATTTTGACTCATTGTGTTGTCAACTCTTTCAATTAGACCGTCTTTCATTCTAATTGTATAACAATCTCCTGAATCTAAATCGCAAACTTGCTTTGAACCGTTACCCATATCTTTTTCTGTAGTACGGGTTTTTTTACCTAAGTAATTCTCTAATAATGATTTTGTGTCCATAATCTTTTTTATATATAAATATCTGTTAGTTAAGAAAAATTTAATTTAACATTTCGTTCCATTCTTAGAACAAGGTTTTCCATCCCAAACAATTTCCATACCGGTATATGGGTTAGGGAAACAATTACAACATATATCATCTTTAATAGCATCCCAATCACCAACATCAATTATCTGACGATATGTAAATCCTTCACCAGGACAATCCAATGGCATAATAACCTTATTACGTATAAATTTTAAATCTGAAAACGCATTAATTTTAACAATAAAAGCATTTTGATAAGTATTATCATTTTGAACTAGTTCTATCGCCTCAATAACGTTAGCACTAGTTATGAATGAACCTGTATTGTCTTTATTAGTGTTCATAGTAAAAGTAGCAATTTCAACTAAATCCATTTGACCCGGAAGATATAATTTAGCAGGATATGATTGACTTAATATATTACCATTACTAAGAATAACAAAATCACCACTTAAAGACCCATTACTATTTATTTTTAAATTTTTAAAGAAATAAGTGTTAAACACTAATGACGCTTCAAGGATACCTTTATCACCACTAGTTGTCGGAGGTGCCGTTGACGGTGCCGGAGTTGTTGCCGGTGGTGTTTGATTAGTGTTATTTCCACTTGCGGGGTTATAAATTTTAATGGCGTTTTGGACATTACTTTCAATTGTTGTTATGTCAGTTGAACTCATCGATGTATAAACTGATTCATCACTCATTGCCGCATCACCATATAATATTAAAAATTTTGTTATGTCTTTTGCGTCAATACTATTAATTTTACCAACCCTATCTTTATATCTTGAAATTAAAAAGTCAATATTTTGTGATAAATTATTAAATGTTATATACGGTGTATTTGAATCACTACAATAATATTTTTTTGTTTTAAAGAACTCATCGACCGATGGACCCCAATCTTGTAGTAAATCAGTGTTACTGTAATTAAATGATTGTGATTGTAACATACCACTTTGAGATGAACTTATAAACATTTTAGCAAAAACGGCATAACATATCTTTTGGTCAATTTGTTTCGATGTTAAAATATCTATTACGGATTTATATGTTGCCTCAGTAGCTACTTTAGTATCTATAACAGTGAATTTTTCATATTTATTTCCTCTAGTTGCGGTGGTTGGTGGGCACTTTTGACTGTTACTTTGAGTCGTTGCATCTTTTTTTGTATTTTTATCAACTTTCTCATCAGTTTGTTTTGCAACACTAGTATTAGTAGTAGTTGCGGATTTAATTGCTTTCTCTTTTTCTTGTTTATCTTTTTTATTTTTTTCAATAATTGATTGCAATAATGTTGTCTTAAGAGATTGAATATAATTGTCAACTTTAGGTAAAGATGCTGTCGGTTGTCTAATCCCTTCAAATGTTGTTTCAAAATGTCCCGGAGTGATTGAATGATTAACTTTTTGTATCATATAAGGACCGCTGAACATAGGAACATATCTTAAATTAAAATACATTGTTGGTTGTATCATAGCGTTACCCATCATATTAACTTGACAAGTATAACTTCTATTTTTATATAAATTATACAATGAGTTATTCTGAGTAGAACCACCTCTATTATTAGCTTGATTCGCCATATTATTTAAAACCTCTAATGATTCTGCCGTGGCTAATCCCGGATTTTGACTAACGTTAAACCCGTGGAAAATAGATTGATTTTGTGGCCCAATATCAACATTAAAACCAACCACTTTGTTTGATTTATCCCAATCATTTTTACCTATTTGATTTTCTACCAATGGGTTGTCCACACGTCTTAAATCAAACGCATCATTTCTATAACGATAATCAACATTTTCTTTCAAATCTAATTGTTCGCTTGGTTTACCCGCATAAAAACAAACCATTTTTGCAGATGAGTTTCGATAATCGACATTCATAAATGTACCAAATAACGTGTTTGCAAACTCTGATGTTCCCTCAGGTTTTGGTTCCGGATTTTTAACCGCGTCTTGTACGTTGTAAAAATTAACATATGATGGTATATTCATCACAACAAAGTTATTTTCAACTAATATTGTTTGAATATATACCAACATAGTTGTTGTAACATTAATGTTTGTTAAGTTATTTTTTAATTTTTCAACATCAACAAGAACTAAATTACCAATATCTCTACTTGCTCTATCTAATAATAACACATCTTCAAATAAAGTTTTTTCTTTAAAATCAACACCTGAAATCCATTTATCATTAGTTGATTTAAATGACTCCCATAATTCAAGTTTTGTTTGTTTACTCTCCAATACCGTCTCAGGTTTTTTTTGAGGGGTAAAATCAACATTAGGTAATGATTTTTGTATTTTAATCATCGTGTTATTGATAATTCTATCATTAAAAGAATCTAAATTATCTAAATACCCATTCATTAATTTAACAAACTTCTCATAATTCAAAGTTTTGTCTTTTAATTTTTGAGTAGCATATATTTTAATTATTGGGGCCAATTTTTCAATATTATAAACATCAAACGCCACATTACAATCAATAAAGAAATCTGTAATATATGACCCATCATTTTTATAAGTTAGTTCCGGTATCTCAGAAAAACCAACATATGTCTCCAAAGCTTTCCACTCTAATGGATAATTGTTTATTGAATTATTTAATGTTGACCCAGATGGTAATGAATTCGGAGTATTATAATTATAATAATCCCAAGTAACCGGTGTTTCAATTTTATGATTATTTGAGAACGTATAAAATAGTTGTTTATCAAATGATGACGGATTACCTAATTTAAAATAATAATCATAATTTAAAAATTGAGTAATTATATTAGAAATTTTGGTTAATTGTTTACCCTGAACATCATTTACCGATTGTTCATTAACTGTCGTTGTATTAGTAATTTTCATCATATTCCTCATTAATGATTGAAAATTTTTAAAAGTTTTTTGAGTATCTGTTTCTGTAGAATTTTTATCTACATCATAATCATAAACTGATATTGTAAAATTTAAAAATTCCTTTTCAAACTCATCTAAAACATCTCTATCAAATACAGAGAAAATTTCACTTATTTTTGTATAATCCTTAACCACACCATTAATTGAGAAGTTTTCCTGAGATTCCTGCCCCGAAAATACTTGTTTTAAATAACGAATTGATTCAGGTTTTGTTAATTTACTATTGTCAAAATACCCATAATTAGGTGCTGACCAAAATAATCTAACCGACCCATTATACATAGATGTGTTACCCGTAACTTGATAAACTATATTACCTAAGTTATCAAAACATTCATTTTTAGTTTGGTTTATTAATCCCCCGTGAGACGGTAAAACATAACAATATTGCCCATAATCCGCAGTGATTGAAACTGACCAAGGGATTACTGAAATGGTTTTGCTGTTACCGGTAGTTGTTCCAACCACGTTATTAATAACCGCTTCAGGGGCATAGTTTAAGTTAATACCTTCACTAAAACCTTTTTGAATATCCGCACTTGTATAACCGGTATAAACATTATACCCTTGATAAAAAACATTAAAATCATTAATTAATTTAGGATAAAAACCGGTATTAATAATTGTTTGAACACTTGTACTACCTATTGGGAATGATGGTATAACCTCAATATTTTCTAACACCATAGTAGTTGCTGATAATTGTCCCGGGATTGTAAAATTATAAACTGTTGATGTTTTACCACTAAGTGGGTCATAATTATTTTTGTAATCAAAATCTTTCCAACAATTGTCTAAAATATCTACATTAGTATTGATATATTTTTTGTAACGATGCCAAATAGAACCTATTTTTAATACCCAAGGGTATGGAACTTTGTGTAAAGCGGCAAACTTCTTCATAGACGCAAAAATATAATCTAAACTTTCATCCGAATAAACTGACGGATTACCTGTGTATGTTTTATATTTTTCTCTTAATGTTGATAATGGTAAACTGTTAATAAATAAGTAAGCAGCACTTATATATGGATTAGTACCTCCGTTTTTATTGCTTTCAACCCCCTCTTGAATTGCATTTATAAAATATGGTGTATTAAAAATTGATGTTGTTTGGTAATTACTAACAAGACCACTATAATTCAAATACTTAACATCACCTTCCGTTGGTAATTGATTTTCATATGTTCTAGTAGCGTAAAAATTTCTTAAATCATCATTAATAATTGTTGGTGTTACAATATTTTTGTAAACAAAATTAGTAATTGGTTTTTTAATATCTTCAGATTGACTATCAGTAAAATTTGAAACAACTTTTTTAGTTGGATTATACACTAAAGTTTTAGTAGTATTAAACGCCAATAATTCATCAGTAGAAGTCCCATTAGCCAAATTATCCTTAACCCAAGTTTTATCCGTAAACGGATATGTATCAGTAAAATCGTATTTATTAGATGTTGTTGACGTTGCGATATAATTAACTATGTCGGCCTCATTATTTAATGAAACCAAGGGTTGTGATATTGACGAATCAATCTCACTTTTACTAATAAATTTAAACGGAGCGTTTTCAACCGTGTTTTTAATATAACCCGTGTTAAAAATTCCTCGTATATAGTTTTGCCAACTCATCGAAACCCCTTCATTTGAAACGTGTTTTAAAACATTTTCAAAATTAGAAGAGTTTAAGTTATACTCTTTTAACGTTTTAATTAACTCAACATCACTATTATCGGATAAACTATTAGTTATATTAATAGATTCACCTTCACTAATAACGTTTGAAACTTTATCAGCATCTGAAGTTAAATTGTTTGTTCTATCTAATTTTGAATAGTGAGATGTTAATAGTGTTCTCTCATATATCTCATAAAGATATTTACTAATAACTTTATTCTCAAAAATCTCGTTTTTAGCGGGGAATTCAATAGCCCCTAAAGATATTCTATTTGGTTCCGTTACCGAGTTTGAAATTTTTGTTGGTGGGGGTGGTGGTGGAGTTTTTTGTGTCATTCCATTAATAAATTCCTCAACAAACTCAATCTCAGGCCAAACGTCGTACAAATAACCTTTTGTTTCCCCAATAATATCGCTATCGCCAGGGTATCTTAATTCATATTTCTCCTGACCATTTTCTCCCGGAGTTTGTTTAATAACTTGAGGCCAAGGATATACCGGTTGATTCTTATCATCCCCCGAACTTTTATTATCCGCACTTGCATTAGCTATTTGTTGATTAAAAATCACACCTTTTCTAATTTTACTATCTCTTTGTTCCCAAGCTTTAGTATGTACTTCATCCAATAATCGTAAAAACGCCTCACCATTAGCAAAAATAACCGCCAACACGTTTCTAATTGTTGGGACAAACCCAATACCGTTTTCTTTGTTTTCTAACAATTCTGAAAGAGCTTTAGTTAACGCGTCTTCAATTTCATTTCGTTTGGTTTTTAAATCTTTATTTATTCTATCAACAATATCAATAAATGAATTAGTACCTTCAAAAACAAAGTATCGAGATACTGACTCTTTTGCCCCATTTTTAAGAGTTATTTCAAGATTTTGGAAAAGTTTTGCGTCGTCTAATTCCGCCTGAAATTTTTTTAAATCTTCAGGTGTAGGTTGACTATTTTTTCTTTGTAATTTATAAGTTTCGGTTAAATCAATATCATCAGAGGTTATCTTTATTGGAAACACTTTTTCATAAGTAATACCATTAGGTATTGAACACTTAGTTACTTTACCATTTATTGTATAACTACCTTTACCATTAACATTACCACAAGTAACATTTTCGTTAAGTAGTTTGTTATACTTGTCAATAATCCCTTTTAATTTTGAAACGGCATCGTTTTTTTTCTGAGAGTCTAAGTTTTTCTTAAACGTATATATTTTTTGACCTGTTTTATTTTTAATATAATAATTCTCAGTGTCCATAAATTCATTAAACCAAGAAACTTTTAACGTATAAAACACTTCTTTTTGATAATCCATTAATTGTGAAGAATAAGTATCTAAATTGGTTAATGGGTCCAAATTTTGTTTGATAAAAGAATCAAGAATGTTTTTTATAAAATTTTCAATTCTATCTTTCATTTGCATCAATGTAATTTCCGGAAAATCATTTGGAATTAATCCTTTTGATTTATATTCACTATACATTTCTCTAATTTTTTGGTACCCTCGTTCAATTACAACACTATTTGTTTTTGTTGTTGTATTTGGTCCACCACTAGTTTGACTAATATTAAATCTTGATTGATACATATGTGGGGTTGCTAAAAGAGCCCCCATTGTCACATCACTTAATACTGTATATTTGTATGTGTAAAATTTTAAATCAACGGTAAAATTAGAAGTATTCGCATCATAGGTTGTTGTAAAGTTTTGTAACATCAAACCTAATCTAACGGCTTTGCCATAATAACCTTTAATTGTTAAATGAAATAATGGATACGGTAAATTAAAAAATGCTGCGTAAGGAGAATTATCTCCCGCCTCAAATAACGCACGACCTTTAACATCAACTAACCTAACATCAATTGTTGGTAAAAAATCTAACCCTTGTCTAATATTAATTGAAGTAATCCCTAATAACCCGTTATCTGTTGCTCCAGGTTTACCACCTGAATTAATTGTTTGTTTGAGGTAAAAGTCATCACTATTATTAGGGTTAACAACACTATTAAATTTTGGTTGATTAACACCCTCACCTCTTATAGCTCCTTTACCGGTTATTTCATCAGTATAAGAATTATCTAAATAAGGTTTGTCACCCGGTTTTAAAAAGTTAATTTTAGCAATTGATATTGTTCTAATAGAATCATTGTTTGCGGTACCAAGAGCCAATTTAGTTCTTGGTAATACACTACACTCAAGATTTGCGTACATCACCAAATCCTCTTGTTTAACATATCTGTCCTTTACTTTATTATCACTATCAACAACTTTGTTTGGGTCTATAATTGTAATGTTATTGTAGTCGAATTCGACTAATATATTTTCGGTTTTACCTACCATAATAATAGAAATGATTGTCTAATTGTGATTTATATTCTTGTAAAGATGATACTAAAGGAAATGGGATTGTCAATATAGCCGCATCCGGTATAGACCATTCATCACCACCATAAATTGGGTTTGCCGCCAATATTAACCACCCAAATGTTGGGGTTCCATAATATTGTTGAGATATCTTATCTAATCTAGATTGCCCAACTTTGTAAATATATCTTTTATCTGACGATTTACTTGAAATAGAAATGTATGGAACGACACTTTGCTCTCCATTTGATAAAAATTCATTATATCTATTATAATTTTGTCTATTATTCATTTTTAATTAAATTGAGTTTTATCAGTCCAAATCGTTTTATCACCTGCGTTATTACCTTGATATAATAACAATAAATTACTTGTTTGTTCTTCATTTGATGATGAAGGTTCTGTCGTATAAGTAAATTTACGAACCTTTCCTTGATTATAAACGTTTTCTTTTGTCCACGTAATATATTGAACTGATTTTTTAAGTGATTTTATTTTATCTTCTTCCTTATCCAATTCATCTTTTACTTTATCTCTAAACTCATCAACAATTTTATTAAATTGTTTAGATAAATTATTATACGTGTTATCCAATTCATTAGTTATTATTGCAGATTTAAATGTGTTAAAATTACTTCTATTGTTAAACACTTGAGCCATAACCATAAAAAATCTTTTATCAGTTAAATCTAAAAACACTGATGATGTAAACCCACCAGGTACCGTATAGTTATCTGTTATTATATTATAATCAGTACTCGTTAAAACCTCATCATATTTATTCATTCTATCAGCAACTAAACGATAATCAAAAACCATTTCTTGGAATGTATCCTCTTGTTCTCGACTATCACTTCTATCAACTTCTTCAGTAGCTGTAATAGTATATATTTTAGGTTTATTATCGATTATTAAACCGTCAGATAATGTTGTTACGTAATTAATTTTTCGAAAAACCTGAACCATCTCTTGTTCTTGTTGAACAATTTTATTACTAATTTCCTCAATACCATTACTAAAATCACCTTTCATTGTGTTGATATAATTTGTTAAATTAATCGACACACTTCTAACCGCTTTAGTGTCCGTAAACACACTATTTAATCCGGTTATTATAAAATTAGTACCGCCTGAAATATCATTAATTAATTCCGTAAATAACTCATCAACTCTCGACTGATAAACCGATTTACCATAAATTGTTACTAATTTACTTGATGTGCCCATATTAAACTCACCGTCAATATATTGTCTTTCTTGACACATTAATTGCCAAATACCATCATTATATGATTTAATAGTGCTCTCACATTGGTTAACAATATTAACAATATAATTTTTACTAACATCTAATAAGTTATCCATAATTTTCATATAGGTAATATCACCTGTTTGACCACTAGCACCATTAACCGTTGTTTGTATTTGACCAATTGTTTCACCCGCAGCATTTGTTTGTTGATTATCAACATTCGTAACCGGTGGTTGTTCGTCAATCAATGATTGGAAAAATTGTTTATCTAATTTTTTCCAACTATCATCAGTTGCTTTTGCTCTTTCATCATAAATTTCAGTATTTCCATAGTAATTGAACGATAACGCGTTTTGTAATTCTTCAACCGGTTTTTCAAGACCCATACCTCCAATAATATCAAAATTCATTGATACGTTAGCTATCATTGGTTGAATACCGATACCCTCAGGATTCATATCAAAAACTAATGGGTCGTAAGAAAATGAAACCGCTTTAGGTATTATTTTGCAATTATAAAAATCACCAATTCTTAAAACTAACACAGGTGGCGCACCAAATGAGGTGTTTAACGCATCATTTGCAACTATTTGCCCTTTATCCCCAACAACAGGAATTGTTTCTCCCGGTCTAACACACTGATTTAAGAAAGTTAAACGTGAGTTTAACCCTTCCGGTGTCATAGAGTGAAAGGCAGGATTAAAATATTTAATTTTTTCCTGTATTGAATCATATAACATAGGAGCGTCTTGTTTTATAACATCAAAATAATCACATTCAGAAAGTAATCTTCTTAATATTAATTTACTAATACCTTCTTTTATTGTTGCCTCAGTTCTATATGTTGGTTTAGGTTTAGGTTTAGGTGCAGTAGATATATTTGGAGTATCATTAATAACTGGTTTTTCGTCAGGTACAACCGGTTTATCAGAAGGTACCGCAGTAACAACAATATCGGTTAAAACAACACGTCTACAAGCCATAGCCGCAACAGAATACCATTGAGAATCTTTAGTTGATTTACCGTTTTTATCAAGAATATTGTCGGTACAGTTAACCGATGAACCAAAAGAACCTTTAGATGTTTTTGGTGTTGCAACCTCATCTTCACCAACGGTAGTTACATTAGGAAACGTTAAAGTTTTACCAACAAATTCACCTAATTTAGTTGTTTTTAAATATTCAATTACTGAATTAGCTCTTCTTTTTGATAATGCTACATTATATGTTTTACTTGCCGGGGCAGATGCCGCGGCTCTTAAAGACATTTTAATTGTCCCTGTTTTCTCACTTAAAATTTTAAACGCCTCCTCAACAAAACCTGTATTTATATAATTAAAATTATCAATAACAACATTTTCAAAAAATTGTTTAACATTAAGATTTGTACTACCTGATGCAAATGTTTTACTTGATATTGCAACATATTGGTCTTGATTCATACCATAGGTATAATTATCATAATTTGACTTATACGTTGAATCCGGAATTACAGCGGTTTTATTTTGTGGTCCCGGAACATCATTATCAAAATAAAAACCAAAATTATTATATCCACTTAAATCTGCCGTGGATAGTTCAGCATTTTGCTTGGTTGATGATGTTCCCGGTGTACTTTTATCCGTAATAGTTGCGGTTCCTTTAACACTACTCATAATTTGTTTAGCGGTATCACTATCCAAATTAGGATTATTTAATATCTGTTGATAAGTATATAAATCTTTTGTTGGTACAGTATTAAACTTTTTAGCTAACTCATAAATATCATACTTAACACAACCCGCAAAAAATGAATCTATAATTGAATTTATTCTTTCTTTATTTTGCCCTTTCAATTGTTTTTCAACAAGAATATTCATAACAGAAGGGTGGTCAACAATTATTTTCCAACTTAATGTACCAATTCTTCTAGTATCTTTATATGTATAAATTGGTTCCGGTCTACCCAAGAAAGATGTCTCGGTCCAGTTAGCGTTACTATTATCAGTAAATTTAATATCATACGGTGGAAACCACATAACTCTACCCCCATTAGGACCTTTTTCACAAACAGGTAACTCATCATAAGTGTATCCTTGTTTACTTGAAGTTCTCCAAGCTAAATTCTCAATTGAAAACATATATTTTTTAGCATATCCCCCAATACCATTTGGTCCATCAGCAATAATGTTTGTCGACCCCGGATTTCTTGTTGGTGAAATGTTTAAATTAAATGTGTTATCAAAAACAGACCCCGCATATTGTCGACCACTTGTTGTTATACCATCAACTTTTTGTAAATCATTATAAGTGTAATATGGAGTATCTTTAGTAAAAACTCTACAATATTCAATACCGGCTTCACCTCCGGTTGTTTGGTCTTTATACGACACAACCTGAGAACCTTTAGTCATTTCTTTATATCCATCGTGGAATACTTTACTAACTTGGTTAATAGCGTTACCAACGTGTTTTAATCGTGTAATACCTTGCACATTATCAGCAGAATTTACTAATCTTTGTGTTTGGTCTAAAATTGACGTTTTTTTGAAAGTTATATTTGTCGATTCATCACGAGTATAATTACTACTAATTAAATTAAATTCAGGGTCAGCAGAACCTGAACCACCACCAGGGGTCGCTTTAAAACCTGCGTTTGGTTTATATTTTGGTGATGTCCAAACAAATTGACCATCAATACCACCACCATCACTTAATGATTTAGCCGCAAGTCCAAAATTAAGAATATCTTGGTTACCTTCATATAAAATACCTAATTCCGATGGACCATATACCGGAACATCTTCCTGTTGTCCAAAAGCGTTAACAGGAACTTGATTTGGCGGAGAAGTTATTGTGGATGGTTCAGAATTTCTACTACCAACATAATAACCCCCAACCAACGTTCCATTATCGGGATTAATTAAACTAACGATTGCTTGTCCAACACCTAATAACCCACCAAAATTTTTATCATAACTTGGTTGATAACGGTTGTAATTAAGATTTCTAAATAAAACAGACCTTTGTCCATTTCCGGTATTTGCTAAAAATATTTCAGAAGGATTTCTTTTAACATTTAAAATAGGTCCTAAAAATCCACCTGTTAATTGATTAACAACATTTAATGCTGTTGATGTTTGTTGTGTTTGACTATTTCTTGTATTATCGGTAAAGTAATCACCCGGAATTAACGAAACAGGCCAATACGCACCACCTAATCTTGTTATTAAGTCAGCGGCTGCCGTAATAGGGTCCTCAGGTGACGTAATCTTCCAATTTCTATAAACTAAAGGTTCTTGTCCGGATATAATTAAACTAGCTTCAAAAGGGTCTTGTAATGATTGTAGATTAACTTGACCAACTGTGTTTATAAAAATTTGACGAGCAATTCTATCTTGGAATAATTTATTTAATTGTTGAGCCCCTAATTTTGATAAATACGAATCCTGAGATAATGAGCCATTACTACCCGTTGGGTTTGTTGATAATAAAATTGCATATGGTGAATATGATGAGGGAACAAATGGAAGTGGTAAATACGGTTGATGTATTGGTTGTCCCAATATTTGAGTTGTAACTCCATACATATCATTAAACCCACCAACCGGTCCATAGTAATTATCAATATATGCCGCGTCAATAAAGAATTCATTAACCAAATCTAATACCGTATCATTAGGACCATACTCACCTTGATTTGAGTTAACAGGTAATGGTGCACCATTATAAGTTATTTGTAAATTATAACCCCCATTAGGTCCGTACTCATTTAAGGGGTATAATTGATTTGCAAATGGGTCGTTAGCAATTAATTCATTTGGAGAATCTATTACATTTGAAACGTTTAAAACAGTTTCATATGTTAAATTACCAACAGGTGGCGAATATACTCCGGCAACGTTATAAGGGGCTAAATTTTTAGCCATTAAAATATCTCTAAACGAAGACGATGACGCAAATGATAATGTACTTGGCATATTTTTTTTCTTTTATAATAAATAGATTAAGAACCTATTTTAAATGTATTTCAAATTATTAACATTAATTAATCTTTTTTAGGTATAGGTGCCCCAATAGGATTTTTTGTAGATTCACCAACGATACTAATCATTTTTTGTTTAACATCAGAATTTTCAAATGCCTGAAGAACTTGTTTAGTGTCAATATTAGGATTATCAGAACTTATTTTAACATTTAAATTAACATCCATAGCTGAATTTGACCCTTGAGCCCCATTTGAACCACCCGCACTATTAGTTCCAACACCACCTCTCGGTATTTCAGCATTTCTTGGTTGTGAGATACCCATAGCAACTTTAGCCGCTAGAATCGAATCACCAATTATTGGTAAATCTTCTGTTAACTTATCCGCATTCATTTTTAAATTTGTAAACGAATCTTTTAATTCTTTTTTGATAAAACCTCCAAAATCAGTTAAAACCGTATTTAAATTAACTGATGATGTTCCATTATTTGCAAATTCAGTAATAGCGTTACTTAAAGTATCCGCTAAATTATCGATACCTTTACCAATATTTTTTGAAGATAAACCTTCACTAGGTGTTTCTTTAACTAACTCGGCACCTTTTTTAGCCGTACTTATTATTTTTCCACCAAGTTTACTACTCGCCAAACCTAAACCTGTTCTATCACCTAAACTATTGATTGCCGCGGTAACATCTTTTGTCGCAGACAATTGTTCTTTAGCCAAATCTTCCATTGATTTTGGTGGGGTATTAGCAGCTTTTTCAATAGCGGCAACATCATCTTTACTTAATTCAGATACATTTTTTTCTTGTGATTTACCTTCCGCGTCAGTAAATTTAACCTTATATTCACCTCCAGCACCCATTTCTGCCATATTGGCAATCATTTTCTTTTGGTCTTCGGGTACATCGGGAAATGAAATTTCTTTCATTTTTTTATCTAAATCAGCACTACCTAACGCCATTTTAGCTAAAGTACCACTAGCTAACCCCATAGCTTGTTCGACTTCTCTCATTTGACGTTTAGCTCCCGGCATAATTTCAAAATGTCCATCTTTTCCAAGTTGGACAAATTGCTTACTCATTTGAGCAAGTTGATTTTGTAACTCGGCAGGGTCATTTTGAGATAAGTCCATTAATTTTAATGGGTCTAATAATGAACTTTGAGAAACACCTAATCTTTGCATTGCTGCAGCAACTTCAATAGCACCTTCAGGATTAAACACTTTTTCAGCAAACCCTAATGTCTGACTCATATCAATTCTTAACGATGTTGCCTGTGCCGCCATTTTTGCTAAACCTTCAACACCACCCGCAAAATTATATTTATTAAGGGCGTTCATATTACTTAAAACCGTTTCAGAAACCGCTTTAGCATTAACTCCAGATTCTCTTGCAACATTAACAACTTTTAACATTTCTCCGGTCGCCTTTCCGGCTCCAATACCCGCATCGGCCATACCACCAACAATTTGTTTTACACTTTGTCCGGTAACTTCCATTGTCGCATATAAATCTTTAGTAGTTTCTTCAGTTAAAATAACATTTCTACCTAATTCCTTAGCAGCATCTCTTTGAATCGTAAGAACATCAGCAATATCCCCACCTAATTTTCTTACTGAGGTAACTGAGTCCGACATACTTGAACGTAATATGTCCGCCATAGCTTGACCTTGACCAAACTGTTTAATCATTTCTCTAGAAGCTTCGTCTAAAGTCATTACTACTTTAGCAATTGACTCCGGGTCAATATTTGACTTAACCGCTTTTTTAGCGTAATCTAATGGTGATTTACCTCCGGGTGTTGTTGACTCGTCTCCTGTTGCCATAATTAAATGTGTTTATAAATAAATACACCAAACATAGTTTTTAACTAACTAGTCTGGTGTATTATTATCGATTAATCTGTTTAATATGTATTTTCTAGAATATGTCGGCATTGAATAGAAGTCCGAATATGATACGTGAATTGATTGAGCCAAATACATATATTCCTCAATCAATATTTGTCGGTAATTAGAAGAAAGGACGAAAAAAGTCCACCCCAAAGGCAATCTCGAAAGACACCAATTCTCCTGATGGGGCGATTACACTTCTTTTTAAATCCAATGACGGCTCATTATCTTTTAAAAACTTTCTTATGTATTTTGAATCCATAATTGGTAATGAATTTACAAATAAATCTATTTTTGACCTATCTTGGTTACCATCTATCTCGACAATATGTTTTTGCAATTTCCAAGTAATTCTTGGGGCTTGTAATCCTGAAGGATATTGGTCAGCCATTTTATCTAACTCAATGGTGTCGTTAAATGTTGTTGGTTTTAATTTTACTGTAACACCGGTTCTTGGTAATTTAGTCGTAAACGTTCCATCTTCATCAGGTTTAACCTCAGTTTTTCTAATGTTTAATTCATCTAAAGTAATTGTACCAACAAATGGTTTATCTGTTGCGGGGTCAATTAAACTTATACTATATTCAGACCCAAATGAAGTATTTCTTAAAAATATTAAGATTGCCTCAACATCACCATCCAATAATTCTTCAGGGCGTAAATCGTGTTCATAAATTTTATTTCTTAATAATTTTAAAATTATATTATCACTACTACGACTAGCACCAATTAAATAATTTTCATCATTAGCGGTTAAGTAACCAACTTTAATTGATTTCTTTTTTGATTTGTAAAAAACACCACCGGTTGGTAGTTGAACCACATCGTGTGGTAAATTAAAATTTTGCGTTCCTGCGTCTATTAAATTTTGTTCCATATATTTTTGTTTTTATTATAAATAATAAGAAATGTTTTTTTTATATAAATAAAAAACCCCACATAATTAAATGTAGGGTTATATATTTGGTTATTAACAAATTAATAAACTAATACACATCTATCCATACGGATTGTTGCCGAAATACTTGCAATTGCGTCGTCACTATAACCTAACGAATCAAAGTTAACATCACTTAAGAAAGAACCTTCTAAAATCCATTTTTCCACAACAACACCTGTTGGGTCTAACATTTCAAGGTCAATATTTTTCTTGTACCCCGCAGCATATCCCATACGACCTGTAACTGACTCAGCACATAAACGAACCCATTCCATTAAAGCTTGTGACGCTGACGGTCCAATAGGGTCTCTAAATTTAACTTGAATTGTTCCCCAAGTAAAACGACCCGCAACATATGTTGAAGTGTTTAAAAAAGGTATCTCAATGTCTTTAATTGTTATATGTGGTCTAGCAGCCGTTTCTACGAACCATTCGTTAATCCCTAAAGTAGAAGGGAATCGTACAATAAACCTGTTTTTTCTTTTTGGTTCATACGGTATGGGCATTTTCATCAATAAATCAGCCATTTTCTATTTGTTTTTTAATTTTTATTTTTTTATCTTGTTTATTATAAATATAACCTATTTAATTTTTTTCTCTTGACTTTTAGAATTAAAAAATCTATCATTCTAGAAATCCTAGTTTTTATTTATTAATAGTTTTTATTTATTAATTATTTTATAATAAATATTTTAATATTCTTTTTTAATTCCTCCTGCTGTTGAATATGTTTTAATA
>Ga0209191_1001271_pt1 | contig 16791 bp, 9 predicted proteins | sample S_130626_EF_Meta_FD_187320 | JGI IMG/M metagenome (GOLD analysis project Ga0209191, IMG submission 187320) | Freshwater microbial communities from Lake Simoncouche, Canada to study carbon cycling - S_130626_EF_MetaG (SPAdes) (version 2) | ecosystem: Environmental > Aquatic > Freshwater > Lake ...
TTAAGCGGCCAGACTATTGAAGGAAAAATTATTTCGGTAGATTTCGCTGAATCTACGGCTCAATTTCAGACCAATAAACAAGTTAAGACGATACAACTGCTACCAGGAGATACTGCTATCAACTGGGCACAAAAAAACGTGAAATGCACCTTGGTGCAAAATCAAGGAGCGACTCGTGCGGACCTAATCTTTCCTGCCGACCCCGAAGAGTTGCGACAAGTGGCTGAGGTAACAGATGCGTTGCGACGTGATACTGTTGAACGCGGACGTATCGTTTTACGCGGTGCCAATGATTTAATGCCTCCGATGGCTCTTTGGAATCAAAACGGTAAACTTCTGTTCAAGAAAGATTTCCTGGGTCAGCCGTTGGCGATTAACTTTATCTTTACCCGTTGTCGTAATGCACAGATGTGCCCCGCCTCCACGCAGTGCATGAAACGTTTAGCCGAGGAATTGGATAAGTCACCCCAGTTAAAAAATGTTAAGTTAATCTCCGTGAGCTTCGATCCGCTAAACGACTCGCCTGGAATCTTGAATACCTATGCTGCCGGCTATGGTATTAATTCTACCCGACATAATTTTCTGACTGGCGACCCTAATCAAATCAAGGATTTGATGCGTCAGTTTGGTATTCTGACCACCCAGTCCGATGGCACCATTATCCACAACGCCGCACTCATTATTGTCAGTCCGGAGGGCCGAATTATTCACCGCCGAGAGGGTGCACAATTTGACCCGGTCGACGTGGCTGATTATTTCCTGAAGTTAAATCAAGTGTCTCCCGCGAAATGAATAAACGCCGACAGCTCATCTTAATTTCTTTTCTGGCACTCGGCTTATTTATTTTGCTGAAATCATTACCGGATACGCATTGTGCATTGTTACACGTCGACCACCAGCCGGTTTTAGATAGAGGCCTGGAGTTCTGCGGAGTGAATGAAGAAGCCAATTTCTACAGCCCCACAGATTTACAATTTCCGGTAAAAGCTGAAATCAAATTTAATCAGAAGGACGGCGAACTGCGCTTGGCTAAATCAGACGGTAAATTATTTTATGATTATGAAATCGCTGTATCTCATACCCAAAAAGTTCATCTACATCTGAAGCAAAATACGGGACGGACTGACTACATTCATATACATCCTGTCTCGGATGATTCTGGAGTTTGGCATTTTAAATTTCCCGAAGAGTTTTTAAAAGGAAATCCAGGCGGTGAATTGCAGGCCTATATCGACTTCGTTCCCTTGAGATCTGGTCGGACTATTTTAGCGGAAGCCAAGGGAACTTGGTCCCATGAATCGGAATTAAGCGATCGAGTAAGCCGTAATAAAATAGTCTCTCTGACGACTAATACCAACAAGACTGGCGAATCAGCCACATTGAGATTCAAACTCTCAACCGCTAATCCCTCTAGCATCCTTAAGTTAAAGCCTATTATGGGCGCACTGGGTCATGCTGTGGTGTTTTCGACTGACCCTAAGAAGACTGGTTACGCTCACATGCACCCATCGCTAGAAGGTCAGGAGTACGAGACGCAACCTACCTTAGCCTTTAAGCTTAAATTACCAGCCGCAGGGGATTATGAAATTTGGATTAATATTAATGACGGTGAGAACGATTACTTAGTCGCTCCACTTCGCGTCACGAACTAAGCCCAAAGATTGGACGGGTAGGAACCTTCGTTAACTAGTTTTTGGATGCTAGCCTGCACGATGGGTTTGTCTTCGCGATAGGTTACGCCGAACCAAGATGAACTGGTACGTAAGACCGCACAATCGCCTTCGCCATTCTTCACAATTTCACCGAGGCTGAGCGGAATGTAACATTCACTTTTTAATTCCTGACCTTTTTCGGCTAAGAATTTTTTGAAGAGTGCTTCTAACTGTGGGAAAATACTGGGCGTGAAGCCCCACATATTCATCGAGACTGGTTCATCACCATTCAGTTGGGTGACAGTACCATCTTCAGCCACGTTTTGTGCGCCAGAAGTAGTTTTGGCAATTTTCAGAAGTTCTTGAATGTCGGTAAGGAAACCTTGGTCGTTGAGGCGACAAACCCCGCGTGCAACTGTGCCGTGATCCGAAAGGGTGTTTTTCAAAGTGAAACCGACCATGTTGTAGTGGTTTTCGTTGTTACCCGTGGTTGCAAGTTTCTTGCCGAGTACGGCGTAGGAATCGCGACCATAGAAATCATCGGCATTGATGACGGCGAAAGGTGTTTTAACGACATCGCGTGCGCATAAAATGGCATGCGTTGTGCCCCAAGGTTTTTCACGACCGGCGGGGACGGTAAATCCTTGAGGTAGTTTATCAATCGTTTGAAACGCGTAATCTACATCGATTTTATTGGCAAATTTAGTGCCAATCCGTTCACGAAAATCTTTTTCGAAGTCGGGTCGAATAATGAATACGACTTTACCAAACCCAGCACGAATTGCATCGAAGACGGAATAATCAAGGATGGTTTCGCCCGATGGTCCCATAGAGTCGATTTGCTTAAGTCCGCCATAACGCGAACCCATCCCAGCGGCCATAACGAGAAGTGTCGGTTTCATATTTTTAGTTTAATGATGAAAGCATGCGTTTAATTTCGTCACGTTTAGCCACTGATTCGGCTAATTGCTTGCGCGCGCCATCTAGAATAGCGGGAGGAGCTTTGGAGACGAAAGTTTCGTTGGAAAGTTTTGCTTCACCAGCAGTGACAGCCTTCTCGATTTTTTCGAGTTCTTTGGTCAGGCGTATTTTTTCCGCACCCACATCGATATTCGTACCCATTTCCAGAATCACTGTTCCGAGCGGAGTCACCGAGCCAGGACGATCAGCGGAATGAGTTTCGAAGATCATCTCTTGAAGACCAGCGACACGGAATAATTTATCCTTATTGGATTCAAGAATAGCTTGAGCGGCTGCATCTTTGGCTAAGACGACGATTTTGCTATCGCGACGATTCGCTTGGTTGCCTTGAGATTTGAGACCGCGTACGGCGACCACGAATTCTCTGAGCTGAGCTACGTCTTGTACCTTGGAATTGATAAGTTTAATCCCGTTTTCGCGAAGTGTCTTTAATAAGTCACCCCCAAGACCTGGTGAGTGTTTCTGGATGAAGTCAGCCTCATTGCCGTAACCTAGGAGGTGCCAGAGCTCTTCAGAAATAAACGGAGCCACGGGGTGAAAGAGTAAGAGGAATTGTCGGATGACTAAATCTTGAACGGCTAAACAATTATCGCGAAGCGCTGGATCGGCTAAGCGTGCTTTAGAAGCTTCGACGTACCAGTCGCAGAAATCTCCCCAGAAGAAATTATATAGAGATTGGGCGTAGGCCGTGAACTCGTGTTCGGAAAGTTGGTTGGCAACTTTATCGGTGAGTTCTGCGAGTCCGTGGATGATCGCGAAGTCATCGTCATCCAACTGCGTTGGCTGAATTCGTTTAATAATCGAGTTGAGCGATGAATTATCAAACATCGGGCCCGACATCTGACGGAAGCGTGATGCATTCCAGAGTTTGTTCGCAAAATTTCTTCCGCCGGAAACGCGTTCTTCGTCGAATAAAATATCCTGACCCTTAGGAGCGATAAGCAATAGGCCGAGTCGAAGTCCATCCGCACCGAACTTCGCAATTAAATCAAGCGGCTCGGGTGAGTTGCCGAGTGATTTCGACATTTTGCGACCAAGTTTATCGCGAATAATACCGTTGAAATAAACGCGCTTAAAAGGAATGCGCTGACGGATTTCGTCGTCGGTCAGGGTTTTCTTTTCGGGGCCGTGTAATTCAAGTCCGGCAATAATCATGCGAGCTACCCAAAGGAAAATAATATCAGGTCCGGTCGCGAGTGCGCCGGTAGGGTACCAGTGACTGAGCTCAGGAGTCGTCTCACCAGGTTTGCGCCAACCAATCGTTGCGAGACACCAAAGCCAAGAGGATGCCCAAGTGTCTAAGACATCGGGATCTTGTTCCCAGTTTTGCGGGTCATTGGGGGGAGTGAGTGAAACGTGACGATTCTTCGCATCGTTACGATCAGCACCCTTGCGATACCAAACCGGGATGCGATGTCCCCACCATAATTGGCGACTGACGCACCAATCTTGAATATTATCTAACCAGTGAAGATAGGTTTTTGTCCAGCGCTCAGGATGGAATTTAATCATACCCGAGGTGACAGCGCGTTTCGCTTCTTTGATTTTTGGATAATGAATGAACCACTGTTCGCTTAAGCGAGGTTCGATGGGCACGTCGGCACGCTCAGAATAGCCAACAGTATTTTCATACGGCTCAACTTTTACTAATGCACCTAATTCTTCGAGTAACTTCGCGGCCATGTTGCGGGCCTTAAATCTTTCAATGCCAGCTAATGGCCCGGCTAATTCATTCATCGTGCCGTCAGGATTCATGACGTCAATCACTGGTAATTGATGGCGCTTACCGATATCGAAGTCGGTGCGATCGTGGGCGGGGGTGACTTTTAAAACTCCCGTACCAAAATCTTTTTCTACGGCATTATCACCCACGATAATGATTTTCTCGCGAGGGAAGGGGCGCCAAACGTGGAGTCCGATTAAATCTTTATAACGTTCGTCACTCGGATGGACGGCTACACCGGTATCACCAGGAATCGTTTCAGGACGCGTGGTGGAAATTTCTAAATAGGTACCAGGTTTTTCGACCACCTCGTAACGCATTTTATATAATGAGCCTTTGGAAGGCTTCATAATCACTTCTTCGTCGGATAAACCAGTTTGCGAAACTGGGCACCAGTTGACCATGCGCTTGCCGCGATAAACATAACCACGTTCGTAGAGCGTGATGAAAGCTTGGAGAACAGCCTGCGAGTAACCGGCGTCGAGCGTGTGCACTTTGCGATCCCAGTCACACGACGCACCTAGTTTACGTAATTGATTTAAAATAATTCCGCCGTGCTTATCGCGCCACTCGGAGGCTACTTCGATAAATTTTTCACGTCCGAGATCATGACGAGTCTTCCCAGAATTTTGACGTAGATCTTTTTCGACACGTGTTTGGGTGGCGATGCCGGCGTGGTCAGTTCCTGGAAGCCATAAGACGGATTTACCTTCTTGGCGGGCGCGACGAACCATAATATCCTGTAACGTGTTGTTGAGCAGGTGACCCATGTGTAGAACGCCCGTCACGTTGGGTGGGGGAATCATCACCGCGAAAGACTCTTTGGTTGGGTCTACTTTTCCAGCGAAGCAACCTGCCGCAACCCAGCGATCGTACCAGTTTTGCTCAACCCCTTGAGGTTCGTAAGACTTTGGAATTTCGGCCATTTATGATGCTAGGATTAGGGGGTAAGATGGAGATTGAAAAGCGTTAAGAGATTTACCACACTTAAAGGTAAGCTAGGCCCCATGCAACGGGAGCGGGCGAACCCCGCCAGGTCCGGAAGGAAGCAACGGCAGTCTGATTTCTCGTGTGCCGTGGTAAGCCTAGCCCCTCAATTTTACTGGGTGAAAATCTGTCCGAATTAGAGCGAGTGGATACTCACCTTATTGACCGCCATAGCCGCCTCCTTGAAGGACTCGCTGATGGTTGGGTGCGCAAAGCAGGTACGTGCCACGTCTTCAGCGCTACCACCGTACTCTAGGTGAGCACAGGCAGCTGCAATCATTTCAGAGGCACCACGCGCAACAATTTGTACGCCTAAAAGTTTATCCGTCTTCGCATCGGCGATCACCTTCACAAATCCAGTCGTTGCGTCGGAAGCAATCGCGCGACCATTTCCAGCGAGTTGGAATTTACCAATTTTTACTTCGATATTTTTGGCTTTGGCTTCGGATTCAATCATGCCAACAGCTGCGACTTCGGGGTCGGTGTAAATGACACCAGGGATGACGTTGTAATTTACGTGACCGGCTTTACCGGCAATAATTTCAGCCGCGGCGACGCCTTCTTCTTCGGCTTTATGCGCGAGCATTGGACCTACGACAACATCGCCAATTGCGTAAACTCCAGGAAGATTAGTGCGATAGTGGTCATCAATTACGATGCGATTTCGCTCATCGAGTTTGAGGCCAGCTTCTTGTGCACCTAGGCCAACTGTATTCGGCTTACGACCCACAGCGACGAGGATTTTGTCCGCAGGGAATTCTAAAACTTTTCCTTCACGTTCGGCAGTTAAGGCAAAGCCCGCAGCAGTTTTCTTAACGCCGGTGACTTTAGCACCGAGTTCAAATTTGATTCCTTGTTTTTCGAAAGCAGCTTGAGCGACTTTCGCCACATCAGTGTCATAAGCAGGGCCGCCAATGCCAGGAAGCATTTCAACGACGGTGACTTGTGATCCGAGGCGAGCCCAGACGGATCCGAGTTCGAGTCCAATTGCACCTGCACCCACAACCACCATATTGGCAGGAACGGATTTTAGAGCGATACCATGGTCGGATGAAATGACAGTCTCACCGTCAAATTTCATAAACGGTAGTTCGACGGACGAAGATCCGGTTGCGATGATGATATTTTTAGTTTGAAGAATGCGTTCACCAGAAGTGCTACGAACTAAAACTTCGCCGGCTTTTCCGAGTCGACCCAGACCGCGCACAATTTCAACCCCGCGTTTGCTGACTAAAAATTCAACGCCTTTGTTGAGTTGTCCGACGACCTTATCTTTGTTGGCCATCATGGCAGCGACGTCGAAAGTCACTTTTTCACCACCGACGATACCGTGTTTTTTGCCGTGGACCACGTGTTGAAATACTTCGGTGGAATGGAGGAGGGCCTTCGAAGGAATGCAGCCGACATTGAGGCAGGTACCGCCGAGGACGGTGTCTTTTTCGACGAGCGCTACCTTCAGTCCGAGTTGCGCGGCTTTAATTGCGGCGACGTAGCCTCCAGGGCCAGAGCCAATAACGACGAGATCAAGTTGTGACATATTTTTATTTAGAAATTAGGCTCCGAAGAGCAGGGTTTGAGGTTCTTCAATGTACTGACGAACTTTCACCAAGAACGTAACGGCTTCCTTGCCGTCGATAATCCGGTGATCGTAGGAGAGCGCGAGGTACATGATGGGTCGAATAACGATTTGACCATTTTCAACTACCGGACGTTCCACAATATTGTGTAAGCCCATGATGGCAGCTTGTGGGTGATTTAAAATCGGAGTGGAAAGCATCGAACCGTAGATACCTCCGTTGGAAATGGTGAAGACGCCGCCTTGGAGTTCGGGTAACTGAATTTTTCCATCGCGCGCTCGTTTTCCGAAATCGCTAATCGCTTTTTCAATGCCTGCGAAATTCAGTTGATCGCAATCGCGAACGACAGGAACCATGAGACCTTTGTCGGTGCCAACGGCGACACCGATATCATAGAAATTATTTTCAACAATGTCATCACCGTCTAACTGAGCATTGACGGCACGAACTTCTTTCATCGCCTGAACGGTAGCTTTGACGAAGAAGGACATAAACCCGAGTTTAATACCGTATTTCTTGAGGAATTCTTCACCGTGACGTTTGCGAAGTTCCATGACTGGAGCCATGTTAACTTCGTTAAAAGTCGTGAGCATGGCGGTCTCAGACTTCGCTTGGACGAGACGTTCAGCAATTTTACGACGGAGAGGAGACATACGTTTTCTGGTCGTACGTCCTTCGCGGCTGGGAATTTCAACGGCGGCAGATTTTTCTGCTACGGGTGCGGTGGCGGTGCTTACGGCAGAAGGTGCAACGGCCACGATAGGCGTTTGTCCATCGAGTGCCGCGAGCATATCGCCTTTGGTAACACGACCACCTTTTCCTGTTCCAGGAATGCTGTTAGGATTTAAACCAGTTTCTGCGGCGATTCTACGCACCGCAGGTGAAGCTTCAAAGTTTCCTGTTTTAACCAGCGGAGCGGATACAAGTTTCGGAGCAACAGTTGATTCGACTTTGGGAGCAGTCGCTTGAACAGCGGGTGTTGACGAAGTCGCTGGTGCAGGTGAACCCGCCGAAGATCCTGCGGCGATTGTTGCGACGACTTGTCCGACGGTAACCTCAGTACCGGCAGGAATCGTGATAGTTATCTGACCATCAATCTCAGCGGTGCCGTCGGAAGTAACTTTATCAGTCTCGAAAGAGAATAAGGCCTGACCTTTTTTAACGTTATCACCGTTTTTTACCGCCCATGTAGATAGGAGGCCACCAGTGATTGATTCGCCCATCGAGGGTATTTTGACGTCCACAGCCATAAAAGTAAGACTACGACTTTGTGAGCACTATCCGACAGTTTCAACGGGGAAATAGGACAATTTTTCACAATAACGGGTCCAACCGATTGTAGAAGGCGAAGACAAACTCCCTGTTAAATCTTCTACTGAAGGAATTTTAGACAGTAAACGCCTGCTGGATTAGGTCAGATTGCTCGAGTTTATGAACAGAAAGGGCGCCCACGGCGGGAGAAGCGGCGGCATCACGACCAGCGTACAAGGGCTTAACGCCGAGGGACGATTCGATGATCGGAGAAATGAAACTCCAGCCAGCCATATTCTTAGGCTCGTCTTGTACCCAAACGACTTTGGCTGGTGAACCATACTGGGTGTGAATTTTCTTTAATGCGGAAGCATCGAGAGGGAAGAGCTGTTCTACGCGAACAATCGTAGTTGTTGTATCTTGGCGAGCCGCACGTTCGGCTTCGAGATCGTAAAATACTTTTCCAGAACAAAGAATGAGCCGTTCGGTTTTAACGGCCGGAGTGGAGTCAGCAATAATCGGTTGGAAATCTTTATCAGTGAAATCTTCAAATTTGCTGACGCAGGTTTTGTGACGCAGTAAGCTCTTCGGTGTAAGCACAATGAGTGGCTTGCGATGTTCCGACTTAACCTGGCGGCGTAAGGCGTGGAAAAGTTGAGCGGGAGTCGAAGGCTGAATAACTTGAATATTATTTTCTGCGCAAAGTTGGAGATATCTTTCGAGTCGAGCTGAAGAGTGTTCCGGACCTTGGCCTTCGTAACCGTGAGGAAGCAGGAGAACTAAGCCGCTCGTTTGACCCCATTTTGATTCAGCTGAAGCGATGAATTGATCGATGATGATTTGCGCACCGTTTGAAAAATCGCCGAACTGGGCTTCCCAAATTACCAAGGAATCTGGAGCTTCTAGTGAATATCCGTAATCAAAACCGAGCACGGCGTATTCCGATAAAGTAGAATTTACTAACTCGATGGATTCGCCACCAGGAACAGAATTGAGCGGACAGTATTCAGCGTCGTTCGACGGATCATGCAGTACCGCGTGACGGTGTGAGAAGGTGCCACGTTCGCAGTCCTGACCTGAAATACGTACAGGATGTCCTTCAGCTAAGAGTGAGCCAAAGGCTAAGCCTTCACCCAGACTCCAATCGAAATTATTTCCTGATTTAAAAGTATCTCTTTTGATATCCAACATGCGCTTAATTTTCGAGTTCGGCGCAAAGTCTGGTGGCATCGTCCAAAGAGATGGAGCGATTTTTTGTAATAACTCCGCTTGGGCACGCGTCTCGACGTGTGAGTCGTACGGAGATTGGAAAGGCTTCAGCTTCGGTGCAGGTTTATTAGCGCGGTCGGCCTCGAGGCTGGCCCGTGCACGATCTTGGGCGGCGTTTAATAAAATATCGAACTCGGTACGCAGGCTTTGTAATTCACCACCAGGTGCTGAGCCCGACTCCGTTAAGCGCGATGAATATAATTCAGTAACGCTAGGGTGAGTACTGATATTCTTATATAAAATTGGCTGAGTGAAGAGAGGCTCATCGGTTTCGTTATGTCCGTAGCGACGGTAGCAAACGATATCGACAACGACATCCGCCGAGAATTTTTGACGGTATTCTAGGGCGATTTCAGTCGCGAGGACAACGGCGTCAGGATCATCGCCATTAACGTGTAAAATGGGGGCTTCGATAAATTTCGCGATTTCGGTACAGTGACGTCCGGTGCGACCTTCATCCGGATTAGTGGTGAAACCTACTTGATTATTAGTAACGATATGGAGCGTACCTGCGACGGCATAACCCTTCACGCCAGAAAGATTGAGCGACTCCATCACGATGCCCTGACCAGCGAAGGCGGCATCACCGTGGATTAAGATTGGAAGAACTTTCGCGCGTTGTGTTCCGTTTTGTAAATCTACGCGAGCACGGGCACGTCCCAGGACAATCGGATTAACTGCCTCTAAGTGACTCGGATTGTACGCGAGAGTGAGAGCGACATTTTTTCCGTTAATGGTACGACTGCTTTCATAACCCAAGTGATATTTTACGTCACCATCGCCTGAGCTGGTGTCAGGAATATAACTTTCAGAAAAGGCCTTAAACAGGGCTTCGGCTTTTTTACCGAGGATATTGACTAATACATTGAGACGACCGCGGTGGGCCATGCCGATGATGATGTCGTTAATTTCTAACTCTGGGGAACGACTGATAACACGTTCGAGTGCGACCATCATGCTTTCTCCGCCTTCAACGGAGAAACGCTTGGCGCCCACAAAAGTCTTATGAATAAAGCGTTCCAACTGTTCTGCTTGTACGAGAGTTCTTAAAAAACCTCGACGAGTTTCGTGATTATAGCTCGAGCGTAAGCCGGAACTTTCGACGCGTTCTTGGAACCAGCGTCTCCGTACCCCGTCTTGAATATGGGTAAACTCAACACCGATGGTACCACCGTAGATGGATTTAAGTTTAGTTAAAATTTCCGAGAGAGGCAGCATGACGCCACCTAAGAAATCGCCCGTGTGGAAAATTTGTGCTGGAGGCAGGGTGTCGAGTCCGAGAACTTTATCGGTTAATTCGAAATAAGGTGTCGGGTCGTAAAGGGGATTAATTCTTGCCTGTAAGTGTCCTAAGGTTCGGTAGGCTTGAATCGCTGCGAGAACTTTGACTTGTGCTGAAGCGTCGACACCTGATCCAGGTGCAACGGTGGCAGAACCTTTGGCAGGTTTTGGTGGAAGTGATAAACCTAGTTCAAAACCTTCAAAGAAAGCGGCCCAATCAGCGTCGACAGATTTCGGGTCTTTTTTCCAACGCTCATGATATTCTGCCACTAAATCGGCATTCCAGCGTGAACCTACACTAAGGTGTTTCATATGTGTTACGATTTAAAGTTTGATTTCGATTTAACCAGAGGCACGGACAAGAACAAGCCCAGACCAAACTATTTAGTTAAGATTGAGGGTTGAATGACTTAAAATATACACCAATGATAGGGGCTTACGTCGATGTCTACCCCAAGGCCGGCCAACCGCTCCTATTCCACGGAAGCCCTAGAACATTGGTTCCAGGACCTACCCGAAGAGTGGGAAACTGTCTTCAAAGCAAAAGACTTAAAGCTCGGTCGACAAATTTACACCGAAGGATTGGTTCGTTCGATTGAATTAAAAACCAATAGTGCGGAAGCGGTTACTAAATTTGATAATAAAACCGTGCGGGCGGTCATTGAACTGAAAGATGGAAAAATTGAATGGAGAAGTTCTTTACCTGAAGATGAATCCGGCGCGCCTTATGCCGTCGCCGCCATGTATGAAGTGGAAGAACTTTTAGCCGATGAGATCAAAGCAATCGATGACTCAGTGCCCGAAGTACAGCCTGTCATAGCCGTTGAGCCTGAAAAGAAAGATACCTCATCGCGCTTGGCGCTCAAACTTCAAGTGTCTTTCGAATTAGTATCCGAAGGGTTAACCGCATCAGCCTCTTGGGCGGGCAGGGGCGGACATGCCTACAATTGCTTTGGTCCAGGCGCCGTGCCGGGTGATGAATTGTCCGACGAACAACGCCAAACTTTGTTCCGTTTCAGCACCGTCGCACACCGCGCAGGATTTGTTTATAGTAAAACCGCAGGCACTTGGGCGATTGATAATATCGGCCGCATTGAAAGATTTGTCCGCGAAGAATTAAATGAGTGGCGCAAAAGATTTAAACTCGTCGGAGAAGACTCTCTAAATATTTTCCGCAATGAACAATTACAGGTCGCCATCGACGCCCAAGCTAACTCTGGCAATGATGGTAAATCATTCCGTTTGAGTTGGAGTCTTAAAGCAGGCAGTCACCCCTTACTCGAACACGAGCAAAAATTATTATTAAAAGCCGGTGGGCGCCCCGTGATTTTACCAGGTAAAGGTGTGGTTGCCTATAACGCATCGGTTGCGGATTTTTCTGAAGATTGGAAAGCTAAAGACGGCGAAGTGCCGCGCTACTTATTACTTTCGCTCTTCGATCACCCAGCCGTGGGTACGTTAAAATTGAACGATGATTTAAAGGAATGGAAAGATCGTCTCTTACAGGAGCCTCCGCATCCGGAAGGCCTGCCTACTTATTTGCGACCCTACCAAGCCAAGGGTGTTGCCTGGCTTGGTCGACTCTGTGACTTAGGAGCACACCCATTACTCGCCGATGAAATGGGCCTGGGTAAGACCGTGCAGGTACTTGCATTGCTGGCATCAAGGCCCGCGGGTGAACGTTCCCTCATCGTTTGCCCAGCGAGCGTGATTCCCGTTTGGATTGGAGAAATTAAACGGTTCCATCCCGAACTTTCGGCTGATGTCGCCGTCTTAACCGCGGAGGACGATTTCGCTAAAAACCCGAAAGCTAAACTTTGGATCTCGAGTTACACTCAACTTCGTCGCCACGCCGACCTCTTGGAAAAAACTGAATTTGGTTACGTGGTGCTCGATGAAGCCCAAGCGATTAAAAATCCCGAAGCAAAAACCACTCAAACTTGTTTGAGCGTGAAGGCGCTACACCGCATCGCGATTACCGGAACACCGTTGGAGAATCGTTTAACGGATTTATGGACAATTTTCCGTTTTCTCATGCCTGGTCTTTTAGGAAAGCGTGCTCAGTTCGAAAAATTTATGCTCCGCGATGAATCCGCCGCGCACGTTAAAGTACGTCGTCAGGTTTCACCGTTTATTCTTCGCAGATTAAAACGTCACGTTGCTTCCGATATTCCACCAAAACAAGAAGTCGTCTTACCATGTCCGCTCACGCACGAACAGCGTGCTCTCTACCAGCACTTAACACAGGGCAGTGGTTTATCAGGAGACTTGGCCACCGTTTTATCGCGAGATTCCGCTTCATTCTTAACGCTCTTAATGCGTCTACGTCAGGTCTGTTGCGACCCAGGTTTATTACCTGAGAATGGTCATGCCCACTCAACTCATTCAGGTAAGATTACTCTTCTGATTTCTAAATTATCAGAAATTGCGGCCAACGGTTCCAAGGCTGTCGTCTTCTCGCAATTCGTTACATTACTCAACCGAGTAAAGGCAAGCCTCGCTAGGGATTTACCGAATCTTCCTATTTTCGAATTAACTGGCGAAACCAAAGACCGTTCATCACCGGTTGAAAACTTTAAAGAAACTAAAGGACCTGCAGTATTCTTAGCTTCACTCAAAGCAGGTGGCACGGGTATCACACTCAATACAGCAGAATATGTTTTCTTAATGGATCCTTGGTGGAATCCTGCAGTGGAAAGTCAGGCTGTGGACCGCGTCCACCGCATCGGTCAAAAGAATCACGTGATGATTTATCGGATGATTGCTCCTGGCACTGTGGAATCACGCATTGAAGATTTGAAGCAAAGTAAGCGTGAATTATTCTCAGCGATTGTGGGTGATATTCCAGATATGACTGACTGGACCCGTCACTTCTCGTCACTCGAATCCTTGATCCGTCTGAGCGATACTCCCGCAGCGACCGCATCGGCAGAAATCTCTGAAGACGGCGAAGATAAGCACTAATTACTTAGCGATTAAGTCGTATTCTTCAGCGCCTGTGACAGTCACATCCGCGAATTCACCGACATTGAATTTCTTTGGAATCTTGACGATACCATCGATATCCATGGCGTCGCCTTCGCTGCGACCTACACCGGGTTTTTCAACGAGCACACGAATTTTACGACCGACAAAGCGTTCACCGCGTTCCTTGGAGAGACGTTGTAAGAGAGTCATCGCACGAGCATAACGATCTTCTTTTACTTCTTGAGATAAATGTCCCTCCATTTTGGCCGCCTTCGTTCCTTCTTCTTGAGAGTATTTGAAAATGCCCACGCGATCGAATTGTGTATCTTCAAGGAACTTTAGTAACTCTGTGAAATCTTCTTCTGTCTCACCGGGGAAGCCCACAATGAAAGTCGTACGAATGGCCATATGAGGTGCGCCTATACGCATTCTCTTAATGAGGTCGCGAATATAGTCTCCGCTCGTTTCACGCTGCATCGCGGTTAACATTCTATCCGAAATATGTTGTAGGGGAATATCTACGTAACGTGCGACGTGTTTGGATTTCGCAATAGTCTCGATGAGCTCATCGCTCCAGTGAGCAGGGTGAGTGTAGAGTAAGCGCACCCAGAAATCGCCTTCGATGGTATCGAGCTCTCTCAATAAGGAGGCTAAGGACTCGCCCTTAGAGGAGTCGACTTTACTCCGTGGATTAGGTCTTTCTTCTGACCAGCGATCCATACCGAAGTAGGTCGTATCTTGAGAAATTAAGTTCAATTCTTTCACGCCTTCGTTAACGAGTTTTTGAGCTTCTTTAACGACCGACTCGACGGTGCGGCTGCGATGGCGTCCACGAATGCGTGGAATAATACAGAACGTACAAGGGTGATTACAGCCTTCAGCGATTTTAATATACGCCGTGTGTTTAGGAGTCAGACGAAAACGTGGTGTGTCGTAGTCAGGAATGAAAGTGGTAACCTTAGAGACGAACTCAGTCATACCAGCCAGACCACCCATGACTTTTTCGATGACGGGTACAATATTAGTGACTTGATCGAGTCCGATAAAAGCGTCGACCTTCGGTAATTCAACGCGGCCTTTGATTCCTTCGACAACAGGCAGGGCGCCTTGGTAGCGTTGTGACATGCAACCGGCGACAATCAGCTTCTGATTTTTTTTACGAGCGGTGGCCTTGCCGTCACTCATTTCGTAAATCGCCTCTAACGCTTCGTGTTTGGAAGCGTCGATAAACGAACAAGTATTCACGATGACGACGTCGGCCTCGGCGGCATTACTGGTCATGGACATCCCGGCCTTGGCGAGGTGACCAATCATGATTTCAGAATCGATGAGATTCTTGGCGCAGCCGAGCGATACGAGTCCTACTTTGACAGACATTCTGACACAAAGACCAAAGATTTAGGAGAAAGCAACCTTGTAGCCGATTTAGAGGCTTAACCAGGCCTCGGCAGGGATTTCCTGGGGTCTGGCGAGTGAGGTTAGACCGAATTCTGGCAAACGCTCAAGCCAGCGAGTGACATCGGCTTGATTAGGGAAAAGCTTCTTCGCCGACGAACCGACCTGCTTGCGGCGTTGAGTAAATAATCCGCGCGCAACTTCTTTGGCCCTCGGACTCAGTCGGCGAGGATTATCTCTGCGACGTAAAACTAAAAGACACGAGTCAACCTTAGGTGGTGGATTAAATGACTGACTGGGAACTGGGTGAACTTTGATTTTCTCAAAAGCGAGCGCGACTTGGATGGTGACCGCTGACCAATGAGCGGTACCGACATCAGCCGTTAATCTTTCCGCCGCCTCACGTTGTAACATCAGGACCATAATAGAAGGGTGTGGTCCTCCGCAGATCGCATCAATCCAGGGCGTTGAAATGGCGTACGGAAGATTCGCGACGACTTTGAACGAGCCGTCTTCACGATTTTGTAAATCAGCAAAGGGCTTATCAACCGCATCACCTTCAGTCAGAAAAAAAGTTTTCGGCCAACGTGACTTCAGGGTTTCCTCTAAATGAAATAACATCGTGCGATCAGCTTCAATGGCATGCAACTCGACGCCAGCTCCGAGCAGGGTGCGACTTAAGGTACCTAAGCCAGGTCCGACTTCCAAAACACAATCACCGGATTTAATTTCTGCTAATTCCAGAGATTTACGGACGATATTTCCATCGACTAAAAAGTTCTGCCCCAACCATTTCTTGGGCATGTGTGACAACTGGGCGAGCAGATCACGCGTTTCACCCAATGATAAAGGACCATCGTTCATTATCCGCGGAATGATTTAAGCAAGGCGGCAGGGTTTTCCGCGCGCATTAAAGACTCTCCCACTAATAAAGCATGTGCGCCCGCTTTGCGCATTCTGGCCGCATCTTCGGCAGTTTTAATTCCACTCTCGGCTACTTTAAGAATCGAAGAGGGCATCTGCGGTATCACTCGTTCCGCAAAACTTAAATCAATTTGGAACGTGGAGAGATTTCGATTATTCACGCCTACCATATTCGGATTATGTTTAAGGGCCCGTTCTAATTCGAATTCATCATGCACTTCGAATAAAGTGTCGAGTCCTGCTAATTGAGCAGCTGCATGAATCGGCTTAATTTCTTCATCAGAGAGACCACGGACAATAATTAAAATACAACGCGCACCGGCTTGAGCGGCTTCTAGAACCTGAAAAGGATGCACCATGAAGTCTTTACGGATGCAGGGTAGTGGATGGGCACTTTTGGCCTGATCATTCACCACATCGATTAAGTCCTGCAACTTACCGTTGAAATAGTTGGTTTCCGTTAAAACCGAGAGACACTCAGCCCCGGCTTGAGCATAGAGTCTGGCTTGTTCGACGGCATTCACTTCACTTTTAATCATGCCGACGCTCGGTGAGGCCCGCTTCACTTCTGCAATCACGGTGATATGATTTGAGTTACTCAGTGCATCGCGAAAACCACGTGACTTATTGCGTGCAGCAAAGACGGCTAATTCTTGGTCCGTGACCGTACGCACGTAAGGCTGAATTTCCTTACGCTTGGCGTCCATAATTTCGGTCAACTTATCCATTCCTCTACCGAAACCACCAAAAGCATTCTGGCAATCGTTTTGACTCCGGGGGCAGA
>Ga0209191_1001273_pt1 | contig 16777 bp, 16 predicted proteins | sample S_130626_EF_Meta_FD_187320 | JGI IMG/M metagenome (GOLD analysis project Ga0209191, IMG submission 187320) | Freshwater microbial communities from Lake Simoncouche, Canada to study carbon cycling - S_130626_EF_MetaG (SPAdes) (version 2) | ecosystem: Environmental > Aquatic > Freshwater > Lake ...
CCGCAGCCTATGGTCGGTACTTTCGCGCTGCAAAGGTACGGCTTAGAGCTAAAACCCTCGAATTTACAAATTAATCGATACCCCGCGTTATTTAGTTTCATCGTGAGAATGCTTTGAATAATAAGGTAACTAAGGCGGCCGTAAACGCTACGGCTATGACTTTGGCTTGTTTGATATACACCTTAAGCTCGGCATCGTTATCCTCCAGGTCAATCACTCGCGTGTCGATATCTGATATTTTCCAAACAAGGCCGCGAAATCCGTTGAGGTCGTTCCCGAGTAGAGCTTGTTTTATCTCTCGTATATCGGCTGAGCGAATCTCGCTATCTTTTTTAATCTCTTTGATATGCTGCTCTATTCGGTCGAGGCGTTCGCTTTCAATGCTCATGAGTTCAATTTGTTTGGCTGCGAAAGATACAATTTAATCCCTCCCAAAGTAATAACTATTATTTTTAATATTGTGCCGCAATATGCTGGCAATCCAAATTGCGATATAAGTTCCACAAGTAAATCAGTCGTTTGGTCGAGAATACCCAAAACGATTAGAATAATTGGCAGGATATGTTCTTTAATTTGTTTCATCTTCCACAATTATTTCATAGTTTCCGTGTGCTATCGCTTCCGCTTCGTCAAGCGTTTCAATATATCCATTTTCTAAAATCATTCTATATTTTATCATTAGCGTGGTGTTGTAAAAGTTTGAGAAATTGCTGAATAATCCATTTGCATCGTTCTTGCGGTTAAACCTACTGATTTTTGAATCATTGAATCAAATGAATAGCCAATATTTAAAGGAATGTTTGTTGTGTGAGTAGCTACTAAAACTCCATCAATATAAAAACCAACACTTGAAGCGTCTGCATTTACAATTATTTTCAATTTATACCATTGATTTGCCGTGACAGGAATTGATGTTATAGTCGCAGTTCTTGTCAAAGACCTTATTGTGTAACATTTCCAATTTGGTGTAGCAGTTGGCAGTATTCCACCTTCATCGTAATAAAAAAATATTGCATTTGAAGGGTTTGAATAATTTGAGAAATTCATTAAACCATTAAAAACCACAAATCTTTCAACTGAAGTTGATAAAGTAGGTATCATTATTGAAGTTTCAATAATTATTTGACCATTTGCTATTCCTATTGCATTATTTGCTATTCCTGTTCCTGCATTACCTGTTATAGTAGTTCCTGTTGAAGCGTTAGCATAACCAATTTTATTGCCTGTTATAAAATTTGAGATTGTAGTACTTGCACCTACTCCACTTGACCTTGATTGCCATCCATCAACAAATAATGTAGATATATAATCGGTTGAAGCCTCCCAACCGTTACTAATACGAGTAAACAAATCAGCGTTTTGTGGTGTAAACCCTAAAGCATCTTGTTTGCTGTTAAATGTACTCCAATCCGTAGAAGATAATGCGCCTCTATTTGTAGCCGAAGCCGTTGGGAGATTAAATGTGTGCGTTGCAGTTGCTGAACTTATAGCAAAGTCCGTTCCGCTTGTGCCTGTTGCAAATGATTGCACTTGCGCAGTCAATCCGTTTAATGCAGTTATGCCTGTCGAAAATGTAGTAATGACTTCGCAAAGGTGATTATCTTCCGTGTGAAGTTTAATTGTACGGCCCGAAGGAGTTACATATATACGAACTGCCAACCTATCGGTCGCTAATAACGTTGTTTGTGGTACTGCCAACGCGCTTACATATAAATCAATAGCCGTTCCATTTGTAATCCCTTCGGGTGTTGCTGAATTTGACGCTATTAATGATAAAGTCATTCCGTTCCATTTGTATAACTCAACGTAAAATGAAGGCGAACCGCCATTGCTTGAGGCACTAAAATACGTTTCAAAGTTCCAATTACCCGCAGGAATTTCCAATAAATTAGGAACATTTGCGTCGGTTATAAAACTTTGAATATATCCGTTTGCTGCAATAGTAAAATCAGTACCCGCCCCTAATATCGGAGTTCTATCCATCTCTTTAAACGCAACTCCTCCAAATGTGCCTTGTGATACACTTCCGTTTAAATAAAAAGACAAAGACGCTCCTCCACCTGTTGAAGTAGGAAAGTTTGCAAGTGAGCCATCGCCTCGCACGTATTGACTAACAACACCCGCACCTGTAACAGCCAAAGTTCCCGCGCTTGTGATTGGACTATTTGCTACGCTAAACGCTGAGGGCATTGTCAAACCAACCGAAGTAACGGAAGCGGGAATATCGGCAGCCGTGATAAACGGATTAATACCATCCTCGCCATCGTTTGTTAAGTCGCTTGTTTTTGTAACTGCCGCAGGTATTGTCGGCTTGTTTAAAATTTGATTATTGCCGCTGGTTGCGTTCCAATTTGAAGGTTGCGCAACGAGTGGATTGCCCGCTCCTAAATTTGTCCAATATAGGGGGGCCGTTGGAAGTATTGAGTCATTACTTGCAATACATCGGTAAACATTTCCGAGATACCAAACTACATCGCCAACCACATAAGCGTTATTGGTTGCGGTTAAATGGTCGGTTGTAAATGGCAAAGCGACAAGTAAACTCGCAGGCACATCGGCAGCCGTTATAAATGGATTAATGCCATCCTCGCCGTCGTTTGTTAAATCGCTAGTTGCAGTTGGAATGCTCGGTGTATTTGATAAATCATTATAACTGCCACTTGTTGCAACAGTTGCTAAAATAGGCTTATTTAAAATCTCAGCCACTCCACTAGTCGCGTTCCAATCGCTATTGACTTGAGGCGTTACATCGGCCGCAGTTATAAACGGATTGATGCCATCGCTTCCGTCGTTTGTTAAATCGCTCGTTAAGGTCGGAATGCTTGGCTTGTTTTTTATGTAGTCGGGAGCTTGGTCGTCCGCTTGATCCCAATCGCTTTGTACTTGCTCGCCAATAATTCGGTTGATATTTACAACATAATTATTGGGGTTTGCTATAATTTGCACCTCGTCTACCGCAGCTTGTACGTTGATGTCGATTGTCTCAACTATAACAGCTGCATTTACGACGATGTCGTTGATTGTGTCTTGTACTATAATGTTAACGTTATCCGCCATGCTTATCGTGTAATATCGTCGGTTATTGTAAAGAGTCCACTTATCCAAGTGTCAACCTCGCCACTCGCTTGAGTGATTTGTATATCGTATCGATACGAGCAGGCTTGAATATCTATGATTTGTTCGTCAATACAAAACTCGCCATTGGTAGCATCAAAAATAGTGATTGGCACCTCAAGGGCAACAACTCCCCCTGGCTCTTTTCTGAGCTGCATTTTAACGTCTGCGCCTGTAAGGTTGAGAGCTACGTCGTTAACGTTTATTTGGAAGTCCGTTTGTTTGAACGTGTCCCCTCTTTTGGTCGTGAAATTTAATGTCGATGCCATTTTTTAAAAATAGTTTTAATTTTTTGATGTTCTCCTCAGTTCGTTTGTCTACTTTTCTCATATTTTAGTAAGGTCGATCAAGCCACCATTTGCCACATATCAATCGAGAGCGCAAAGGGTTGACGATATTATTGGAATTGCTTACATACTCAGGCAAATGAAATCTATTTAGCCAGCGCAACATTCGATCCTGATACATTTCGCTTTTTAATCGCATATTATTAACCAAATAGTCAACCTCGGTTTTGTCAATTGCCACTGAGTTGTCAGGTTGCGACTTAAATATACCGTTGTTGTTTACTTTGTACGCCCCAATTAGGAGGTATTCTACTGCGCTTGCAGCGATTAAAAATGGTTTGATGTAATCTTCGTATAAAGTTAGGTAATCGTCGACCAAATCGTCGTTATCGAAGTCATCGCAAATTTTATCGTATAATGTCTCGCCTAAAATCTCTTCGAGCCTTGTCCTTTGGGCATCGGCTATGCAGGGAATATATAAATCTATATCTAAATTTCCCCCTAATAGGGTGTTTTTAGTGAGTTCGTTTTCTTTAAGTAGTATAATAGTTGCCATTATTGACGATAGTTTGGAGTTAGTGACCAAAAATTGTTTGACTCTGAGGCGGTTTGTGCTACTTGTGGCTCATTCTCTTGCCACTTTGCTTGAGGTCGGTCTGCAGGATCAAGGTCTAAAATCATTTTCCGTGCCTCGTTTACGCTTATTTGTGTATTATTTTTACGCAAATATATTTTTCTCATCCAAAAATGGTTACAATTTACCCCACCTTTATAGAGCCAAATGCTATAATCGTCTGCACCTTGAGGGCCAAATCCTTTATTCACGCTTTTGGAGCCTGCAATAGTAATATCCTCTTTGCGATAGGTACGCCCTGCGCTTATCATTTTTTGGCAAAAGTCACGCTCCGCACCTAAACGGCCCTCGTATGTATAGCGAATTTTAAAAAGACTTGTGTCTTGTTCGCTTGTTACGTTTGGAAAGCTCGCAAATGACTTGGCTAAACTTAAAGTTATTTCGTTGATTTCTAAATCGCCTCGCACTGGAATAGCGTCAACCTCAATCCACTCGTCCTCGTCTACAATTTCGCCCATCTCAATTAGCGCGTCTGCAACTTCCGAGAGTCCGTTGTCGTCTTTTGAGCAACAAACGTGTTTACTTAACTGCGTAACCGCTGCGGCCTGTTGCGGATTGAATAATGCTTGCGCCACTTGAGCAGGAATGTTTAAGAATTGAACTAAGAAAACAATCGCTTGCTCGGTTGTTAAAATACCCTCACGAACTTTTGCAAATATATCAATCGCTGACGCTATTTGCGCTCCGTTGTAAGAAACCGCCGCGTCGTTTGTGCCGATAGCAGCTTGTGCATTTGTTGGGTCTGCAATAACTAAATCCTCCGCTCTTAAGCTCTCAAATTGTAAGTCCAAAGTAATTCCGTTTACGGCAAAAATCTCCATCAATCCGTCGAGTATAATCTCTTGCTTTGGTCTAATTACATTAATCATTAACTCCTCAAAACCTACTCTAATTTCGTCAGCCGTAGAACTAAATCCTTTTGAGGACGAAATCCCCACAAGCATTTGAGACGTCAATTTGTGAGCCGTGCAAATTTGTTGTCTTGACTCTTCGCTCAAATATGCATATTGTTGATGCGCGTCGCTAACCTCCAAAGCAGAGATTGTAATTTCGCTATCTTTGTTATCGTTCCAATTTAAAAAGAATGCGCCCGCGTTTTGTGAGCCTGTTAAGTGGTTACGGATTTGGCGTGTATTCTCTTGGATTGTCTCAATTGACTCTTGCACTCCAGCGTTCATATTAATAATATGGCCGAAGCTCAATCCGTTTTGAATGTGATTGATTGAGTAGTTTGATATTTCCTCCTCCATTCGCGCCCAACTAATCCCCGACACATAACTCGGGTTAGAATAGTAAAACTGCCCAACCTGGTAGTCGCGAATAATATAAATCTCTGAGCGTTCGCCCATGCCATCGCCAAAACCAAACGCGTCCATGCGCTCGGGCTTGTATTTGTTTACGTTTGAAAAATCGTAGCTATAATAATACCCTGTTATATCGCCCTCCTCGTTTGCAACTTCGGGAGCAATTCGTTGTTTGGCTACGTGAAAGCAACGTTGTATTTTGCCGTTTACATATTTTATTTCGATTGAAGCCTCGCCAAACATTTCGAAATCCTTGCATATTTTACGCAAATCTTTTTTAGACAATAGAGATATAATCGCGGCCCATTCGCTTGGCTTGCGTGCTTTATCTTTTGAGGTCAAACCTTTGCCATAAATGAACTGCGAATAGCTATCTATAATAGCCGAGTTTGTAGGCGATCCGTTATAGGCGTCAATTATGACTTGATAAAACGAGTTTTTGTCTCCATTTAATACCCACTTTTTACCGCTTACCTCTTTAATCTCGGGGCGTATGTAATTCGATAGGTTTATTACTTGTAATTTTTCCATAAATTATACTTTTAAAACTCCTTTATTGAGTTCAAAATTCTCTAAGTCGGTTTGTGACGTTGCGTATGCCTTGCCTCTATAAATTAAATTGTCATCCTCGTTGATTGTAACCTCAAAAGATTGGCCTTCGGTCATGATTGGCACGCTAAAAACTAATATTAAAACGTTGTTTTGGTAGTAAACGCCAGTTACTGAAATTTCGTGAGTAATATCTTTGGTCTCGTCACGTAAAAAAAACGTGATTACGCCACTATTATAGCCTCTCGGAATACAACGAAATTGATAAGGCGCAGTTAAATTGAATATCCACATACTATTATAACTAAAATTTGTTGTTTTGTAACAAAAAACGCCCCAATAAGGAGCGTTTTTAGAACAAAACTATGAAAGAATTAAGAAATAACGTTATCATTTACGAATGAACGCAAAGCGGTTTGCATAGTTGAATCCAAGAATGGAGACAAGTCAGATTCTTCGGCAGTTACAGTAAGTGTAAATCCATTTAAATCTGCTGCGGCTCCGCCTGTTACTTTTGTGCAGTTTGAACTTGTACCTGCGGTACGACCAACAACTACAATATTTCCGTTGTAATCTTCAACAAATACAATCGGACGGCCTGCACAAATCAATTGTACTTGAGCTTGTAAATCTGATGACATTCTTGGAAGCGTTACCGCCAAAGATTGCATATTTACAAAATTACCCGTGTCATCTGACGCGGTACCTGTTTCGGTTAAAGTGTTAACCGTTGCTTTTACTTCATATTGAAACACTTCGTCAACGCCGAGTGTTCCAAGCGATGTAACCTCTTGAGCTGATACTACAAATCCGTAGTTATCATAATTGGCGAAAAAAATATTTTTAATTCCACCGCGACCTGCTTTGCATCCAAGCAAGCGGCCAGCTGTAATTTGACATGGCATCCGTTTTTAGGTATTTAAAACCGCCCGAGTTAACGAGCGGTCTTTGTTAGTATTTAGTCGAAAGTCAAGTAAACAATTTCCTCAGCATTGTAGTATCCAACACCTACGTTGTAAACTACTTTACCGCGAACTTTACCAGTCAATAAACCGATTTCGTCTTCGTCTACTAAAGCAACTTGATTGTGATCAGCAGTCAAACCTGTTGCGAAAACTAAGTTTTTACGCTCGTAGATAACTACGGTGTTTGCAGGCAATCCGTTTAATACGGTCATTGTGTGACGTCCAAAAGTTAAAGCGAAGTCGTTGTTTCCGTTTCCGTAAACAATACCTTGAGTTGACAAGTAGAAAGCGTAATATTGAGCAACGTCAGGAGATACGGCGAAAATCAATTCTTTGTTTCTCAAAGCAATTGGCACAGCAGCCAAAGCTGGTTTCAAATACTTAGCCAAAACGTTGCCTTCAGTTACGGCAGCGTCAGCAGTTGGTTTGTTTACGTCACCGTCAGCGATAAATTGAGTAATAAAACCGTCGAAGTTAGTTGATGAAGTCCAAATATCAGACTCTAATTTCTCTCCGATAGCACCTAAAACCTCAGCTTGGATTGCATCCATAATGTCAGAAGGAGCGGTTGGGTTAGCAGCACCTGCACCCATGATTCCATCAGACCAAGTAGCACGGAAATCCTCTTTACAAACATCAAAATCATTTTTGAATTTGAAAGGCTCGATTAGGTTTTCGTTCAAAACGATTGTCCCAGCAGGAGCAAATCCGCAAGTGTATGCAGTTGTTCCGTCAGTGTATGCGATTTTACGCAAAGACAATTTGTAGTTTACATTTTCAGCGATAGTTACCGCATTTTTTTCAATAGTGTCAATCGTCTTGAACGCTTGACCGATAATTACACCGGCATCTCTACCAGCATAATTTGAACTTACAGTTGTAGTTGTAGCCATTTTTTAATTTAAGTTTTTAAGATTATTTTGGATTTTTTGTGATCTCGTCAATTTGACGTTTGCGTTTAAAGTTTGAGCAACTTCGGGCTTTGCTTTTGTTGATGCCTTAACCTCAACTTGAGAAGTTTTAACCTCAGCGATTTGAGCTGTCAATTCAGTTCTAACCGATTCGATTTGTTTTGCTACCTCAACTGACATAGAAGTAACGATTGATTTTACTAACTCAGCGAATTGATTTTCGCTTGACATTTCCATAGGTGCTTCCTCAACAACTACTTCCTCAACCATTGCGTCTTTAATTTCGGCGATCATACCTTCCTCGGTAATTACCAAAACTCGTCCGTCTTCAAGTTCGTGTTCTCCGATTGGAGCAGGAACTTTGTCTCCGTTTTCAGCAACAATAAACACAGGCACGCCAGCGTCGAATGATTCAGCTTCCAAAACGGTAACACCATCTTTTAGCATCATGGTAGCCATTGTAACTTCCACTTGCTCGGTCTCGTTCGATAATTTTATCGAGGCGAAACCGTCTTTTATCGCGTTAACGATTTCATTAATATTCATATATTCACTTTTTAAATTTACTTTCTCCATGTCAAAAACCCCATCAATTGAGAAGCCTTTGACTTTGCCTGTCTTAACGTAGTTGTTCCAAATATCCTCGTTGTTTACTTTCATTGCAGCAAACCACGTACCCACTGGCTCGTTAAATCCGTAGTGTACCGATTTATCGTGTACCTCGTCCATCTTAATCCACGTCTCAACAAATGTCACATCCTCGATTTGTGTACCTGAGTGTTCAATCGTTGAGTTGTTTTGATATCCTTGACGACTAAAATTTTGTTGCACTTGTTTTATTGTCTCCGCAGGGAATACAATGTTAAATTCGTGTCCGTCCTGATTGCGATATATCGGTTGGTTTGGTATTAATACCGCACCTAATAAAATACGCTGCTCCTCGTTTATGGTTGCGAGTTGTATCTCTTTTTGTTGTGACAAAGTGATAAACTGCACCCCTATTGCGGGGTCCGATACGAGTGACACCGCGTAGACGCCATCGTTCTCCTCCTCGTTAAACATTACTTTGTAAGTGTCCATACCCTTATAACTGATTTTTAATTGTTTGTTATAAACTTTTTTTTATTTTCAAGGTTTTAACCTTGAACATTCAACCGATAGATTGAAAAACTTAACCCTTTTTTCAACCTATAACCTTAAAATTTTATAGTTTTTTAAGGTTATAACCCTAAAATATTACCCTCCAAGTGTTGCGCTTTCAATTATGTTGCGTTGCAAGCCCTGAGCCGTTGTGACGTTGTTAGCCAATACATAAGTTTGCACGGGTGTTTGTTGCTGCGCACCCATTACACCCGCTAATTGATTCACACCTGTTGAGCCAACGACGTTGAATTGTGGGGCAGTTGAACCTCCCATTGCCCCCATTGAAGGAGCAGCTCCACCGCCTCCTCCACCTGGTACTTTTACCGATATAATATCTTTAACTGCTTTAAATCCTGTTGCGGCAATAATAGCGACGTTTGCAATTTTTAAACCAATTTCAAATGGCGTTACGGTTTTGGTCGCAAGCTCTGCGGTAATACCTTGATAAGTATTAATTGTTGCCGCTGCAATCGACATAGCTTTGCTTGCTGCCGTATTTTTACCCAATAGGTCTGCTCCTTTACTTAACACATCAGCAGTTTTACCCATAAGGGCTTGTTTTGCTGCGGCTTCTTTTTCAGCTAATAAAATATTTGCAGCTACAATTTCTTCGTCTTTTGCTTTTTGTTCTGCCTTAATTCTATCCTCTTCAGTTGCATATTTTTGCATTATGCCAGTTCTCTCAAGGGCAAATGCATCGGATAAAGCTGTTGTATCTTGACCTAATTTTGTTGCGAGTGCAATTTGGTCTTGATATTTTTTATCAATTGCTGCAAGTTCAATCTCCTCTCTACTCATGGTAGACTCGGCAATCAATTGATTTGCGTCTTGATTTGCTTTGTATAAAGCATCAAAATCCTCTTGAATTTTTTCTGCCTTTTTCTTTTGAAATTCCGCTAATTGCTCGGCTTCTTTTTCTCTTATTGCATATTGCTCTTCAGCTGTTTTTTGTAAAGCAGCAGTTGCGTCATCACCTGCTTTTTTATCAATATTATTAATACCCAATTGATAACCATCTCGATCACTTTTTAATTTTGCAAGTGTTTTATTCGCTTCCTCAACAACTGTATCTCCTTCCTTTCTTGTTTTGGCAGGATCAAATCCTAATTTTGCTAAATAGTCAGTCGCTTTATCTCCAAATGCTTCATCAATTTTATTGGTTATTTTAACACCTGGTATTTTATTTATTAAATCAATTATTGAATTAATATTTTTTGCTGCTGATTCGTATAAATAACGCTGCGGAATTGATATAAAATCTAAATATGATTTTAAATATTCGTAATTTCTTTGACTTGCTTCCTGTTGAGCCTTATTTGTGGTTTTAATATTTTCAATATTAATCTCATAGGCCTTTATATTCTCATTAGTTTGTTTTATTTTTAAATCTAAAATTTCTTTTTCTGATTTTCCTTGTAATCTTAAGGTATTATCTTGTAGACTTAAAGATGCAAGTTTTTTATCTTGTGCCTCAATATTTTTTTGAGTAGCTGCATTAAGTTTCTTTTGCTCTTCACTTACACCCCCAACAACTTCTTTAATATCGTCCCAATATGCTACAACGGTACCCAAAGCAATAACAAGTAAACCAATACCTGTTGCACCAATTGCCGCCTTAATCCCTTGCATCGCGTTTATTGCAACTGCCTTTAATTGTTTAAAGGAGTCCATCGATTCGCCCAACGCTTGTATTCCTTGCGATAACGCCATAGCGGATTGAACTTTTAAAAGCGTAGCCTCAAGGTCTTTTGATTGATTACCAAATAACGCCATACCTCCTTGAACGGCAGCAAACCCTCCCGCAACTCCAGCGAGTGAACTTGTTAACGCTTTGAATTTAGCGTCGGGGTTGAATGCATCCGTTAAGGCTTTGGCGTCTCCAATACGATCCTTTAACTCGGCGGCTTTTTGTGCCGCTTTTACGGCTTCAGCTGAGGTTGCCCCAAACTTTTCAGAGAGTTTAGCAACGTCCGCTTGGGCCTCTCTAAGTTGCGAACGTAAAGAGCCTACCGCCTGGTCCGCGTTGCCTTGTACTTTTATATCAATAACCTTCTCTATTGCCATTTCATTGCCTTTTTAAATAGTTGTAAATAGTTGCGTGTGTATTCGTATCGCCCCTTCGCGATTGAGATAATCTCGTTGTTCTCGTATTGCTCCGCGATTTGGAGCATTTGTAGTATATTATTAAGCATATTGCAGGACTGGTAAAGTTATTATTGTTGAAACGCCTCCTTTAAAATATTCTAAAAATACCGCGTCAAGCCTATCCGCTGCCGTTGCATTTGCAGGAATAGTTACGTTTAACAATATATCGGCGTCATTATCAGTTGAAAGCGTATAACTTAAAAAGTCGCTTGACAATTTCACGTCAAACGTATCGTAATCATTGAGATAAATTATATATTGAACCTCTTGGGCCGTGTTGTCGACTTGTAAAGTTTGGATATTTGAATAACGTAAGTAAGTTGTGTTTTGTCTTACATCTCTAAAATCGTTGATTAACTCCAAGTTAACCTCGCCACTGGTTAGGTCGGTAGTCATGGTATTAATTAAATACCTTTTATTTGATAAAATAATACGGTCATTTAGATTAATTGATGTCAATAAATTAGGGTTAAAATGCGCTTTGACTTTTAAAACGCGAGTTCGTTGGTTGTATAGGTTATTTATATACTGGCTATAAAATTGTTGATACAATCCGTTTGGTGCAAATGATAAATTCCAAACTGAATTTTCAACACCCCAATTCAAAGTTTGCAAATAACTTAAATCGGTTGCAGCAAGTTGTATTTCGTTTGAAAAACGACGGTATTTATTCGAGTGTATATTTGCACCACTTGCATTTTTAAAGTAAATCCAATTTGTTGACGCACCCTCAAAAGTTTCGGTGCCATTGTCGTACATTAAAATAGGCTTTGGAGTGTATGGTTGTAAATTTTTATTCCACATGGTAGCGGTTAAAAAATCACTTCCAGTAGTCCGCTCCCACATTACATCCTCAAAAGGTGTTTTAACTTCGTATTTATCGGTAAAGGCTGAGTTTGGATTGTCGAAAAATAAATCGCCGTACTCAAGTGGCGGATTCATTTCCCTGTAATTTGTGTTTAAAACGTTCTCTGATTTTTCGTGTTTAAAGTCAATTCTTTTAAATAATTTAGGTTTATTAATTTCAATATCCTCAGCTTCGACGTACTCGGTCAAATCTATATCAGCTCCGTTTTGATACCATAACTCAACAGGTAAAAACTCAAATGTATCCTCAGCAGTTGGCACGATTACCATATTAAACATCTTGACCAACCCTGTAATGAAATCACTGACTTTAATATCGGGTACTAAACTTGGAATATTTAATTGTCCGCTTGTTGTTACAGGTGTTGAAGCTGCTAATTGTTGAACTACAAAATACCCACCAAGTGTAGCACCTATATTATTAAGTTTTGCCCCATTACAGCTTAATGAAGTATAAAAAGTTACCGCTCCAATATCTGAATTAATAAAAAATGTGAAATTAAATGTATCGGTAAATAACCCTACTCCTGTAAAAAATATATTTGAACTATTTCCGTTTAAATTTAAAAAAGATAAATAAGGAACTCCATTATTATAAACGTGAACGTTATAATTTGTTGAACTTGTATAAATAGCAATACTATAAATAATAGTGTCAGGAAATAAAATATCGGGATCAGTATATGGGTATGGAGGAGAAGGATCATATGTCATACTCCAATCCATTTCATATTCCCTATATTGTACATTTAAAGTATTAGTTGTCAAATCTAAACCCGTAAAAATACCTCCTATAAAATCAATTTGCGTTAAATAACTTCTAAAAATCATTTTGTCAGCGTTTTTGCAAAATAAAAACAACTTGCTAAATGTTTCACTATTTAAAAATTCGCCTGTAAATGTAAGTCCGTATTGTGATTGGATATACTCAAATATTTTTGTCACACGAATAGCAGGGAATAAATCCTCGTAGTTAATTCCGCCACTAAGTAAAGTGACATCGTCTGCGGTATCGCCTGTTTGATATTCATACCTTCTATCGTTTCCAATAATAGGGAAATAAACATCCGTTGCAGTTGTTGAGTTCATAGTTGCAACAACCGAAGCCAAATTGTAATCTAAATTTAACTCGCTTAATCGAGGCAAACCTCCTATTTTATCCTCTAAAAATTTGTCCTTAAGCTGCACCAAATTACCAACAAAATTTATAGTATATGATTCTATAAAGCCATTTTTTTTGTTGGCCTTCTCCATTGAAAATTTACCATCTCTAAAGGGGATTGTGTCAATCTCAATAAATCCGTAGTATTTTATCCTGTGGTCGAAAGCGCCGTCCACGTTAAGCGGATTCTCTAAGTCTGTTTCGCCTACCGCCGACTCATACCAATGGCGAAAAACTGCATTGTTATGTTTGCTCGCGGGGATTGTAAACGACTGCGAGTAATCAGTAAATAATTTACCGATATCGTTAAAATTTTGAACGCTTGATGTAACGCTGATTTTCTCGTCGTTAAATAACTCAATTCGGTGCGCTACTGGAACGCCCTCGGCATCGTCTACGTAAATATATAATTGAACATTTTGCATATTATACGACGTCGTTTATAAGGTTATACGAATAATCAAACTCAATCGTGTAGTTGATGTTTTTATCCTTCAATCGCGTTTTAAGTGCGGTCGATTTCGTCTTAACGTTTACAGGTTTATTGTCAAGTAGTACCGTCTCGCTCAACATTAAATCCGTGATCACGTTGGCAAAGTTCTCGTCAATCCAACCAGTGTTTAAAGTGACTGATTGCTTTCCTTTAAAATTGAACGATTGAAACTGATTTCGCAGCGGATTATAGTCCCAATTGTCGGGCAATAGTTGAAACGTTGAGTTTTCAACTTGCAAACTATTTATTTGAGCCTTGAAAAATACAAGGAATTGCCACCCTCCGTATCGGTTTATAAATTCGCAAGTCACTGGCGTATACTTCGCCTCACAAATTGGTAAAAATGTGACCGTTGGTTGCAGCGTTCCGACAAGTTCGCTCTCAATTATAACATCGTTTCCGTAGTTATGGTCTGCAATTCCCGCGTCTTTTGCGGGTATCATGTACATATAAGTGTCCGCAGGGAAAGTATCGTCCAATAACACCTGAGTGCTTGAGGTATTAGTTCGTCTATTTGTCCACTTTGCCTCGGTTAGTGACTCGCCATCGTGTTCTATTAGCACATTAAAGTAGGGCAATTCGTCTTGTACGGTTGCCTCGTTATAATATTGATTGATTTCTGGGTTTGTTAAGTACGCGATTGGAGCCGTTGTCGTTTGATTTGCGCCACCCATGTAAGAGGTAAACCCATTTACACCAATGTAATCAATCTCGCGCACAGGCAGCCACGTTTTATCGTCTGCGATTTGGTAAAACCACTCCGCATGAACGTACACCCAAACGTCGTTTGACTCTTCGTGAGCGTAATCTCTTGGATCAGCATCAATCGGCATGATTTTCTCAGCGATATATGGCGCAATATTAAAAACAATACCTGTTTGCGTTGCCGAAACGATTTTCTTTTCAAGTGTATAGGTCGCGTTCACTGGCTCGGTCTCTCCCTTATGCCAAACCCATATTTTTAACTGCGCCGCTACTTGGTCGGTCTCATCTACCTCGATAAAATATGGGCTTCTAACGTTTAATATTTTCATTTACTACGTATTTTAAAAATGATTCTAAATCGAGGCCGTACTTTTCAGCTATAACCTCATCAAAATTTTTATATTCTAAGTCAAAAGCGTTCCTGAAAAACTTTGTCTCGGGCGTTCCCGTCTTATTTATCGAGCGGGTTATCGCTCCGACTAACGCCTTACGGCTTGTGAATTGACCGCTGCCACTTCGGGTGCCTTTCAGCCCCTTGCGAACTACCCATTTATCAATCGCACCTGTTGAGGCGTTGGCCTTGTACGGCGATTGTGGGGCCTTATTACTCGACTGACTACCTTTTGTTCCAAAGTCTAATAGCTTCCAGTAAGACTCAGCAAAAAAATCAAACTCCAACGAGTTCGGGTTTATCTTTGTTTTGAACGTGAGCGACCTGGATAGGTTTCCGCTTGCGTTATGGGTGCCATATTTGCCCCCTCGTTTTAAATTGTCCTGCGCTCGCTGAACAACTAACGCGCCAAAATCATTTAGGGCCTGTTGAACTATTTTAGTTTCCATCGCAGCACACTGAAAAATCGTCGTTCGGAATGCTCAACTCAATATCACACTTCCAACCGTCGAGCGCATTTGTGAACGCCATAAATATCGGCTGTAAACTTGGCTCGTTTTGCAATTCGATGTCGTTGTCGTTGCGTCTCAAATTCATCTTAGTGATCATGTAGTTGAGTATAGCGTGGCACGTATTTAAATTGTCGAGTTCGTTGTCGTTGCCCAAAAATTTGTCGTTGCCTCTGACCTTTGAAATATTGCGAATATCAACCACTGCCACCTCGAATACGAAGGTCACAACTCCATTACTAACGACTGACGATAGTACGTTGATATGAGCCAGTGGAAATATGTTTTTTTTCACGTTATCGATTATATCGGTGCCGTGTGTAATGGTGTTTAAAAGTGGTGCGCTTTCTAGCGTCGTTCTTATGTAATCTATTGCCTGATAAAATGCTCTCATTTCATTTGTTTTTTAATTTGTCTTGCCTCCTCAGCGGCTTCGTCGATTAGGTATGATAATAGCGTGAGTGATTCGTGAAGAGGCTCTTTTCCCACGTCTCGAATATGGATTTTAAGTTCACGTCCAATTCTAATAAATGATTGATACCACCCCCAGCGTTCTCCAAAATTTCCTCCAAATTCACTCCCTCCCTCGCTGCCTTGTCCTCCAAATGCAATAGGGTATTGCTCAACAATTCCTTGTTTAAAGTCCAAAAAAAAAGCATCGAACCCACCACAATATCCATTCGCACATCCTTATAAAAATCTGCCTTGCTTTCGTCGCCATCGTAGTCTTCAATCTCATAAAATTCTCCCGCTTTGCGTTTTATTGGTCTATAAAGTACCGACATCAATAGCGGTATGTTGTCATCGTTTCCGAGTAGCGTGTCAATTGTCGCATGTTCGCCGATTGATATCTTATCAAAGTTTGGAATAAATCCGTAGTGTACGCCATTCATTTTGAAGGTGCGCACGAGCTTCGGTTTTTGATCCAATACTTTTGCAAGAGTCTCAATAATATCAGTAAAATCATTAACAGGAATTTTCATTACATCGGCAACGCTAAGGTTGCAAAATATAGCTACCATTTGAATGCAAACAAAGGTTTCATCGTCCTGGTTGTCTTTTAATACCTTCTGATATCTCGCATATTGCGACAATTTAATCTCGCTTAGTGATGTTGGAATAACTACTCTCATACTTATATAACTGATTTTTGTTGTTTTGTTTATTTTTTAAGTGAAATTCACTTTTTGTATTTGATTTTCACACCCTCTCGGGTACGCTTTGTACTCTCTTGGATACGCTTTGTACCCGATTAGGTACAAAATTTGGAAAAATTCATGCACTTGACCTACGTTATGATAACATTTCTCGATTTTCTTATCGATAGGCCCATCATTGCAAAGTATCTCAGCGCATCGATGGCGTGGTTATAGTCATCGATTGGTCGGTTTAACTTTTTGCCTGTCTTGTCGGTGTCCCAACTGTAATTGCGTAGCTCTTTTATTAGGTTGGTGCTTGACTTTGTAACTAAAATCTCCTTTTGTTGCAACACCGATATCCCGAAATTGATTGAGTCGGCACCTTTGACCACTGGCTTGATGTTAAAACCCGCTCGACGTATCTCCTCAATAGATTTTGGCTCGGCTGAGTCGGCCCAA
>Ga0209191_1001280_pt1 | contig 16690 bp, 20 predicted proteins | sample S_130626_EF_Meta_FD_187320 | JGI IMG/M metagenome (GOLD analysis project Ga0209191, IMG submission 187320) | Freshwater microbial communities from Lake Simoncouche, Canada to study carbon cycling - S_130626_EF_MetaG (SPAdes) (version 2) | ecosystem: Environmental > Aquatic > Freshwater > Lake ...
GGATGTTGCTAATAAGAACATTAGTAACATTGACAATCCAGAACTGTTTGATCGAGGCCAGTGGATTAACGATCTAGCAGCCTGTCACTGGACTGACGAAGAAAGTCGTCAAGGACTTATCTATAAAAAATTCTTGCCTTATCTAAATTAATTATTTTTTGTTTATTAATTCTGGAGAATATTGTGGTAACGCTTTGGAATTATCTTTTTCTTTTGCATTTTCTAACTTTGCAGTTCTTTCTCTAAGTTCGCTAGATGAATAGATGTGTCCACGCTTGTGATAATGCAATTCGATACCGTTGTTCATACAGTATTGTTTACCAGTAAAGTCTCTATTGAGATACTCTTCACTTAAAAATCTAATGTGAATTGTTTGGGTCTGTAACAATTGTAATAGATCAAACTCTGTTTCGTAGATTAAAATTTCATCAACATACTTACAGGCCTGGAGTTGAACATAACGTTCGTAGGCGCTTTGTACTGGTTTGTTTTTAATTCCGGGTCGATCAATTGTCGGATCAACCTGTAGCGCAACTACAAGATAGTCGCATAATTCTTTTTCCATTTTTAACATTGTTACATGACCAGCATGTAACAGATCAAAACTGCTGCAATTAAATCCTACTTTCATTCTGCATCCTTTTCTGATAAAATTGGACGGCCCTTGATAGGCCATTCAATTCCGTAATTTTCCCAATTAAAATTTTCTTCTTCGGCTTTATTATAAGGAGCATCGACAATATATTGTACTGTAGACGTATCACTTATTACTAGGTATCCGTGAGCATATTGTGGAGGAATCAGCAATCCGTTAGAAGTATCTAAAAAAATTCCAAACCACTTGCCGTTTTCTGGATCAAGAGCTACGTCAAAGATTTGACCATGAACAGGCATTACAAGTTTAGTTTGGTTTTGTCTGTGCATTCCTCGCAATACGTTACAGGTAGATTTAGCAATGTTTAATTGTCGAAAATCTCCTCGCATAGAATCATTATTGATCTTCCATAATTCGCAGAAGTCTCCTCGACTGTCTTTGTATTTTTTATGATTAATAATCTGTAAGCCAGGTAATAACTCTCCAAAAGTTTTTTCATTCATTCTGTAAGTCCTGCCTTATTTAAATTGACAGACCGGAATTGGAATCATCTTATGAAGATTTCTTTCTCTAATTTCTTTGTAACGTTTTAATCTAACTTTTTCGTCTTTGGTTAGAGTCTTTTCATCACCGTCAAACAACATACTAGATTCCAATTCCGGATAAGACATACCTAATTGATCTTCGTCGGTTCGACCGTCATCCCACAGTCCGTCGGTTGGTGGTGCATCAATTATTTCTTGTAGCAATCCTAGAAACGTGCCTAGTTCCCAAACTTCAGTTTTAAGACAATCACCGATGGGACTAATATCCACCCCACCGTCACCGTACTTGGTAAAGAATCCCACTCCAAAGTCTTCAACTTTGTTACCAGTTCCTACTACTATCCCGCCTTCGGTTTGTGCTAACTGATACAAGGTCATCATCCGTAGCCTAGCTCTGCTATTAGCCAATGCTAATAAATTTGCATCCGGCCATAAGTTTTCAAATGCCTTCCAGGATTTGTTTAGATCAATAGTTACATGTTTGACATTTTGATATTTTTCTTCTAACCATTGTCCGTGCTTGATACTCAAGATATGAGTAGACTTACTTTGTTTAATAGGCATGCTTACTACTATGGTGTTAACACCAGTTTCAGCGCATAGCGTACTGACCACAGACGAATCAATTCCGCCAGATACTCCAACTACTAGAGTAGTTATTTTATTTTTTTTAGTATAGTCTTTGATCCATTTGGTGATAAACTTTGCTCGATCTTTTACTTTCATACATTGTCCTTATAGATAGTGTTTCTGTACCAATCGTTGATAGGATGCTGTGTATCCCTAAACCACCAATACAAATCCGGACCAACCCAATCAGAAAATTGAGCTTGATACCATTCAATAGTTCGAGGATATGTTATCCAATTAGGATCATACATTCTTTTTTTTGCTTTTATTGGCTTGTCTGGTTTATGCAATCCAATAAACACAAATTTAGTAGCATAGTTCATCAGCTTATCACGCAACCACGACATATCAACATCCGGAATACTGCCTAACACCTGTGTACATATAACAGCATCAAATGTTTGTCCAACAGGTTCTATTTCAAATTCTTTAACACAAGGATCAAATTTGTAAACACTTTCTGCATTTATCCTAGTTTGAAACGTCATTGGCTCTGTTACTTGACCGTGTGGCATTCCGTATGGCACCATATTTGTATATTGTCTACCTTTGCCACATCCATAGTCTAGTACAGTTTTTGCATTGTATTTGTCCATAAGAACACGAATTTGATTGTGATAATTTTTGCAATCGTCACCACCCCAACTGCTGTTATTCAATTGAAATTGTTTTCCTAATTCCACACTTTGTTCATAATATGACGACGGCATCAATATTCCTTAATTATTATATCTTTATTGTTTAAAACCCAATCCATTTCATTTCCTGTAATTCTATATTGCTTAACCCAGTCACATAAAATATCATAATGAGAAAACTCTAAAAATTCTTTGCGAACCAGATACATATGGCAACTTACCATAATAGATCTAGCGGCATCATTTCTTATATTTTTAAATAACAAATTTCCGTTTTTAGAACGATCTTCAATGCACTTTTGTAATGCAATATCTCTAGTAGTTAGTCCTTTTTTATGTGATACCACCACAAAATCGGTAATCTTCTTTATATCATTAACATCTATTTTAAATCCTTTTTCAGAATAGTAATTTCTAAAATCGTATCCTAGATAGACAATGTCGAGAGTGTTGTTAACTACATTATCAATAGCTTCTAATAACATTTCTATTGAGCTGTCGGTAAACCAAATGTCTGTTCTAAATTTTATTATAATATTTTCTGATAAAATTTCAGAACTTTTCATAAAGTCAAAAACTTGACAGCCCCCACTAAGTGTGAATATGCATTCTGTTCGATCAAAGTCTGGGAGTTTGTGATCATAGACGGTTACTGGATATTTTTCTTTTATTTTATCAATTACTTTGACATGATTAGAAAACGTAACTGATGAAAATTTATCAGCACCTGTGTAAAAAATTGCTATCATTTTTTATTAATAAACTCTTTCATAGGATTAACAAGGTCAGCGGTTAACCCAGATATTACTCGATCTTGGTTATAGAACAAGTTAAAATTGTGATCAATTCTATTTAATGTTTCGTTATCGTACGGCGCTTTTTTATAGTTAGAAACATTATTAGTGATAATAGAAATTTTTTCACCTAAGTCCGATGTTAGATCGTAACTTTCGTCAAATATGTTATCATAAGATACAAACCCTTGAGATTTAAGGTATTTCAGTATACCGGCTTGTCCTATGACTATAAAGGGGTGTTTCATTCCAATCGGTTTGTAAATTTTTTCAGTTAGAAAAATAATAGCCTCGTCCCAACTTCTTGCAGACTCTAGTGCAATTGTAAAACAAGTATCATCATACCAACTAAAATTTTGATAACGATGCCATGTAATATTTTCTTTATTTTCTTTCACAGGTAATGATACACCATGACTAATACAACTCCAAAGTGCATCAGAATTTAACCACGGTTTTAACGAAGTAAGTATTTCGTCACGCCAACCTCGCGCATGGCCGATTGGCATTAAAAATTTCTTAGAATAATTTCTTTCTGGGCAATATTGATCATATTGATGCATCTTCCACCATAAACTTTCATTGTACCAGAAAAAGTTAGGAACAAACACAGCTCCTTCTACTGGTTCAGTATTATAGTTGCCATAAAAATACAAATGATTTGGATTACGCAATTTGCCATACAATTTTTTATATTTTCCGGTATAGCTTTCCCACGTTGCGTCTACAATAACTCGTCTATCGTTAAACTTTTCTCGTTGATCTTGCACTAGATATTGTCTAGCCCCAACAACAAAAACGGTATCGTCACTATAGGCTTTGCCTTCAACATAGTGCTCAACGACAAAATTATCATTGACTATTTTTTGAAACCACGGAGAATGAAAGAAAGAATTTTCTTGATAGGGAACTGCATATAAGACTAATGTTTCTCTGTTTGCTAAATGTTTTTTCATATTTTTGTACTCATGTACCAAGGCATAGCGTCTGGCATTTTGTGCCCAAATCTTTTCATATCTTCGATGATATAATCATAGCCCACTTGCCACGGATCAAAATTATCTGGTAATTGTTTTCTAATTAGATAAATTTGAGACATGACATTGTACGCCCTGTCTTGTGTGGTCAACATCGATCGAAACAACTTTGTGCCACATGCCCGTTTTGAAGGCTTAGATGATTCTATGTTTTGATATATTTCTTTTTTATCTTTTAATACATTCTTATTGACAACAATCACAAAATCTTGGACCCAGGACTTTTCACTAATATGTTCTTTGGTATATGTATGTCCGATGTAGTCTTTCCAGTTGCATCCGATAAAAGATGCATCTTGCATGCCATCAACAACTAATTTTACTTCCTTAACTATAGCATCCATTGCTCCATTAGTAAACCAAAGATCGCTTCTAAACTTTACAACGATATCCTCTTTAACTTTTTCTACACCCTCTAAGAAATCAAAAATTTGTATACCGCCACTTTGTTGCCAAGGGCTGGGGCTAGGTTGATCGAGTTCTCTAGTGAAGTCGTACTTTATTACTGAAGCAATTTGTTCTAGTTTAGATACAAGGACTTGATGATTTTCTCGACGCATAGATGCATATCGACGTTGACCTATATACATTACTGCAATCATTAAAATTTTCCAGCTCGGTCAAGACTAAACCACCATTTGTATAATTCGTAATCAAATTGCATCCGGTTGAGCATATCCCAACCTACCTGCCAGTCAATGGGGTAGTCTTGATATTCGTTACGAATTAAATATATTTGACAAGCAACAACACGTGGCTTGCAAGATCTAGAGCAGATGAGTTTATAGGTAGAATTAGCACTTGGATATCTGGACATCTTTCCTACTTGGAGTGCTGCTAACGATATCTTGGCATCGTTTAATTTTTCTTTGTTACAAATGATAACCCAATCAAGCACCTTATCAGTAACAAGATAAGGATATTTAAAATAAGTTTCTTTCCATAAGGGATTTTCTTGTAAATCTCTGTCAGGGGGATTCCCTAATAATCCCATGCCACAAAATGAAATGTCGTGTTCCTCGTTGATTATGCTTTCAATCTCTTTCACCATAACATCGATGGATGATGGTGTGAACCAAACATCTTTTCTAACTTTAATAATAAACTGTTCTTGTACCTGTTCGACTGCTTTATAAAAATCCCAAACTTGTAGCCTAGCGGCACCTTTGTCGTCTTCCGGAAAGGGACAGTCACTACGGTCTAAATTAGGTTGAGAAAAATCATACACAGTTACTACCCACTTGTTAGACAACTGTTGAATTAACCGTTCATGATTAATTTTTGAAATTTCTGGAAATCTATTCTGCCCAATATAGACTAGTCCAATCATATACTAATAGCTCTAATCAGTAAATGCCAGCCTAGGTATTCTTTAACAGCATGTCTCATAGTTTCGGGCATCGCTGCAAACCACGGCTCTAACTCGAATATTCCATTTTTATATTGAGGGATCTGATACATAAAACAATGATCTTGTCTTACACGCTCTATAGTGAATTTATCTTTTAATAACTCGGAAATTTCTTCTTTGGTGTAGGCTACCGCGTAGGGGCATCCTGCCTGTGCTTCAAATTGATCCAATCCTTGCTGAATCATAGCATACTTCCAAGAATTTTTAGCATAGACCATGAATTTAAATTCGCTGCCAGGCACTAGTACACTTCTTACTCTATCAATAATAGTATCGATATCTGGATAGTGATGTATAACTCCAAAACTATAAACAAGATCAAATTTACCAAGTTTGGATAAATCTTCGCTAGCAGCGTCTATGTTTACAAAATTACCAGATAGTCCGTAAACATCAAATCTTTGTTTTGCTAGTTTAATGCTTTCGCTACTAATATCAACTCCGGTATATATTGCACCGTGCCTGGCATATTCGACAGCATCTGTTCCAATACCGCACCCAATTTCTAATACTCGCTTGCCGCGCCATCTATGAAATCCAGCAAAGTCTAATATATGAGGTTCAGCACGGTATCTTTTTTCTCTAACGGCCTCAAAATATTCTAAGGTGCCTATTGGAAAATCACTGTGTTTTACATTACAGGGTTGATTGTTCCAGTAGTCTACAATGGTGTTAATATTATCTTGCATGGCGTGTATTTCCGTAATGAATTACTTTAACAGTATCGGTACTAGATAACTTTCTCCAAGGGTCAACAATAATTGAACCAGTTGCTATTTTGCAGTATGGTTTGGTATCTGCTTGTTCGCCAGTATACTCGTAAGTAATCTTACGATTGTGTGCCCATAGAAATACCGCCGGCCCTTCTACATTATCGACAACTTCTTCTTTGTTGTCTGCAAGTGGATCAACATACACAACTGGTAATCCTGCTTCTTTAATATAGTGTCCTACTAATGTGCTGTAAGAACCAATGCAGTATTCAACATCTGGTTTGTACGCTTTACCGTGAATTACAACGGGCAATCCGGTGGCCTGGGCCTGTTCAACTAAAAATAATCCCAAGTTTTTTGCTTGAATTTCTCTGGCATGCATGATTGTGTCAAATAAATCGTAACCGATATCGTAATGCTCGGCTAACCAACGTAATGCAATATTGTCACGTGGATGGCAAGCGCCTGCATCGCCCATGCCGGCGGTCATATACTTAGGACCTTGTAGCCGCATAGTACTTCGAGCCAATGCGTTAGTAACAATATCAACATTGATATTGCCAATTTTCATCGCAAAGTCTTGGATCATATTCACAATACCAACTTTCGCCGAGATGTATGTATTATAGAAAATTTTAATAGCTTCGCATTCGTCCCAGGTACCAATTTCGTATCTAGGATCATTGTTCATAATAGTCTTATACAACGAAATAAGTTCACCTGCAACACCAGTTAATCCACCGTCTTCAGTTCCAATAATAACCATCTCTGGATTGGCCATATCCCATTTTACACTGCCCATTGCAATTAGATACGGGTTATAAAGAAATTGATGTTTGGAATCTAACAAAGGAACGAACTTAGAACGTGTTGTACCGGGAAGAACGGTACTAATCAACACAATTTTTTTACTAGACTTTGCATGTTGATTTACTTTGTTAATAGCATCAATAACTGCATCATGTCCAAAATCTTTTGGAGCCATATGAGAGCTTGGAACAGAACCGTCATAGCCTTCTGTGTGGGGAGTAGGAACAGCGATAAAAATCCATTCGCTCTCGTTGATCAATTCGTCAATGTCACACACTTTCACGGTATTGCTTGTTCGTGGATAAATGTCATATCCTCTAACTTCGTGTTTTTCGGCCATAACTTCAGCGCAATCAAGTCCTAGCTTTCCAATTCCAATAAATCCGATTTTCATTTTAATGGTCCTTTTTAACAATATATTTATTTTTATTATGTGCTAACATAATTTATAAGAAATCTGCAAGGTTGTCGTGATTTCTTTTTAGGTTGATCGCAATAGCACGAGGGTAGGGATTTGCTTCGTTGTAATCATTGATTAGTATTCTTTTGGTATTAGGCAATCCTGTTAGTAATTGAAAATCGGTAAAATCTAAACTTCTTAACATCTTTTCGATTGCTGTATGATATTTAGACGGACGGGCTGTTGTAAAAATAATAGTAGATCCACGGTTTATTAATTCTTTTATTCTTGCTAAATTCTCAGGTAATGGTACCGGTGTAAGACTATATTCGTGTCTAGCCTGTGCTTGTATAATTGTTCCGTCGATGTCGCAAAACAAAACAGCTTTATCGTTGTAGTCAAACCACTCTTCGGCAGTACCAACATCTACATAATTTTTTATAATATTTTCGTTAAAGATGTGTTTATTATTTAGGCAATCTTCTATAATATGGCTAACAAATATTTCTTTGACATTAGCACCGGATAAGTTTTCAAATGCGGTTAAAAACAATTTAGCTGATTCAAATTTATATCCGCCAACACAGAATTTATTAGATACTACTTGTTTTTCAATAATATTGGTAATAATACCTTGATTGTTAGATATGATAAAACTCTTTGATGCCAGCCGTTTTAGTATCTCGTGTTGTTGAATTTCTGACACACACACGTAGTTGCCTTCTTGATAACTGTGATCGAAAAAACTGTCACAATCTTTTATTAAAATTTCTTCGTCTTGAAGATTTAATTCTTTAAGAATTTGATATACTGTGTCTGCAGGACCAGATGTTTGATTTTCTAAAATGACAACTCTAACAGCATCACCATATTCTTGCTTTATGTATTCGGATGTTTTGTATTTGTCATTATGTTCTTTTAGCATCCCAATAGTTATGGAATGTTTACCCAAAAAAGGTTCTATGGCTTTTTCGAACATCATTTTTCCAGTGAAGTCAGTTAATGTATATTTAGGCCGCATATTAGGAAACCTTGTTGAAAGTCCTGCTGCTGGAACAATTATTTCCATAGTCGAGTTATTCCTTGTGTTAGTAAATTTCTTTCTACAGTGTTTGGCAATGTGTATTTAATGATTCGTAGTAACATTAGAATCAACAAATAATCATTGTTGGCATCTGGAAACCGGTCAAGTATTTTTTGTTGAATTGCACTAATTTTTACATCAACACTGATCGGATTATATCTTAAAAACCAACCACACTCTAAATCTTGTCTTAATTTAGCAATATCAAATACATATGAATCCCATATACCTGAAGAACAATCGATCATAAAAAAACCACGGTCTTCGGTATAAATGATGTTTTCTAAAGTAAAGTCTCCGTGATACAACGATGCCGGTAATACCTTTGGCAATTTTTCAAAAAGTTCTTCTGCCGTAAATGAAAATTCAAAAAAATTACACGATGAAAGAAAGTTTTTATAGAAAGCAGAGTAATCTTTCATCGTGTTATTTTTTGAAAATTCTGTTAGGGTATTTATGATAAAGTCGGATAAATTTTCGTAATTATGTGTAACTAGATAAGTTTTAATATCTAATCCGTGTAGATATTCAATATCTAATCGATCGTCGACTCTGCCATAGATTTTAGGTACCGGAAATTTATCCGATAATTTTTTTAATTGTTCTTCATTGCGATCTATGTTACCTATTTTTCTTATAAAGAGCATTTCACGTTTTTTCATTAGCATTACCTGCGCTCCTGAAAACCCACGAAGTTCTTTTATAAGTTTTGCAGCCATTACTTAAATGCAACTACTCTGCTATCAATAGGACTCTTACCATGCAGATTATTTTGTATTTCTATTCTGCTAAATCCAGCTTCCACGAAGATTTTACTCATACTGTCTGCACTGTATCCCCATTTATGTAACATGGTCGGATCCGGATATCTTACACTATCTCCGTAGATTCCAGAAATAGTTCTTTTTAACAATCGTTTGTCGTGAGTCCAAAAACAATCAGGGTTATTTACTACCTCTTGGCACATCTTCAGTAGATCTGGCCATTCCATTGCCACAAAACCGCCCGGTTTGCAGATTCTATAAAACTCTCTGTACATAGGGAGAATATGTTGTCTGCTGATATGTTCGATAACATGTACTGTTAATATTTCGTCAACACAATTATCAGGCAACGGAAAAATCTTAGTAATATCATGGATGGTAACATTAGGATCATGGGCCATATAATCACCGTCTATATTAATATATCCATCAAAATATCTGTTCCCACAGCCAAGGTGCAATTTCACCGGTTGACTTTTTTTTAATTTTTCTTGTACTTTATCATTAATCATTTTTTAGTTCCAAACATGTTAATCATTGAATATGGGAGATATTTTTTTGAAGAGCCATCTGCTCGAGTTTCAATGAATGCCCGCCGACGATCAAAGTCACTGTCTCTTTCTACAAATTCGACGCTATCAGGAAGTTCTGCAGAATACGCATACTTGGACCATTGAAATTCTGGAAATAAAAATTCAATAGCCTTAAAACTGTATCTATAATAATCGTCGGGATATTTATGATATTTCCAAACCCACGGACTGTTGATATATAATTTTCCGCCAGGCTTAACTAACTCAGATAAAACGTTAGCCATTAACCACGGTGTTGGTGTGTGTTCGAGAACACTACAGCATATTACAAGATCAAAATAATTTTTAGGTAGTGGATGATTGTCTTTGGTTAGATCACAAACAACATCAACCCCTGCACCTTCTTCAAGATCAACCCCTACATATTCAACCCCTGTGTAGTTTTCTCTAAATTCAGAAACGCTGACAATTTTGCTGCCTATTTCTAGGACTGGGCCTTTAGCATTAGGATATACTTTTTTTAAATAGTCAATGTCATTCGGGCTTCCCATATCACATACCTAGTTGTCGTCTAACTTCGTCGATAAATTTTTTTGATAGTACACGAGCAGAATAGTTTTGTTCTGTATACTCTTGTCCTAGACGAATACGTTCTTGCACTTCTGCTGGATTTTTCAAAGCCCATTTTATACCTTCAATATAATCTGCCTGCCAGGTGTAAGGTGCAAATTCTTCATAACTGGCCAATGCAGTTGTAATAACAAATTTGCCGGACATTAAACTATCAATTAATCTATTTGCACTTTTGGTATCTGTGCGAGGGTTATCTGTTTGTACAGGCATTAGCACAATATCGCATTCAGACAATAATTGGCCCTGACGTTCCCAAGTCCATTCTTGCATGTCAAGTTTACTAAAATTGATTCCGCTGATTTGTCCCTTAGCCTGTCGAAGACTCATTTTGTTAATAAGTCTGTCTGTCTTGGCACTGATCATGGTATACTTGTAATTGCCAATTTCTTTTTCTAACCTCTGCCATATTTCTACAACAGGTAAAAATTTAAAACTTGATTGACTACCAAACCAAAACAATTTAATTTCTTTACCCGGATTAAATGTTGGTTCTAGTTTAGGTCGTTCAAACGGATCTGGCATGACTATGCTGTCTCGACCTGTATGATGTTTAGTACTAACTCCCATTTGTACACTGTTAACAGACACTAAATCTGCCAATTGACAACAGGGTTCGTATTCTTCTTTTTCTTCAAATTTGTTATCACAAAGATCGTAGATGGTTTTTGCACCTAGATCTTTAGCACGTTGTATACTACTAGGCTGGCTACGTTTTAAAAATATTACTACGGTATTAGCATCAACGTCTTCCCAATCGGTTAATATCTTAGCATCGTAGCCTTGATCAAGTAATGCTTGGCAGGTAACTTCACCGCGTAATCGATGACTAGCACGTTTTGGTTTATATGCATCACTAAAGAATCTTATTTTTATTTTGTCCATTTAAGTACCCAGTCTTTGTTAAATTGTTCCACTACTCGATATCCCCAACCTTCTAAAATTTTAATTGCTGGAGTTTCATTCATATCATTTTGATACTCATGCTTTTGTTGTTCAATGACCAACACTGGTTTATTCTGTTCGATGGTTTTCATAGCACCGGCAAGGATTTCTCCTTCAAACCCTTCAACATCAATTTTAATCATGTCCACATTTGTTAGATTAAAGCTGTCTAGAGTTTTTAAAGGAATAGTTCCTTTTCCTATTGATGACTGATCAATGTGTGTATGTCCTGTATTTCCTTGAACAATATTCATTTCAATAAAACTTTCTGCACGACCTAATGCCATTTGATACATGGTATAATTAGATCCTTGAACATTCTTTTTAAAGCATTCTATAAACTCAGTTACCGGTTCAAATGCAATAACGTGATCAAAAGACTTAACAAGGTCACAGGCCCATAGGCCAACATTTGCTCCAATGTCAATACAAATTCTTTTTTGATCACAAACCGCAACGGCAGCATCCCTTGCTCTATACTGATACCTAGTAACTCCATCTTTTCTTAAACTTTTTTCCAACATCCTTGGGAAATGATCGTCATAATCAGGAAACCAAAAACCATGTGATTGTTTCATTAAATTTTACTCCAGTATTCTTCAGTTCGTTTTACCTTAAGATCAATTGGTTTACTATGTCCCATGGTTTTTCTATCATCGCCTTTTAGATGATCAAGATATGCACCCCATTCACAATTAATTAAAGGATGGCCTTCTCCAGTAATAAGGTGACTACTCCAGTCTAGTTCATTCAACGGCATAGATTTTCTAACTTCGTCGAATACAAAACTATCATGCCACTCAGCCATGGTAAAAATACCCTGTTCAGCGTTGTCATATACCCATTGAAATTTTCTTAAGAAATCTTGAACTGCGGGATTACGTAAATTCATTGCATACAACCCACATTCTGTATATTTGCCTTTTCTTCCTAAGAAACATATATCTTTATCTGCAGGAATTAGACGTTGTAGTGTTGACATAGTAATAGGACTATGACAAACCATGTCAGCATCCATCCAAACTAAAATATCTGCGTCAGTATTTTTGGCAGCATCAAAGATAGCATAAACTTTGTGAGAAAATCTTACAGCATGCCATTTAAATCCTTTGCCTGCATCTTTTCTTTTGGACCTAACAGGATCATCCATGACATTGCCATTGGCCTTAGGTACATTTTTCCACTTTTCTTTAAATGCCATTAACTCCGGTACTTCTTCAAGACGTTTCAAAGTTACATGGTTGTGATTTTTGATAGCAGGATTGCAAAGTTCAGGATAGATATGTAATGTAACCTCTCCAGGCCAATTTTCACAAAAACTATCAATCATTCTTTGAGCATATTTTTTTAAACCTTCGGGATTAAAGGTTGTTACTACGGCTATTTTCATTTTCTTATGACTTTCCAAATTTGGTATGGTTCAATTATAGTTATCTGTTCGTAGTGGATGCGTTTAAATAAATCATAATAGTCTCGATTGATAGGAAAGGCCTGATTTAAAAAAATCACCGGTGAACATTTACGGGTTAACGGTACTAAAAATTGTAAAACATTATTATCAAACCCTTGATTTATAAACACCACATGAATGTCATTTAATTCATTGAAAAATCCAATATCTGTTATAGGGATAATATTTTTTACCTTAGGCGCTGGCACAGCGTCGACATAAAAAATTGTATTCATACCTTCTATTAGATCATTTAGATAAGCAGATTCGTTTCCAATTAAAATTGCATTGGATGTGGATTTTCCGCAGGTTTTTAAGACACGTTTTATAAACTTTGACATAGGTTTGAATTAAATACTCAGTTATTTATTACATATGAAATTCAAACTTTACAGAAACTATGGGGCATTAAACAGTCCTCTAATCTTTGATGCCTTTGCCTCCGGAGTGAAAAACCTTGGCCATGAAATTGTTGACAACCATGAAGATATTGTGGTAATTTGGTCAGTTTTATGGCACGGACGTATGGCAGCTAATCAACAGATTTACGATCACTGTATAAAAAATAAAAAACCAGTCATTGTGATTGAAGTAGGGAATCTCAAAAGAGGAGTCACATGGAGGATCTGCGAGGATCATATCAATGGTCTTGGAGTTTTTGGAAATATTGAAAATTTAGACCCCTTGAGACCACAAAAATTAGGTACTTTTTTACAACAGCCAAATCTTCGAAGACGTAATGAAATATTGATAGCCACCCAACATTCCAAGAGCCTTCAGTGGGAAGGACTACCGTCAATGGAACAATGGGTTAGAGAAACCATATCTAAAATTAAAAAGTATACCAGTCGAAGAATTGTGGTTAGACCCCATCCTAGGTCAATTTTGCGTGAAAAATTTGTCGATGCTGTGCTTGACGTTCCGAGGAAGATCGAAAACAGTTACGACGAGTATGACATTGATTACAGTTATCACTGTGTTATCAATCACAACAGTGGACCGGCAGTACAGGCCGCAATTCATGGAACCCCTATGATCTGTGATCAGTCAAGTTTGGCGTTTCCGATGAGTGAAAAATGGGAAAATTTAGAAAACCCACAATTGCCAGATCGTGAAGAATGGTTTCTAAAACTATGCCACACTGAATGGACTGTAGATGAAATTATACAAGGCATACCACTTAAACGCCTTGAAAATCACCTTGAAGAAAAACTGAAAAAAATCAGTTGATTTTCTGATTTTTAGGTGCTATACTGTATAGATGCTAAAATCACGATATGTCGAAGATCTGTTTCTTGAGTTCATGGACCTATGCGATAATAAAAATATCGAGCTCCAACATCAGGATCAATCAGCCGCAAATAGTTTTTATGTTGTAATATCAACTGCTGGCCAGCTGACTAAAAATCAGGCAAATTTTCTCATAAAAATCCTTCAAAAATACAAGCTCTACGCAAAAATGGCAGGACTTGATTTTGAAGATGTATTAGTAAATCCTGTCTGGAAGAATAGTTTTAGACAGTTAGATCTCACAAAAAAAATCTTTGTTGAAAAAGACGAGCATGGAGAAATGTGGATCTGTGTTAAGTTTCCTTTTGCCTTAAAAGAGGTGTTTGAGAAGGAAATTTCGCCAGTCACCAAAGACTACAGTTCTAGCATGTGGGATGCCGAAAGAAAAATTCGTCGACTGAAATTTTATAATTTTAACCTTGTTGAAATATTTGAATTTGCCACAAAGCATAATTTTGACGTCGATGATACGTTTATGATTGCTCTAGGCGAAGTTGAAGAAATATGGCAAAATGAGGACGAAATTGCCCCTTACTGTATCAGGCACTTTGGTGCCACTGTGGATCTTTGTAATGCCAGTGAGGAAGTAGTTCAATGGTGGGAAGAGCATAGAATCTGTAATCAAGGCCACGATCTGTTAACGGCCAAGGCCATGGGCTATCCCCTTAAAGAAACCCCAGAAAATCTAGTAGAAAAGATTGCTAGTTCTACTGCTACACAGTTTTGGTTAAAAAGTCTAAATCAGTTTTTTGAAATACAGAAGTCTGTCAACGGCGTTGTTGCTGTTATTTTAAACAAGGGCGATACTTCACAGTCATGGGTTAAAGAGTTTTGTATAGAAGCCGAGCGAAATCAGATGGATACCACAGAAATCCGTGTTTGTTTTAGACTAGACAAAGACGAGGATCGAGGATTTAATCAATGGGTCAAAGACAGTGGCTATGGTGGGAAAGTCGAAGGCGGCAAGATTTTTATATTTCAAAATAAACCGCCTAAGTGGTTGTTTTCTGAGAACATAGATGTTAAAATAATACTAACAAATAGTTTATATCCAGTGCCAAGTACTACAACACAGGCTTGGATGGATACACATACCTGCGTATGTTTCGTAGGAGACATCAAAGCATCACACGTTAAGGAAAAGAAAATTGTCGAGTTGTAAGCTCATTATTAGAGATGAAGTCAACATTAAGATTGAAGGTCTTGCTGTAGAAACAAGACGTAAAATTGTCAACAAATTAAAGTTTGACCTGCCTTACGCACGACACATGCCTGCATATAAATTAGGCCGCTGGGATGGAACAAAAACTTATTTTGGTATTGGTGGTACAGGATATCTTGCACACCTAGATGTTATATTGCCTATTATAGAAGACAGCGGTTATGAAATCGACATAGAAGATCTACGTGTTCATAGCAAGTTAGAATTTACAGCTATTACAGAAAACTACTGGGCAGACAAAGGCAAGACGTGGCCCAAAGGTCATCCCGAAGCAGGCAAACCTATCATATTGCGTGATTATCAATACGATGTAGTCAACAAGTTTTTAGAAACTCCTCAGGCATTACAGGAAGTAGCAACAGGCGCAGGTAAAACAATTACTACTGCTACACTTAGTCATCTTTGTGAGCCGTTTGGCCGCACTATGGTCATTGTTCCCAACAAGTCGCTGGTGGTGCAAACCGAAGAAGATTACAAGAACCTAGGACTTGATGTTGGTGTATACTTTGGCGATAGAAAAGAATTAAACCGTACACACACTATATGTACATGGCAGAGTCTTAATATTCTAGACAAGAAAAGCCACGATGATGCCACACTATCTTTAGCAGAATTCTGTGAAGGTGTTGCCGCAATTATTGTCGACGAAGTACATCAGGCCAAGGCCGAAGTGTTGACAAAACTCCTTACGCAAAACTTTAATCATTGTGCAATACGTTGGGGATTAACCGGAACCATACCTAAAGAAGCTTGGGAATTTCAAGGCATTCTTGCCAGCATTGGTCCTGTTATTAATCAAGTAACTGCACATGATCTACAACAGAAAGATGTATTAGCACAACTTAACATTAATATTCTTCAAACAACTGATGTTCAAGTATTCCGCAGTTTTCAAGACGAGTACAGCTTTTTGGTAACTGATCCAACCAGACTAAAATGGATCGCTGGTAAGATAAAAGATTTTAGTCTTACTGGAAATACCTTGGTGTTAATCAATAGAATTGACACAGGAAATAAATTAATTGAATTAATTCCTGAAGCTGTGTTTGTCAGCGGAGGCATGAAACTTACAGAAAGAAAAGAAGAGTATGACGAAATTAAAACTAGTGATGGCAAGATTATTGTGGCGACTTATGGTGTGGCCGCTGTGGGTATTAATATCCCCCGTATTTTTAATCTGGTTCTTATTGAGCCCGGAA
>Ga0209191_1001282_pt1 | contig 16680 bp, 27 predicted proteins | sample S_130626_EF_Meta_FD_187320 | JGI IMG/M metagenome (GOLD analysis project Ga0209191, IMG submission 187320) | Freshwater microbial communities from Lake Simoncouche, Canada to study carbon cycling - S_130626_EF_MetaG (SPAdes) (version 2) | ecosystem: Environmental > Aquatic > Freshwater > Lake ...
GTAGGCACCCTACCTAAAAAACTCGCTTGGTTCCGGCTGCCCTTGGCACTGTTGCATGACTTGCAGCAAGCCACTGCGTTCTCGTAGTTCACCACTAGATCAGGCGCCTTACTCACTGGGATAATGTGATCAACCGTTGTGGCTGGAGCTTGGCAATAGAAGCAGCTCCACTGGTCGCGAGCAAGCACCTTTAATCTAAACGCTTTATAGTTTCTACTTAATCTTGGATCACCACGCTTTGCCATTACTGCCACCCTTTAATCTTGAGATGCTTAAGAGCTGCACAATAGTTAGGCTCATCATACTTAGTAAGACCATAGCGCTTTGATACATAGTACCAATACATCTCAAACTGGTAGTCATAAGGCTTATTTTTAGCAGCTTCACTCTTTAGCTGATAGTAACCATAAGTCTGCTTGGTGCCGGTCTTATTGCCTACTGCATTTGCTATCCATCTGCTCTCTATATAAACAATCTCATTGTGGCATTCATACTGAGCATCTGTTAACTGATAAGCAGCTAATGCTTTTAATGGCACTATTGAAGCCTCTGCTCTAGGCATGCCTGCTATAGATAAAAGTATGCCAATAGCGGCGGCTAACTCTCGCGCTACGCCTTTCAGGCGCGAGCTGAAGCCTTGAGGGCTTCTAGCCGATAGAGTACCAAAGCGACCTAGTACATTCGCATAAGTCCTGCTCAGAACGGCGTGGCGCATAATTGCTCTCCTATAAACTTTGTGTACATGGGTGGAATTGACTCAACCAATTCACCCCAAATCATCCATTCAATACCCATTGCTTGATTGGCTTCTTGCATTGTTTTAGCTGTATGCCCGCCATTTGGGATTTCATCACGCATTGAGCCATATATTCCTACAGGTTTGCCTTGTTCTTTGTGCAGGCATTTAGTACCAACAAGGCTACGGCTAGACTCAAATAATCTATGCCGGCGAACCTTTAAGCCAAAGGCAGAACCGCATAACATTACTGGGTTCAGCAAAGGTGCGCCTATAACATTTTCAATAACATAAGGCACGTCAGCGGCTAGAAGGGCAAACCTTACCGGTTCAACCAAATCTTGTTTATCTGTACCTTTACCCTGTGCGTTGCGCAGATGCTTGGTTGCACTAAATGTTTGGCAAGGGGGTGAAGCATGAATTACATCAAATGAACGCAGGAAATCAACATCATGAATGTAATCCATAACATCGCCCTTAATATATGTAAATGGGTAGCGTTTGCCGTGCTTTAAGTCAATGCCCGTAACCTCAAAGCCAGCCTTGTGATAGCCCACAGATGCCCCACCAGCGCCACAAAATAGGTCAAGCAACTTCATTACTTATCCGTGCTGTAGAAGCCAGTGCCATTAAATACAATGCCAAAGCTACTGTATATTTTTCGCATGGGTTCATGGCAGAACCCACAATCAACATCATGTGGCTCATTGATCTTTAGCTCCTTCTCATAACGCAGATTGGCTTCGCAAAGCTCATTCGTACACTCAAACTCATAAATCGGCACTAGCGCACTCTGTTCTGACTTACGCTGTCCAAGGCGGTAGCGTTCTCCATGCCAATAGCGAAGAACATAGTTCTAAACATGATCATTCTTTCAGTGCCATCTGGCCTTACAAACGTAAAGTTATACTCACATGGCACCACTGAGTCGCTGGCATTCCAAATCTTATCCCACCATTTGCCGCGAGTCATGGGCAGCAAAGCTATCCCTTGCCCATGCTCTATAAACTTATCAACCCAAGGTGCAGGCTTTGAATATGGCGGGTTCATCCACACATTGCCGAACCAAGGCTGAATAAGGCTGTCCTGTTCTTCGCAGTAATGCGCCGGCGCAATGCCTCTGCCTTCTGGCGGAGCACACACATCGAGATCGAACTTCACCTTCAGCTTCTCAAAGACCCAAGCTGGCGTGTAATGCTCGTCTCCTTTTTCTATTCCTCGCCCGTAGCCCGACATATAATCCAACCTTCCCTTTCCAGTATAAACAGCGCCGTTCTGGCAACTCTCACCGGCGTATCGGGTAGCCCGTATTCATAGGCAGTCCAAAGGCCAACGGCTAAGTCTTGCAGAGTATTCTTCTCCATTACTGCGACTCGCACCAGTTACAGGGATCATTTATTGTCCATTCACCACACTGATTGCAGCGCCTTATGTCTGAGTCTTTAACGCTATCTCTGCGGTTCTCATAACCAGCAGCTCGTAGTAACTCCACCAGATCGCCAAGGCGGAGCATTGCAACATACTGCTCTGCTGTCTCACCTTGCCCATTAAGCCGAAAGCAAGCAAACCCCAATAGCCCGCTTTCTGCTGTTCTAGTTTCGATCTGGCGGAGTGTCCCTACTACATCGAGTCCTGTGCGCGCCTTGACCTCGCAGTCGAACGGAACATTGAGAATGTCACGCCCAGAACCTCGACCTACTGAAGCACCTTCCCACCAGCGCTGCAGATAATCTGCCACCACTCGTTCCGTTCTGAAGCCTCTATATTTGCGGCTTTGACTCATTGACCGCGTGGCATTTCTTGCAAGACCAAGTGAGCGCCCGCCCTGCTATCCAGAAAGCTAGTTCTTCTTTGGCTACCGGTTCGTTGCATAGGTGGCACAATATCCTCACTTGCATCGCATCAAGCACCGCCTCGCGCTGCCGTTTCTTAGCATACAGCTCATCATCGGTCGGGAATGACTCCCACTCACCATCTTGGTTCATAAACTGTAAGCCACTCATGCTCGCACCTCTTGCGGTTTCCATGCGCCATTGTTGTCTATTACATACCAAATTGGATCGCACTTATTAAAGTTAGCCCAAGTCTCCAAGCGAGCAGGCTGACCGCTACAGCTCATATTTGCCCAAGGCTTGCCATTCTTGTTACCTGTGCGCCAAATACGAGCACCATGAGCACAGTGAGGAATGTTCTTATCGATCTTGGTTGCCCCTAATACTTCTTGAACCAGCGCAACAGCTTCTGCTGCTGTACCTGCCGGAGCAACTGCCTTTACTGTCCAAGGATCATTTTCAACTTCTGTAATGATCTTTTCTTCTAGCCTGTTCAATAATGGCTTAGGTTCGTTAGCCTTTACTTTAGACATCTCCTCGCGGCTAGGGCGTTTGCCTTTCGTAACATAGCCAGCGTTAGCGAGTGCACGACCGATCGCACTCGTTTCGCAGTTCTCAAGCGCCGATGTAGAATTAACTCCTCGCGTTGAGACGGTTTCTTCTGCAAAGCCAGTTGTCCAAGCCTGTGCATCCACTTCAGTTCTAAAAACAGAAGCCTTAACAATAAATCGCTGCAGCGTTGACTCAACCAGAGCAGTTTCAATTCGACCATCAGGGTGATCCTTCCAAAACTTAGTTAGGCGATCTTCGACCGTTTCATAATCCTCTAAATTAAACATATAACTCATTCCCTTCAGTAGCTAATTGTCCAGCGATGGCAAGGTAAGAAGCTGAGTCGATCCAACTGTCGATCTTCTGGCTATCTTCAATAGTTCTGGCGATTTTGACGAGCGAGAGTATGACTGCAACTTGATAATCCTCAACCGGCATTTCCAGATAGGCGCTGATAAGCCTTGCTGCTCTTGCCATATTGTCGCTTGGATGGCCGTAATGCAATCCTCGCTCTTGATAAAGATCCGTTGCACTCTGCAAGATTTCTCCATGCTTCATGCTCTTACCTGTTCAAGCTGCGCATAATGCTTGCGCACTGCTTTTCGGCCTACTATGTAACCATCTCGGTGGCCTATTTTATAGCCAATAAAAAACATAAGAAATGCAATGCCGCAAATGATTAGCTGGAGAATGCTCATCGCTGCCACACTAACTCTGCATAAGTAGTAGTCATGCACCACTGCTCAGACCATGTGTCGTTCATGACTGAATAATCTTCGCCCATATCTTTGAGTATTGCTTTAGCTGCTACCAAATGAGCGTAAGACTCAAACCAGTAGATATAACCATGATGGAAGGCATGCGCTCCATCAAAGCGCCCTTCATTTACCTGAGATAACCAAGTGCTTGCTTCCCAGCGCATTGAAGTTTCTGTGAGGCGTTCAAAGTCTTGCTCTAGTTCCTTTATAGCTGTTTTCATTTGTTTGCCCTTTCATTTCCGCGAGCCGTTCTCGCTTCCATGAGTAGAACAATACGCCCGATCTAGGCTATGTCTAGGCTTTTTTGGTAACGAAATGGTAACGATTCTGCCTCATCAACGGCATCATCGATCGTGCGCCGTATATCTGGCAAATCATCTAGCCCTGCCATAGCGCCTGCCTGCAACGACGAAAGTGCCATCCTTCTCTAAGTTAACGAGCGTAACCTGAGTATCTTCAACCAGAATAAAAGCCTGTTGCCAGTTCATTGTGCCCTTGGTGTAACCAGCTTTGCGCACATCCATCAAGTGCCCGCCTTCTACGCCTCGCAGAATGCGCCCTATTTTGCCCCCAGAAGCCTCTGTGAAGGCCGATACCCCAGCGCGGTGAGTGTGACCACAGACCACGCTTAAACCATGCCTACGAGCCGCCCCAAGGGCTGTAAGGCCTGCATTAGGGTTGATGGCCTGCTCATCACCATGAACAGCAACCCAGCCTTTCTGAAAGGCATAAGGCTTCTTGTGATAGGTAATGCCAAGTTCTTCTAGCTTAAGGAACTTCTCAAAACGCAGCTCGGGCAAGGCTAGGAATGCCGGTATTTTCTTCATTATTACATTGTAAAGTCGATCGGTGTGATTGCTTCTGATCATGTGGGCTTCCTTGGCATGCTCTACCAAAGACCAGAGAACTTCTACTGCTTGGTCTCTATCGTCTCCAAGTGTTTGCTCGTACCAGCCGGCGGTGCCTTCTGTCCATCTGCTGATCTGTGGGAGATCAATTTCGTCTCCCAGAGTAATGACGCTATCTGGGCGGTATGCCTTAATAAAAGCTGCAACATTTCTTACTGCTATTTCATCATGATAGGGAACTTGTAGATCGGGAACGATTACAGTTCTTTTCATTTTTAATCCTCATCATCGTCATCATCCCAAGTGTGCGGGATTAGGTCGGGTTTAGGAAGTATCCAATCGGGATAAGCAGATGGCTCAACTATAACTGCAAGTGCAAGATCAACCTCAAAGCCAGCACGCCGCAGCGCCCTGTACATTTCCTGCAAGCTGATTGCCCAAGCATCAAGAGCTGAGTAGGTGTCTAGGTCAATGACCTTTTTCTGAGCCATATTAAAATTATCGCTCTAAAAGTATGTTATATATCTCATCAACACGCGCATTAAGGCGTTTAATTTCCGAGAGCAAATGAGTGATCACATACCCAGCCAAGCCACCCACTACTGCAAGTGTGGCAATATAAAGATTTAAGTAATCTTGAGTCGTCATTTTTTAGGAGTGGCATATCCAAAGATACCCGCAACGATTGAACCAAGGATTGCTCGGTAATCGAGTGAGAAGTTTGAGGTTGTACCCCAGACGGCTAAGAATGCTCCGACTGAGATAACTGCTGGGTGTTTCATATTCATTTGCTTGCTCCTAGTAACGGGATATTAAAGAACGAACCATCTTCATCGCCTTTGCTAGTGAAAGATATGTGGCAATGATGATCGTGCTTATTGATGCCTGTATAAGGCTTCCAACGCCATAACGATTTAGCGCTGGCAATTTGACCTGCGAAGATAATGTATTTAATTCGTTTATCCGACTTTGCCAAGGTACGAAGCTGATCAGCAATATCGGGCATGAGATCGGGCTTTGTTTTACCAGACACATCTCGATCCACATCGATGGCATGGACAATTCCAGTTTTTGAATCAGCAATGTGGTCGCTAGTACCTGCTGCAAGATGGCGGGCATCTGCAATCCAGCCATCGGAACTACGATCTCGATCCGGGAAGGAGTCATCGAACTGCTCTCTCAGTTGTTTACCGGCAGCGCATAGTGTTGGCTTCATGCAAGTAATAGAGCGGCTTCTGCCTCAGTAATACCTAGACGTTTTAACAAGGCTTCTTTTGCTTTTGCGTCTGCTTCGAGTTTAGCAATACGCGCTGCTCGTTCGCCTTGATCTTTTTCATATTGTGTTGCTTCTGAAGGACTCATATCGCGAGTAATGACTTCACCTGTCGCTGCGTTATGTTCTGTGATTTTCATTAATTTACTCCGTATAGTATGTATGAACCGCTGACTAATGAGTTTGCTGTTGAAATACCTGTAATTGCAGTAACGCTCGCATAAGTGCCTACACTCCAAGCTAATGCTTTTGTGTTTGAAGTGCCTGTTCCAGAATACATACATTGCAAAGGTTTGTAAGAAGTCGTATCTGTATAATTTTGCAGCGTCAAAACAAAAGTATTGTCTGCGTAAGTATTGCCTAAATATGGATAACTCACTTGAAAACTTGTTGAACCTGTTGATCTATTGTTTGCAGCGTCTTGAGCTTGTAAGTTGACCCAGGCGTAATTGCTGCCTGTGTCTGCGTTTAAGCGAAATTGCATGTCTACGTTATTTCCTGCTGCGTCGCTAATAATAAGTATGAGCGTTTTGTATGCTTGACTAATTGACGTCAAAGATAATGCGCTGTTTGAAAATGAGCCGGTTGCAATACTTGTCATTGAGCCGCTTGCAGCAGCCGCCTGCGTATAATCGGTAAAAACAGCCGCGCTAGTGCTTAAAAAGTACAACTGCCCTGTTTCATATTGGCTAAGTGCTAACGATCCTGCGCTGCTAACTGTGGCAGTACCGGCTGTTACTGTGCAAACTCCGGCGCCTTGATTAACTATTAAAACCGTATCGCCAGCGGCAAAGAGCGATGTATTAACCGTAATTGTTGTGGATGAAGCAGAGTTCATAATGACAGTAGTACCTGCATCGGCGGCCACTAGCGTGTAACTGGCAGTCTTAGCTGTAGCAGAACCGCCGCCCATTGCAGTTTGTTGCAGACTTGTCATCTGGTCAGCCGTTAAAACTTGCCCAACGGTGAAGGTCTGTTTTGCCATTATTTATCTCCTAGTACGCCAGTATGTTAGTGCCGATTATACCTGAAATAGACGATGAAAGAAGCAGCCCATCTATTATCGGTTCGAGAGTCGTAACAGTTACTTGCATGGAGTTTGGCGTTATATTCCATGAAAATCCCTGTGCTTGTAAAGTTTTAACAATGGTCGATCCATCGGGTTGAACGTTAGTTATCTTTAGGTTAGAGAAGTAGTCAAGATCAAGCATTGTAGTTGTTGGAACATCGGTATCGAGCAAGTCAACCGTCATCGCGTCAATGCGAATGGTTGTCTCTTGTCTAGTTGCCACATAAATCTTGGCAATGTTAAGAGTATCCGTGTCGGTCTGGGCTACTAGGTTCTCTTGGTTTGACTGGTGAGGGAAGTACTTAGCGATTGAGGTTGCATTTTCTGAGACTTGCTGAGTGCCACCTACGCGAGTCATACCGGCAGAGTTAATGATTAATTTGTCATCAAAGGCAAAGACTAGGTTTGTGTAAGGAATGCCAGTAGTCTGATCAAACTCAATAGGCGTATCACCATACTTTTTGATTGTATTCGTGCGATTTAAGAATATCGCTGTGCCTTCTTGGTTAAAGTAGAACGCGCCCTGCTCTGAGAACTCTGCGTTCTTAACCGCATCAAGGGCAGTTCTAGCTGTTGCTGGGTCTGCCACACAGGTTGTGTTGCCTGTGTCGATTGTGCGCATTGAAGTAGGAAATGAGACTTGATCCAGTATCTTGCCTATGCGAGTGCCGGTATCTTGCCCTGCCGTTGCGCTGGCAACTGTTGTAACTGTCGCTTGCTGCATAAGTCTAAAAGCATCTGAGCAAACAATGTCCACATAGCCAGTCTCTTGTCCTTGCGGATAGGTGTAAAGGTAATCGGTTGTATATCCAGAGAATAGAAAGTAACTAACGCCGCCTGTAGAAGCCGAAACACGCAGCTTGCGTAGTGGGCTTAGAAGTCCATAATAAGGCGATGAAGTGTTCTGTGGGTTGAAATAGGATAAAGGATCGAGAACTCGGACTGTGCAAGTGCCAGCCTCGTAAGTGTCGCGCATGATATTGCGACCGCGGGTAATTCTGATCTGTCGAGTATCTGCCGTTAAATCAACTACTGGCTCTGGTACTGTTGAAAGCGATAAAGTGCCTGTGTTTAATAATCCGTATTTACTGTCATTTAACGTAAAGGGATAGCCAAAGGTTGCACCCGATGAAAAGTCAAAAGATACATTGATCTGAGCAGGTAGCGTCATCCTGCAAACGAGCCTTTAAGTCTGCCGATAGCACTTGGAGATCCTGATAGTGATCGATTTAGCAAGCCATTAGAGACTGCTTCTACTAGATCGGCTTCTGATACAACTGATCCTGCAACATAGACATTTACATTGCCTGCTGCATCTGCTCTAGCAGAGACAGTCTTGCCACTAGTAATCATCTCCTGGACTGCTGGGCTAAAAGTTCCTGAAGTGTTATTGCCAGCGATGGACATTGGAGCAATTGGAGTCATGCCAGCAATAGCGCGAACCTGCGCTTCAAGCATATCTAGGTAAGACTTCCAACCAGTAAAAGGGTTTTTGGCATCTGGGAGATTAGCAAGGTAAGACGCCAACTGCGCAGATAGACCTTGAGACTTAGCAATTTCTCCAGCAAGTTTAGAAGCTTCTGAAGTGTTGCCAGTAAGGATCGCTAATTGCAGTTCTAAGCGCTTGCGATCTTCTGCCGATACATTGGCTTGGAGTGCTGCAATAATTCCTATTTGTTCAATGTCGAATAAAGTGCCAGCCTTCTTTAGGGCTGTTTGTTCTTTAATTGCCTTTGTTTGTTTCTTTTGTGCGGCTAAAAGTTCTGCTTGACGCTTCTTCGCAGCTGCTTCTGCTGCTGCTGCTTGACGATCGGTAATGCTTTTAGTGCTACCAGTACCAAGGCCACCGCCAGAAGCAAAGTTAAAAGCGCCTTTGGCGGCTTTGGCTGAAGCACCTGCGTCAGCTAGTAAGTTAATATATCCGCCAACTAATGGAATTGCCTGGATTAAACCACGAAAACCAATATCACCTATTACTGGCAGATTGCTTAATTTTTCTCCTAAAACGCCTATGCCGTAAATTACATCGCCTGTGTAATTTGCTAAATCTAACATGTCGTTGGATATGCCTTCTACGCTTAGATTGCCAGATAAAAGCATTAAGGCATCTACTAAGTTTTTGCCAATAACTTCTTGCGCTTCGCTAGCAGTATTGCTAAGGATCTGCATTTGACCAGCATAGGTTTGTAGATAAGCAGTTGAAGCGCCAGCAAAGAGATCATTCATTCGCTTCTGAATATCTACGAATGATGACGCGGCTAATTCTGCTTTAGTTAAGCCAAGATTATATTTGCGAAGACCTTTAAGGTTTCCGACATATGCCTGGGAAAGATCGTTGGCCACAGTAGAGAGTGACTCGCCTGAGCCTCGAGATATATTTATTGCATCGGATAGCATCGCTTGTGACTTAGTAACTGATCCAGTTACCTGCAATAGGGCCTGTAGTGCCGGGCGAAGTTCTTTGTCCGCCACGCCTGATGCCAAAGTTAATGAGTCTATGTACTTGCGTATATCATCGTTAGCGTAAGCAAGCCCTAGGTTCTTTACAGAATTAGCAAGTTTAGAAGCGGCGGCCTCGTCTTCAATAAAGGCTTTAGCGCTGGCCTTAGCAAATTGCAGAACCTTTGCAGTTCCAAAGGTAGCAAGCAAAGCCTTTCCTAATTTAGATACATTCTTTTCAAGGCTTTTAGTTGCTGAGTCTGCTCTTAAAAATTCTTTTGCGCCCGTAAATACGCTTGCAATTTCAATACCAAGTTTTTCCATTATTTAGCTCCAGTTCTGGCCCTGAACTCAATGGCAGAATTACTAATCGCTTTTACTACCGCAGCTGTGACTCTGCCCTGATCTTCTGCAAAGGCTCTAAAAATTACTCGGCCAGTCATCTTTCGAGTGGCTCTGCCAGCTTGACCTTGTTGACGTGGGCGAGCATTTACTAAAGGTCCTAAAGAATTAGCTCGATCAATAAATTGCTTGCCAGCGTTTGGGTTAAGAGACTTGTTAACTTTATTAGATGTATCAATGTAATCGCTGTATTTTCCTTTAGTTGAAGCCTGAGAAGGTTGACCACTAGGGCTTTTGCGCCCTGCGGTTTCGTAAATTGCTCCGGCAGCAGAACCATTTATAATGCGAGCTAAAGAGACAAATCCTCTTCTATTAGGTTTAGAAGGAGTTGTTGAATAAGTGACTCCTTTTTTAGCAACTGCTTGATCGTATTTAGGGAAGTGACGATAGTTAGTTGTTTCAGCTGATGAAGTTGCAGAAGTCCAACCAGATAACATTGAACCTGTTGCTGGCATGAAGCCGCGAGCCTTGTTAGTAATTGGCTTTAACGCAGCAGACATTTCTTTAGTAGTCATCTTTGCTAGATCAGGCTCAAACTTTTTTAGTGCTTTACGAAGTTGAACGGCGCCTTTGAGTTCTACTGGCATCGCTCTGCTCCTTTGCTCTGTCTTTCAGGGCTTGAAGTAAAGTCCTGAACATTGTGTGATCTAGTTCAATTAAAGTTTGTGGCGAAAGTCCAGTCTCTAAGCTCAATCGAGCTACGAGATAGGTGAAGGACTCCCGCGCTACGCCAAAGGGTCATCGTCTAGGACCTCGACTCGCGTCAATGTCTGCAAGAACTCTTCCCCGAACGGCTTAACGGTTTCACCCGACCGACGGATTGCTTCCCAGCAGAGCCAATATACATCGGTCTGCTTTTCATCATCTCTAAAGGCTTTGTGAAAGCCCTTCTTAGCGTAAGCCTCGAAGGCGTACTCGATCGCCGGAGTGATCTGGTACTCGTTAATGCTTCCGTCTGCCCTTGTTACCTTTAGCTTGGCCATGCTTTGCCCCTTAGTTAGTTATTTAGAATGTGCCTGTTGTTGCTACTGCAACAGTACCATTCACATTAAATGTGAGTGACTGTGTAGACATATCGCCAACTGCGCCGTTAATGTCGGTAGTTGAGTTTATCAAACAGGTCATTGTGTAGAGAGGGTTAGTCGCTGAGACTGCTGTTCCCTTGCTCTGCAATAGTACAACTGTTACTGAAGTACCCCACGCAGCTTGCAAAGTCGCTAGGACTGATGCTGATGCTGTGTCGTTTAGGAAGTCGATAGTGACTGAAGATGCTTCCAAGCCTTTAACGAACTTATGTCCGCTATCGCCCATTGCTGTTACTTCTAGTTCATCGAATGATCGGTTAAGTGTTACTGCTGTTACATGGTCTGAAAGATCAACGGAGTTAACCTTTACGCCGACCAAGTTGCTTAGAAATACTGCCATTTAGGTTATTCCTCGTCTTTCTTAGTAGATGGTTTTGGTGCTATTGAAGCAATCTGACCGATCTTGATCAGGAATGCTTCATTGTCTTTTTCCCATTCATTTAGGGTCATTTTAACTCCAACTCGTTAGGACTGAGACTTGCATTGAGCAAGTCAGAAGATCGCCCGATGCAGCATTGAGAACGCTAGGTGCGCTCACATCTCCCACATTATAGACGATAGAAGAAGCTGCTAACTTGTTAAACATAGCCACCAGCATTTCTTCAATTCCATTTAGGTTGCCTTCGTTATCAAGCAAAGGCACGAACACGTTAAGATTAAAATTAGCCAAAGGCGCGATGGTGTTGCGGCCGTTATTGTTTGGCGTTACGTAAGGATCTGCCGGGCTTACTACAATGCTATTAGCAATTGGAGTTGCTGGCGGGAATGAGAATACCGACCAAAGCGTGTTATCTATTAACGCTGTGGCGATAGTGCCTCGAAGGGTTGATATAGCAGCGGTCATGGTTAGCCAACCATCGAACGCGGATCTAGATAAGGCGCAAGCAAGCCACGAACACGAGCAAGCAATGTGTTACCCATGCGATACGGGCTTGGAGCGTATCCGTCAACCGTAACGCCACCGCTAGAAGGCGCTTGGCGGCTCTGCCAAATGTCAATCGAGATCATTAGGCTGGCTTCTTTGACGGCAGGAATTGATGAATAAGTATTTTGAGTGACGCCTGAAACTACGCCATAAGGCACGACTGGGTGATACTCCGTAGCTGTTGGAGTGCCAGTTACAGCAAAAGTTATGGAGTATTCGCCAACGCCTGTAATTGTTTTAGTACCGTTAAAAGGCGAGCCATTCTTGGTAACGGTTACTGACTGGCCGACGTAATAAGTGCCAGTAACTAACTCGTCAAAATATAGTGTTCCCTCTGTGGTCGTGTTGCTATGACCCACATTGAAATTGTCGTTTGTCCATAGAAAAGGGATCAACACATTGTCTGCCGCATCGCACACTTCTTGAAGGGTTGCGTCATTGTAAAGTGAGCCAACGCCGAGCGCTGTACGTAACTCTGCAACTGTTGTGTAAGACATTTGATCTCCTTTCTAAAGACTGGCGGGGCAGAAGGGCACTACCCCGCCAGCGACTTAGTTTCTAACTAATTAAGTTAGGTTGTAACGACGAACGCCCTTGCCAGACTTGCCTACGTAAATTGCTAGGTAGCCATAAAGTGCAATCTGGATTTGGCCAGTTCCGAGCAAGTTAACTCTCAAGTTCGTCGCAGGTGACTCCCATGTGTACACAGATCCCGGTGCAACTAGGAATGCTGAGTCATCGATCACGCCTGCAGTGGTGATGTTGTGATCAACGATCAAGTTAGCGCCAAGAACGTTGCCAACTGTTGAACCCTGTGAAACAGCGCCAGCCGCGTTTTGTGGCTGTGCTGCTGCGTAGAGAGGACGCTTGTTATCATCGGCGTAGCCCATGATGGCAGCCCATTGATCAGTAGATGCTACAAGCTGGTTAGCATAATCGCCGCCAGTTCCCTTGTATGCTGCTGCTGACTCAGTAGCAATAAATGATTGCAGACCTGCTGCTGTCGCTGCTGTTGATGTTGCGACTGTTCCAGAAGTAGCAAATGCTGAAAGCAACGCTGTATCTGTTGCCTTCTCGTAAGCCTTGCGAAGTTCTGCCATTAGGAGTTCCATGAACGCAGGTGAGCTGCGGTCAATTAGCTCGAAACTAACTTCGTTGAGTCCCGAGTATTTTTGGACTGAAATCGTGTCATAGGCCGAGGTCATTCCGGTTTCTGAAGTTGCTGCGCCTTCGTTAACTGCTGCAACTGTTGGTGCTGTGTTAGCAGATGACGCATTGGTGTAAAGGCGTGGAATTGTGAAAGACATTCCATCGATGCCTGCAAGTGATCCACGAGTTACTGCATTGAACGCTGGGCGTCCTGAGAAAGTATCTGTTAGGAATGTGTTGAGGTGTGAAGGAAGTGTCAAGCCGGTGTTTGTTGATGTTGAGTCATCTGCTGCAAGAACAGTACGACGAGCTGAGTCGTCTCCCATTGCTGCCTTGATGCTTGCATCTAGGTACTGTGAAGATGTGAGAGGAGCAATACGCTCTTTCACTTGGAGATTTGCTGTAACAGTTGGGCGAGCGGCTTCAACAGCCGTTGCCTCAACTTCTGGTGCTGCTACGGTGTCTGGAGTATTTTCCACGACCGCCTCGCTTTCTGTTGGTGTGTTTGGTTCAGCAGGGAGTTCTACTTCCTCTGCTGCGATCTCTAGAACCTGAGCAGACTTAAAGGCTGGCTCTGTTACTAGAGAAACTTCTTTTAACTTGGCTGCTGATACGACGATGTGTCCTTCGCGTGAAGGCTTGGATGCGATGATTTCTGCACCTACTGAAAGCCCGCTAACGAGTCCTTCTTGTGCCATGATCAAGGCATCTGCACCGGCTTGGCTGCGACTTAAACGAAATACAGCGTAAATACCGTCTGGACGTGTCTCGGCGCTGATCATTTTTCCTACTGGTCTTTTCGCGTCATGCTGTGCCAGAAGTCGGATCTTGGTTGGATCTGCGATCTCAATCGACCCGGCTTCAAATACGACGCCACCCATATTGGTGTTGCCGATCTCGCCAGTTCCCATAGGCACAATCTTGCCTGAGATCTCGCGGCGATCTTCGCTGCATTCGATTGACGATGCTTCGATAATTAGTTGATCCATTATAGACCTTCGCTTCCGTTAGGAGTTAAATCTGTCATTGCCATTGCTTGTTCAGTTGTAATAAGTCCAAGGCTAAGTAACTTTTCAAGAACTTGGATCTCGACTAGCGGATCTTGCTTTAGGAATGTGTCGCCAACGCAAAACTTGACTTCATGGCCAGCAGTTGAAATATCGTCCATTGATAGACGAGCCTGAATAGCCTGAACGTAAGGCTCGATCGATAGCGCATAAAATTGCTTGCGCTCATCTTGGACATTGGCATAAGTCATTGTCGTGTTTTGATCGGCTGAAAGATAATAAGCCGGGACGTTCATTGCGCGAGCAATTTGAGTGCTGAGGTTTTGAACTGCCTCGTTATACATCATATCTTTAGGACTAAATGAAACTGGAGAATAGTCCAGGGTGCTTGTTAAATAAGCAGTCGAGTTATTTTGACGAGCGCGCTTCCAAGCGGAAATCAATCCTTGAACTTCATTAGGCGGCAAGTCTGCGCCTGAGTTCTTTAGAAAGCCAGCAGGTTGAGGATTGGCTGAGTTAAGTGCGGCTGCGCGATCTACATCGATCGCAGCTTGAATTGTGCGACCTGAACGATCTAACACTCCTTCATCAAAGCCTTGGATAGTCACAATATCGTTCATAGATACTGGAGACATATCCACGTAATACTGCGTGACCATTATGCCTTCGAGATCGGTTGTAAATGTAACTCGTGAATTAGCAACCCATTCAAAAGAAGCTGGGCGGCCGTCCTCGGCATAACGCTCAGTTACAAGTAAATAACTGACTCCATAAAACAGAAGTGAGTCAACGATCCAGCTGAGAGTAATAAATGAAGGCTGGTTCTTTGACAGCTGCTTGATCCAGCGAGGCGGTGCAATAACTTCGCCAGTTGACGTCTTGTAATACTCCAAAGGGATTGACGCAACAGTGCCGCAGATTAAGTTACGAGCGCGAGCAACCGAAGGTACAGTCATGGCATCGTGACGTGAGACGCGAGCAACGATCGCATTGTAAAGGCTGGGCATATTCTCGCCCATGACCTGTGGCGCGTATTGCGCTTCGATTACTTTTGGCTTGCGATCGAATATACCCATAGGCCGCAATTATACACTAGTTAAAGTTTAATCTGAGTAGATAGCGGCAATCTGTTGTGGCTTCATAAGCATAGAGACACACATGGCCAAAGAAATGGGCGCGCTAATATCGCCAGCAGATTTACGCTTTACGATTCTCCAAGCTGAGTCGTTTACCTTTGCTGCGCAATTATTCATCTGTTGGATTAAATTTGCCTGCCCATTGTGAACAACGCGATGGTTTACCAATCCATCAAGAAGATCACCGCATGCTTGATAAAACTGCTGACCTGAGATGTCGTGAGTCATGCAACCAGCATTTTGCAATCTTTCAGCAATTGAAGCGGTAGCGTATTTGTCGTAACAGATTTGGCGAGGCCTATAAAGATCCGCATGAGCCTTTATATCGGCCGCAATCCTGAGATCATCGACTGAGATAGCACTTTCCCAAGTCTGCAAGATGCCAACGCCAATTCGGCCATCTGGGAGCAATTGGCCGGCAACGAGACTTGCATTTCTTCTTGACGGCGATACATCGAAGCCAAAGACTGTGTATCCGCCAACTGGGATCTGCAAAGAGCTGTCGCTGGTTTCCTCAAGTATTCCATGTGGCCAAGGACTGCTTAGGGAGTCAATCCACTGGCAAAGCAACTCGGTTCGGGTGTTTTCTATGGGAGAAGTTGCAACGCTTTCTTCTAAAGTTTCTTTGGTAACCAAATAACCCAAAGCTGGATTGGCCATTGCCCACGCTTTAGGATCATCTATCTTGCAATATTGCGGCGCAGAGTATTCATAGAAGCCAAACGACTTAGGCGGGTTATCAAGCGCGCGCTCTCTAAGCTGATTAAGCACTGCGCTAAACGCATCGCCGGCATTCGATGTTAAAAATGTGTGCGCGTTGGCGCGGGCGCGAGTTACCGGCATGGCTGCGCGGTACCCGTCTTCTGACCATTCTCGGATCTCATCGAGGAATAACGCATCGGCGGATCTACCGCGCGCGCCATCTCTAGTTGCAGCTACTACATCAAGCCTGCGGCCGTCTTTCATCTCAATAGACTCGGTGCCGTTGGCGTATCTGATCTGCTTGACCAGCGCCATGAGGTTCTCGTTATTCTCAAAGACATGAGCCACTTGCCTAAAGGTATCCAAGGCCATTGAGCGATTAGAAGACGCAATAATGATGTTCTTGCTATCCCACTTGAGCAAGTGAGCCAGAATAAGCATTCTTGTAAGATGAGTCTTTCCATTCTGACGGGCTACAAGCAGAAGATTGGTTTTACGCTGCCAATTCCCTTTGCGGTCAATTTTGAGCATGTCTCGCAAGCAGAATTCCTGCCAAGGGAGCAAAGGCATCTCGATGAGCTTGGCCAGCTCAATTACATCATCAACCTTGGATTTGCCCTTGAGATAAGGGCTGTGAAGCCTTGGTTCCGTTGCCCCTCGTAGCGCTTGGGTTTTCTTGGCCGGCATCACGCTTGATCTGGGTTGGGTCGGGCGGTAAATGGACTGTCTTGGTGAACTTTGGACTGCATCGGAGAGAGGCAGCCAGA
>Ga0209191_1001283_pt1 | contig 16678 bp, 15 predicted proteins | sample S_130626_EF_Meta_FD_187320 | JGI IMG/M metagenome (GOLD analysis project Ga0209191, IMG submission 187320) | Freshwater microbial communities from Lake Simoncouche, Canada to study carbon cycling - S_130626_EF_MetaG (SPAdes) (version 2) | ecosystem: Environmental > Aquatic > Freshwater > Lake ...
AACAGTTTTTAATTATCGAGATATTTTTATTATCATCAAACAATGATCCATTAAGATAATAACTAATAATATTTTCTGGATTCTTAACTAAATCTTCTTCAAAAAAAAACTTTGAGATTTTTTCTTCTTCTATAAATTTAGATATAATTTGTTGATTTAGGTCATTAATTAAATCTTGATTTTCTCCGTACAAAAGAATTACTTTTTCTTTAAAAAAATCCTTTTTTTTTTGGCTTATCTCTTGTGATTTTAAGAGCATTTAAACTAATTTAATGAAACTCTAGATTTGAATAAGATATTTTGAATTATAGAATCTAATAATATTCTTTTTTCATTATTTTTTACTAGAATATTATTTGATAGATTGTCTGTTACAGAAACCCTTTTATCTTTAGTTATGGAATCTTGGTATATTACAATGCCATTTTTATCTTGAAATTGATAGCTCACTGTTAACCTAATAATTTCTTCAGTTGCAATCCCTCTTGAATCCACAAGAGAGCTTTCAGCCGTATCATAGATTTGAGCTTTAAATATATAAGCAGTTAAATTCTTTTCATCCTTTTTAAAATTTAATTTTTGTTCTAGATTAAAAGCTAGATCTTTATCACCCACTATTTCAGATTTAGAAATAACTACTTGTTTAGTGTTACCAGTATAAATAGGTGAAAAACCACAATGAGTTAAAATGACTGATACTATAAGAACCGTAAAAAATTTATTAATCATTAGTCACAATATTAAGTAATTTGTTTTTTATAAAAATCTTTTTTATTATTTTTTTCTCCTCTAATATAACTTTAATATTTTTAATTGCTAAGGATTTACTAAAAATATTTTCTTCACTCTCATTGTTAATAGCGTTGATAATTGCCCTTTTTTTACCGTTTATTTGGATTACAACATCAAAGTAATCTTTTTTTATAAGAGTATTTTGAATTTTAGGCCACTCTTGTGAACTTAGATTATTTTCTTTTGTAATTTTTTTCCAGCATTCATTAGCGATGTAAGGAATAAAAGCAGATATAATAATTAAATATTTTTTATAAGCATCAATAATATCTTCTTCATTTAAGATTTTTTTATCAATTTCTTCATTAAGATTATTTAGAAAAATATAAAGTTTAGCAACAGCTACGTTAATATGAAATTTTTCTATACATTCTGCAATTTCTTTTATTAGGATGTTAGTTTTAATTAAAAAATTATTATCTATTTCTTGCTTATCTTTTTTATAAACTTTTATTTTTTCACAAACACGCCAGATTTTTTGTATATATTTAAATGCACCTTGGATTCCACTATCACTCCATTGGATGTCTCGATCTGGAGGACTGTCTGATAAGATAAACCATCTTACAGCATCAGCGCCATAAATTTTGATAATATCATCAGGATCGACAATATTTTTCTTCGACTTAGACATGGCCTGACTATCTCCTTTTCGAACTTTTTCTTTATTATCTAAAAAATAAGATCCATCTTTTTCAATAACTTCTTTTGGAAAAACCCATTTCCCTTTTTCTGTTTTAAAAGTTGGATGACATACCATTCCTTGAGTAAAAAGATTTTCAAAAGGCTCAGAAACTTTTAATTTAAATTCATCTTGAAGCGCTAAAGTAAAAAATCTTGAATATAAAAGATGAAGTATGGCATGTTCAACGCCGCCAATATATTGATCTACTGGCATCCAGTAATTAGCTTCGTCTATATTAAAAGGTCTTCCATTTTCTTTTGGGGAACAGAAACGAAGGAAATACCAAGAAGAATCTACAAATGTATCAAGCGTGTCAGTTTCACGAATAGCTTTCATCCCAGTTTCTGGACATTTTGTATATTTCCATGTGGGGTGGTTTTCTAATGGATTTCCTGGTTTGCTAAAGTCTATATCTTTAGGAAGCTCTATAGGTAAATCTTTTTCTGGAACTAAAATAACCTTTCCATCTTCTCTATACATAATTGGGATTGGACATCCCCAATATCTTTGTCTAGATATTCCCCAGTCCTTAAGACGATAAATTGTTTTAGAATTTCCCATCTTTTTGTTTTCTATTCTTTGAACAATATTTTTTTTTGCATTTTCGATTGTTAAATCATTAAGAAAATCTGAATTAATAATATAACCATCGTCAGTGTATGCTTGGTCATTAATTATGATAGATTCAGACTTATTGGGACTTACAACGGGAATTATTTCTAGATTGTATTTTTTAGCAAATTCCAAATCTCTTTGATCATGTGCAGGACAACCAAATATAGCTCCAGTTCCATAATCCATAAGTATAAAATTAGCCACATAAATTGGTATTTTTTTATTTAAAAATGGATGAAATGCGAAAAATGGCGTTTTAAAACCTAATTTTTCATTTTTAGACAACGATGATTCCGTTGTGATATTTTTCAATGCAAGCTCTTTAAAATTTTGAAAATTTTTTTCATTTTTAAAAGACTCAGTAAAAGGATGATCCGGGGCAATAGCAATAAATGAGGCACCAAATATTGTGTCTGGTCTTGTTGTAAAAATTTTAATTTTAGTATTTTTAAAATCAGAAGTGAAATCAATTTCGCAACCCGCAGATTTTCCAATCCAGTTTTTTTGCATTAGTCTTACTTTTTCTGGCCAACCCTTCAAACCATCGAGAGACTTTAATAATTGATCAGAATATTTTGTAATATTTAAGAACCATTGATTTAATTCTTTCTTTTCGACGATTGCTCCAGATCTCCAACCCTTACCATCAATAACCTGTTCATTTGCAAGAACTGTATTATCGACAGGGTCCCAATTTACATAACTTTTTCTTTTATAAGCAATTCCTTTTTTAAAAAGGATAGAAAATAAGATTTGTTGATGTTTATAATATGAAGAATCACAAGTAGAAATTTCTTTATCCCAATCTATTGATAGGCCTAGTTGTTGTAACTGGGACTTCATTGTTGAAATATTTTTTAACGTCCAGTCCTTCGGGTGTAGATTGTTTTGTATAGCCGCATTTTCTGCAGGTAAACCAAAAGCATCCCAACCCATTGGATGCAAAACATTATATCCATTTAGTCTTTTAAAATTAGCAATCACATCTCCTAGAGTGTAATTTCTTACGTGTCCCATATGAATCTTTCCCGAAGGATAAGGAAACATTTCAAGACAATAAAATTTTTTATTTAAATTTTTTTTGGTTTTAAAGATTTTTTCTCTTTCAAAAAAATTTTGCCATTTTTTTTCAGATAGTAAGGGATTATAGTTTTCCATTACCTTAATTTATTTCAATATTATTTTTTTTCTTTTTTAGATTCTTCAATTTTTAATATTCTAGCGTATGTTATAATTTGCTCCTTAATATCATTTGAAAATTTATTATCTATTTTAACCGTTGAACATCTTTCATTTATTTTACAAATTTTTTTGTAGGCCAAAACTTGCACAGATTCATTTCTTAACTCGTTATTTAGAAATCTTACAGATATTTTAATCTCTTCATCTGAATTATCATTAGTTGAATACCAGTCATAAATTATTATCCCTCCAGAATAGTCTGCATTAATTATAGGTAAAAAATCTAGTGTTTTTAAAGTAGCTCTCCAGAGCACATTTGATGTAGCAAAATCAAATGTGTTATTATTTTTGGGATTATTTAAATTTGAGAATATGCCCCCTCCTTTATCGACAAATTCTCTTGCTCTTTTATCAGCGCTTGGTTCAATATTTTCAATTTTTCCTGTCACGGGATCTGTTTTTGGATAACAACTGTAAACTGACAAAAAAAGAACAGCGGTAATTATTATAAATTTTGTTTTAAGCATTTATTAGTAATAATTTTATTATATATTTCTGCATTTTCTTCATTAAATGTTTAAATATTAAAATCTATGTATTTATTGATAATTTATAGTGGTAAATATGCAACATTATTACTAATTGTTATCGTAAATCAACATAATTAATTGTTTCTTATGGTTAAAGTTAATATTTAGTCTTTAACAAAGCAAATAACTTATATTTGCCTTGGAAAATAAACTAACAAATATAAAAACATGAAAAATAAACTAATAACAACTGCTCTAGTGTCATCTATGCTAGGGTTAGGTGTGACTTCAGCTGTTGCTCAAACGACAGTTAGCGGTAATTTAGAAATAACTTATAATGCTGTTTCTAATAAATCTGCACCAGGGTCTTCTTTTAGAGGTTTTGGTAAAGAGTCACAAATTAACGTTCAAAATAAAGGTAAATTATCTAACGGCTTAGATTATGCTGCTGGATTTTCTATCGAACTTGACGGTCCAGATGTAGTTAACGGTACTACAAGTACTGCTACAGGCGTTACTGCTGGAACAGGAGTTCACTTTGAAAATAATTACATTGATTTAATTTCAGGTGGAACTACTTTCACGATCAGTGCTGACCATATTCAAAACCCAGATTCTAACCCTACAATGTTAGCTGGTTTTGGTTACGTTGCAATGGACGGAGCTGGTACTGGAAAAGCTGGATTATATCCTAAAGCTGCTAACTCTCCATATTCATCATTTGGATTTGGTTTGACACAAGACATTTCAGGCTTTGGTAAATTATCAGCCTTATATGTTCCAACTAATGCTACAAACAATGGCGCTATGAATGACATTCATAATAGTGCTACTGCAGCTTCAGCAGAACCAACTACTCAATCTGGAAACAGCTCTGAGTCAGCAATTGAAATCGGTTTTGTTGGAAACTTAGGCGTTACTGGTTTATCTGTTCAAGCGTTTTACAATAAAGAAGACGCTCCAGACGGACAAACTGTAAATAAAGAAGGAAAAGTGTTCGCAGCTACTTATGTAACTGGTCCATTTTCAATCGCAGCTGATTGGAGAACTGCAAAAGGTGTGGCATCAAATGCTGATCTTACTGCAACTAACGCAACTGAAACTATCAAAGGTAAATCTGTTGGCGTAGGCTATGCCTTATCAAAAGACATTACTGCGAGCATTACTCGTGCCAAAGCTGATACAGATAAACCAGCTACAGTTACAGAAACAACTGATATCGTTGCCATTGGTTACAACTTAGGTGCCGTAACAACTGGTTTACAATATAAAAAAGTTGATGATCAAGCTGGCGCAGCTGCGCAAGATGCTAAATCACTACAATTCCGTATCGGAACTAAGTTTTAATTTTTTAGTTTTATAAAACTTTAAAAATTATTAATAATTAAACCCACCCCCTAAAAAGGGTGGGTTTTTTTATTTTAGGGTCATTAATAAAATTAGCAAAACCAATACCATTACATTTTAATAATTTTATTTTATTTAAATTAGAATAATTTAATCCTCCTAGGGCGTATATTTTTTCTTTCCATGCAAGAGAGGTTAATCTAAATTTATTAGTTCCAAGTAGTTTGTTGACACTATATTTGTTATTTTTAAATAAAGGCGATAAGAAAAATTCAGAACACCCTAGTAACTTTTTTTGGGCATATTCTTTTTGATTATGAATTTTTCCAATTATCTTAAAGTTTTTTTTTAACAAGAATTTATTAATCAAAACATTAAGTTTATTTTTTTCAGAAAGAATAATGCCGTTTAAATTGTGTTTAATTGCAAATTTAAAGTTGTCAAAAACATATAATTTAATCTTTTCTTTTTTACAAAATTTTTTAATTTTTATAAAATTATTATAATCAGTATTATTTTTATTTTCTTGATAGATTAATGATATATTTTTAAATTTTAATATATTTTTTTTACTCAGACTATTAATGTTGCTTGTAAATAAATAGAAATATTCCGAATATAATGTATTAAATGACATATGACAGTTATTAATAACTATATAAATATAAAAAATATTGTAAATAAATTATCTAAAGACACAGTAATAGTTGCGGTATCCAAAAAATTTTCGTTAGATCACATAATGCCATTAATAGATTATGGACATTTCCATTATGGAGAAAATACCGTTCAAGAAGCGCTTCAGAAGTGGAATATTAAAATTTTAAATAGTTATAAATTAAAGATTCATTTTGTAGGGTCGTTACAATCAAATAAAGCAGAACAGGCTGTCGATATATTTTCTTACATTCATTCTTTGGATAATGAAAAATTAGCTATCAAATTAAATAAAAGTGAAAAAAATTTAAATAAAAAGATCAAATATTTTATTCAAGTCAATTTAAGTAATGAAAAACAAAAATCCGGCATTAATATTGATCAACTAAATAGTTTCGTTAAATTTTGTAAAATTGAATTAGAATTAGACGTTATTGGACTGATGTGTTTGCCACCAATTAATAAAGATCCAAAACATTACTTTATAAAATTAAAAGAACTATCATTAATAAATAATCTCAAAGAACTTAGCATGGGAATGAGTAATGATTATATTGAAGCGGTTAAAAATGGAGCAACCTTTATAAGAGTTGGTTCATCGATATTTGGCAATAGAAAATAATTTATCCAATTTTTATTAAAGTTTTAGCATTTATATTTTGTAATAATTTTATTAAATGACGCTTTTTTAAAGCGATGCAACCTTTTGTAGGAGAATTTTTTTTTTTTGCTATATGTAAAAAAATAGCACTTCCCTTATTTTTAATAGTTGGATTAATATTATAATTTAAAACTGCAATTAAATCATAAATGTTATCTCTTCGATAAAGTTTTTCATAACTATATTTTTGAGGTAATTTGATTAATTTATTATAAAATTTACTTTTTGGATCATCACACCAACCAAAATTTTTTTTGATTTTAATTTTTTTAATTTTAGTATAAATTTTTTTTATTCTATCTGCTCTATAAAATACTTTTATTATTTTAAATATACCTTTTGGAGTTATGTTGTCTCCCTCTTTTAATTTTTTTTTTATTCCTGCTTTTCCAACAACACAATAAAATTTATAGTTTTTATATATTAAATAATTCGATTTTTTTACAATAATCATTTTAAATGTGTATTATAAATTAATTTATGAATAATGTTTATCTTCATATTATTGGTTCAAAATTCTTTTATAATTTATTAAATGAATTAAATCTTGGTTATTCTTTTATTTTTAATTCGGACTTAGACTATGATAAGAATACTAGAAATTCTTACGCTAGGATTGTCTTTCCAGAAAACTTAAAATTAATTGAAATAAAAAAATATTTTAACGAAAATAATCCGACAATTTTTTTTTTAAAAAACAAAGATTATTTAGTGCAAAATAATTTACATTTATTAAGTTTCCATCTTTCTTTGTCTCTTCCTATAGAAATTCTTTCTTTCAGAGAATTGCTAAATATATTGTTAACAAAATATAATTTTTCTAAAAAGTCAAAAATTATTATTAATGATTATGAAATAGATTCAAACCAGAGAATTATTAAAAAAAATAATATTAAAACTAAACTTACAGAAAAAGAATTGCAACTAATTTTGTTATTGAACCAAAATAACGGCTTAGATAAATCTTTTTTATTAAAAAATATATGGAATCGTATTTCAGATCTAGAAAGTCACGCTTTTGAAACTAATTTACATAGATTAAGAAAAAAAATTAATAAATATTTTAAAGATAAGGATTTTCTTATTGAAAAGAATTCTTTGTATTATTTATTTAAATAATTTTCTTTTAATTATAATCTAGCGCCAATTTTTTGGATTATTCTTGCAGCTAAAGCTGATCCCGCTATTAAACATTTTTTAATTTCAGAATTGTTTATATATTCCTGCAAAAAACCAGCGGCAAATAAATCTCCAGCGCCAGTTAAGTCAAGTATTTTTTCAACTTCTGTGCTTTTACATTCCGTAATAATTTTATTCTGGATAGCTAAACTGCCTTTATCACTTCTTGTAATTACTATTAATTTATTGAATTCTTTTATTTCATTAATAGTTTCAGGCAATGTTTTTTTATTTGTTAATTCTTTAAATTCATTTTCATTTCCTATCAAAATATCTAAGTCATTTTTAAGTAAATAATAAAAATCTTCTTTATGTCTATTTACGCAGAAAACGTCAGATAAACTCATTGCAATTTTAATTTTATTTTTCTTTGCTATATTAATTGTGTGCTTGAACATATTTTCACTTGCACCTTTGTCCCAAAGATACCCTTCTAATAAGATTAACTGATGATCTAAAATATGATTTTTATTAATATCATTAGTCGACAAATGTGATGATATACCAAGGTAAGTACACATGGTTCTTTCTGAATCCGGTGTAATTAAAATAATAGAAGCTCCAGTTGACAAAGATTCATTTTTTTGAACATAAAGAAAATTCACATTAGCTTTTTCAAGACTTTCTTTATATAAATTTCCAAAGTCATCAGAATTAATTTTGCCAATAAAAGAGGGTTTCCCTTTAAGCATAGAAATACCAGCCATAGTGTTTGCGGAGGATCCTCCTGCTACAATTTTTTCAATTTTAATATCTTGTTTTAGCATATTAAATTCAGACTCATTTATAAGCTTCATAGAGCCTTTGGTGAGCTGATTTTTTATTAAAAAATTATCATCAACTTTTACAAAAACATCTACAATGGCATTACCAATGCCTAATATTTTTTTATTCATATTTTTCTTTGTATATACAAATTTTATTAATTATACATTTTTTGCATAAGGGATTTCTTGCCTTGCATATATATCTTCCGTGCAAAAGTATTAAATGATGAGCTTTTTTTATATGTTTTTTCGGTAATATTTTTAATAGTTGATTTTCAACTTGTTCGGGATTTTTGCCATTGGCAAGACCAGTTCTATTGCTTACCCTAAAAACATGAGTATCTACAGCAATTGTTGGTTGGTTAAAAGCAACATTTAAAATTACGTTAGCTGTCTTTCTTCCAACGCCTGGCAAAAGTAATAATTCTTCAAATTTATTTGGGACTTTTCCATGATATTTTTCAATTAGAATTTTTGAAAGATAATATAAATTTTTAGCTTTAGCGTTAAATAATCCTATTTTTTTAATGAGATTTTTTATCTTATTAATTCCAAGATCCACGAAATGTTTTGGTTTGTAGTAACGTGCATATATATTTTTAGTGACTTTATTTACGTTAACATCTGTACATTGCGCTGATAGCATTACAGAAGTTAATAATGTAAATTTATTTTTATATTCTAAAGATGTTTTTGGATTTTTTATTGATGTATTTAATAGCTTAATAAGCTGTGAAGCTTGATTTTTATTAAGATGCATTAATATTGATTATAGAATTTTTTTAAAATTTATTTTATACCAAGCATATCTTGCATATTAAATAGCCCTTTCTTCTTTTTCTTTATCCATATGGCAGCATTTAGTGCGCCATCAGCAAATAATTCTCTTGAAAATGCCGTATGTTTTAACTCGATGTTTTCTGCCCCGTTATTGAAATTTACAGAATGTTTTCCAATAGTTTTTCCTTTCCTTGTAATAAAAAAATTAATTTTATTTTTTTGTAATTTGCCTTTTTTATTAAAAAAAGTTTTTCCTTTAATTAATTCTAAATTTTTATTTTTGCCGTTAGATATTGCATTTGCTAACATTAATGCTGTTCCAGAAGGGTAATCTATTTTTTTTTTATGATGATTATCAGTAATTCCAATTTTATAATTATCAGATATTTTTTTTGATAAAGTATAAACTAAATATTCCAAAAGATTGATACCCAAACTCATATTACCAGACTTAAATATAGCAATATTTTTTGAGTAATTTTTAATTAAATTATTTTGTTTTTTTGTAAAGCCAGTAGTTCCTATAATAATATTTTTTTTTAATTTTTTTGCGTAATTTAAAATTTCAATAGAAGCGTTTGGTGTTGAGAAATCAATAATCACATCAGTTTTTTTAAATGTATTTATGCTATTATTTTGAACTATGTTTTTTCCAAATTTTTCACCAATTTTTTTATCAGTAATACTGTAAAGATTAAAAATTTTGTTAACTAGAACTTTTTTAACTAAAATTTTTCCCATTCTTCCTAAAGCGCCCGTTATTGAGATATTAATTTTCTTCATAAGTTAACTAATATAAATATGATCAGGTAGAAGATTATTTTTGTATCTTTCGTACGCTTTTATATAAGCCTTTTCGATATTTTCTGTAAAAATCTTTGTTTTGAACAAATCTTTTTTATTTTTGTTTGTTTTTAATTTATTTTTAATTTTAGTTAACTTTTCTTTATCATTACCGAGCGTAATAGCCAATTTTTCATATTCATCTAAATTTTTGCATACTAATTCATTAAGATCTAAAGCATTAAGAAGACTAGCAGCGACTCTACTTGCAAAAGTTTCTCCTATTAATGTAATTATTGGAACCCCAGCAAAGAGTGCGTCATTAGCTGTTGTGTGGGCATTGTATGGGCATGTGTCTAAAAATAAGTCGATATTTTTTAATCTAGACAAATGTTCTTCTAATTTAATTTTTTCCCAAAAAAACAATCTTTCTTCTGAAATATTATTTTTTAAAAATTCTTTTTTTAAATTTTCTTTTGCCAAATTGTTTTCAGTTATTAGTATTATTAAGCTGTCATTTATATTTTGTAATATTTTAACCCACGATTTAAAAATATCAGGAGTAATTTTATGAATAGAATTAAAACATCCAATCAAGAAACTATTTTTATTAAGACCTAACATAGTTCTGTCTATGTCGTTCACACTAAATTGCTGCTTGTCATCATTAACTTGATATGAATTAGGTAGATAAATAATTTTTTCATAATAATAATTTTTTAAATATTCCGGAATAACAATTTTATCAGCAATAATATAATCGCAGTGATTTGGACCAAGCGTTCCTGGATGTCCAAGATAATTAATTTGCACAGGAGCAACTCTACTGTAAAATATCTCGGGTTTGCTATTTTTTGTAAATCCTTTTAAATCTACTGCTATATCAATTTTTATATCACTTATTATTTTTTTAATATTTTTGAGACTATAATTTGTTATATCAATTAAATTTATAGCTTCAGAAATTTTTTCTGTAGAATCATCTTTGTATTCTGAATTTAAATTAAAACCATATAATTCGAATTCATCTTTATTATGTTCTTGCAGCATTCCAGTTATTAATTGACTGGTAGCATGAGTATAAAAGTCTGATGAAAAATAACCTATTTTTATTTTATTATTACTATTAATATTGAAATTGTTGTTGCGAATATATTTCTCATCATAATTTAATAATGCAAGTTTTTTTTGTGTATTAATTGAGCTAGACAAATGTAAGCTTTGAAATGATGTGCATATTTTTAAACCTTTATTAATTTTTTCTTCAAAAGAATTCTTCAGATTTTCAAAATCTTTCCAATCACAAACGCTCATTTTAGAAGAAAATAAAGCTCCCAAAGTATAATCGCTGTCAGGTTTTAATTGATAAGCTTTTTGATAATTTTCAATGCTTTTTTCAATGTCTTTTATTTCTTCATATATTAAACCTAAAATGTAGTAAGGATGATAATTTTTAGAATTTATTGTTAAGCATAAATTACAAGTCATTATTGATTCCTTGTAATTTTTATTTTCAAACAAAAGATAAGCTTTGTTGTGATATGGATCTAGATAACTATTTCTATATTTAATTGCTAAATCGTAATCTTGTAATGCTTCTTCAATGTAATTAAGTTCCTTATAGCAATTTGCTCTATTATTATAAGCCTCTGCATAGTCATTCTTTAATTTAAGAACTTTATTAAAAAAATTTATTGCTTCCTCGTAGTTACCAATTTCATATAAAATATTTCCATAATTATTTATTGCATCTAAGTAATCCGGATATAGTTCAATTGCTTTTTTAAAATTAATTAATGCCTCATTAAATTTTTTTATATTTCTTAATAAGATTCCGTAATTATTAAAAACATTTGGAATTTTGGGATTAATCTTTATAGATTTTTTTAATAAAATTTCTGCTCTATCGTAATTTTGGAGCTCTATCATTAAAACACCTAGCAAATGATTCGCATCAAAATTATTTTCATCAATTTTCAATATGTCTTCATATCCTTTTTGAGCTTCTAAAATTTTATTATTTTTATGATATTCAAGAGTTTCGTAGATTTTTTTATTAATTAGCTCATTGTTCATATTTTAAATTTATATAAATTTATAATAATAAATAAAATTAGTTAAATTTTTTTTATATTAATAACAAATTCAGCTAATCTTTATTCGTCCAAAATTTTTTAGCTTTATTTATAAAATTTTTTATTTCTGAATTGTTATTTAAATCTTCTAAAGATTTAAATTTTTCGAGCAAGTCTTTTTGCTCTTTTGATAAAGATTCAGGAATTATTACATTTGTTTCTAGATATAAATCTCCGTAATCGTCACTTCTAATAATAGGCATACCCTTGCCTTTAAGTCTAAACTGTTTTCCAGACTGCGTTCCAGCAGGAATTTTAACCTTTGATTTCCCCCCATCGATGGTTGGAACATCTATTTCTGCTCCAAGCGCAGCATCAGTCATTGGTATAGGCAGTTTATAGTATAGATTTTCTTCAGATCTTTGAAAAATCTTATGTTTTTCAACTGTTATAAATACATAAAGATCTCCATTAGATCCACCTCTATAGCCAGCATCTCCTTTTCCAGACAATCTTATTTGTGTTCCATCATCGACACCCTTTGGAATTTGAATAGAGAGATTTTTTTTTGTCTTAGCAGAACCCGATCCTTTGCAATCTTTACAAGGATTGGAAAGCATTTCACCTTCGCCTCCGCAATCAGGACATGTTTGTTGTAAAGTAAAAAAACCTTGCTGTGTTCTTACTTTTCCATGTCCATCACAAGTAGAGCATTTTTTTGGTTTTGAACCAGGTTCAGCTCCACTTCCAGAACATTTTTCACATTTTTCATTTGAAGATAAATTGATAGTTTGTTTTTTTCCAAGGTAAGCTTCTTCTAAAGTTATTTCTAAATTAATTTTTAAATCGGAGCCGCGATTAGATCTTGATTTTTTAGAGCCCCTCCCACCTCGTCCAGAGCCCATGAAGTCGCCAAAAAAATCATCAAAGATGTCAGAGAATGCGCCAGATTCAAAGCCACCAAAATCAAAACCTCCAGCTCCACCAGCACCACCTTCAAATGCAGAATGTCCAAATTGGTCATAAGAAGATTTTTTCTTAGGATCAGATAAAACTTGATAGGCCTCAGAAGCCTCTTTAAATTTTCCTTCAGCAGTTTTGTCCCCCTGATTTCGGTCAGGGTGGTATTTCATTGCAAGAGATCTGTAGGCTTTTTTAATTTCTTCAGGAGTTGCTTTTTTGGTTACACCAAGAATATCATAATAGTCTTTTTTGGACATAATGACTTAGGGCGAAACCAGTTATAAATGGATTAGCCGTTCTTTTTGTTATCGTCTTTTACTTCTTCGAATTCGGCATCAACTACATCTTTTTTGTCTTCAGGTTTAGCATCTGTTTTTGAAGCACCAGCAGTATCTTGCTGAGCTTTATATATAGCCTCACCTAATTTCATAGAAGAAGTCATTAATTGCTGAGTTTTAGTTTTGATATCTTCAGTTTTGTCAGATTTAATAGCTTCTTTTAAATCTTCCATATCTTTTTCAATCGCTTTTTTGTCAGCTTCTGAAATTTTACTTCCGTGTTCTTTTAAACTTTGTTCAGTTGAAGCTATTAAGGAGTCAGCATGATTTTTTGCATCAACTTCTTCCCTTTTCTTTTTGTCAGCTTCTTTATTAGCCTCAGCCTCTTTAACCATTTTTTGAATTTCTTCATCAGTTAAACCACCCGAAGCTTGAATTTGAATTTTTTGTTCTTTTCCAGTTCCCTTATCCTTTGCAGAAACGTTAACAATACCGTTAGCATCAATATCAAAAGTCACTTCAATTTGAGGAACACCCCTTGGAGCTGGCGCAATTCCTGTTAGCTCAAAATTTCCTAGTAATTTATTATCATTTGCCATTTCTCTTTCACCCTGGAAAACTCTAATTGTTACAGCTGGCTGATTGTTTTCAGCTGTTGAGAATGTTTGACTTTTTTTAGTTGGGATTGTTGTATTTTTTTCAATTAATCTTGTGAATACTCCTCCTAAAGTTTCAATACCAAGTGACAATGGAGTAACATCAAGAAGAAGAACATCTTTGACATCGCCTTGTAATACGCCCGCCTGAACAGCAGCACCTAAAGCAACTACTTCATCAGGGTTAACACTTTGATTTGGTTCTTTTCCAAAAAAACTCTTAACCGCCTCAACAACTTTTGGCATTCTTGTCATTCCACCAACAAGAATAACTTCATTAATTTCTGATGCAGTATAACCAGAATCTTTTAAAGCAATTTTGCAAGGCTCTATTGTTTTTTCAATTAACGACGCAGTAAGAGCTTCAAGCTTTGCTCTTGTGATTTTCATATTAACGTGTTTTGGACCGCTTTTATCCGCTGTAATGAAAGGTAAATTTACCTCAGTTTGAGCCGAAGAAGATAGTTCTATTTTTGCTTTTTCAGCAGCTTCCCTTATTCTTTGTAATGCTAATTTGTCCGTTTTTAAATTGATTCCACTTTCTTTTTTAAACTCTTCAATAATATAATCTGTTACTACAGCATCAAAGTCATCACCGCCTAAAGAAGTGTTTCCGTTTGTAGATTTAACTTCAAATACTCCATCGCCTAATTCAAGAACCGAAATATCAAAAGTTCCACCACCTAAATCATAGACAGCAATTGTTTTAGCTTTTTTCTTATCAAGACCATAAGCAAGAGCTGCCGCTGTTGGTTCATTTATAATTCTTAAAACTTCAAGTCCTGCAATTTTTCCAGCATCTTTAGTTGCTTGTCTTTGAGCATCATTAAAGTAAGCGGGAACAGTTATGACTGCTTGCTTTACTTCGCTACCAAGATATTTTTCTGCTGACTCTTTCATCTTCATTAGAATAAAAGCAGAAATTTGACTTGGAGAATACTTTTTGTCACGAGACTGAACCCATGCATCAGTACCGTTATCAGATTTTATTACTTTGTAAGGAAGTCCTTGTATTTCTTTTTTTAAATTTGAATCATCAAAACTTTTTCCAATTAATCTTTTAACTGAGAAGAAAGTATTTTCAGGATTTGTTACCGCCTGTCTTTTTGCAGGAAGACCAACTAATTTTTCACCAGATTCTGTGAAAGCTACGATAGAAGGAGTTGTTCGAACTCCCTCCGCATTTTCTAATACTTTCGGCTGCGCACCATCCATTATAGCTACGCATGAGTTTGTAGTTCCTAAATCTATTCCAATTATTTTTGACATAAAATTCTATTTTTTAATTAATTTGTTAACCCTATGTGGTGCTTAATTTTAGGATTACAACCTTTAAGGCTAAATTTTTTTTGTTAAAAAACCCTTAATTTATTTAGGTTTATTGAGCTATTAATTGGAATTGATCTTTTTTTTAGAAATAGACACTAGTGCAGGTCTTAAAAGTCTATCATTTAACATATAGCCTTTTTGAATTTCGTTTATAACCATTCCATCCTCTTGTTCGCTTTCCACTTCATTTAATGCTTGATGAAAATTGGGGTCAAATTTTTTACCCACAGATTCAAATGATTTTATTCCATTTTTATCAAAGCTATTTATTAATTCTTTTTCTATAAGTTCTATCCCAAGCATTGTATCTTTAAATTCATCTGACTTAAATTTAGGATTATCTTTAAATAAACTAAAGGCTCTTTCTAAATTATCAGCAAGATTAAGAATTTCTCTCGCAAAAGAAGACGAACTATATTTAATTAAATCTTCTCTTTCTTTCTCGTGAATTTTTCTAAGATTTTGATTTTCAGCTAACGAACGAAGCAGTTTATCATTTAATTCTTCTATTTTTTTTTCAAGATTATTTTCTACATTAGGCTCTGCTCCATTATTTTCTGGAGTGTCAATTTTTTGTTTTTGATCTTTATTAGAAGTAGTTTCTTCGTTATTATTCATAAGCCTATATATTTAAAGCAATACTTTATAATTTTTTTGACATATATAGGTACTATATTTCATATTTCTAGCTTTATTATGAGAAAAAATAACAGAGACAATCTTAGTTTAAGAAAAATTGAGATAATCCCAAATTTTATTAAAAATTCAGAAGGTTCCTGCTTAGTTAAGTTTGGAGAAACCCAAGTTGTTTGTACTGCTTCAGTTGATTCAAAAGTTCCAAGATGGCTAGTTGGCTCAGGAAAGGGCTGGGTTACAGCTGAGTATGGAATGTTACCAAGATCCACTCACGAAAGAATGAGAAGAGAGGCGGCTGTTGGTAAAATAGGGGGAAGAACATCAGAAATTCAAAGGCTAATAGGACGTTCATTAAGAGCGGTCGTTGATTTGGGACTTTTAAATGAAAAATTAATTACAATTGATTGCGATGTTTTAACTGCTGATGGTGGAACAAGAACAGCTGCTATCACGGGTGGTTTTGTTGCTTTAAAATTATGCATTGAATATTTACTTCGAAATAAAGAAATTAAAACAAATCCAATGCAGCAGTATATAGCTGCGGTTAGCTGTGGAATTGTAGAAGGTAAAATTTTATTGGACCTAAATTATGAGGAAGATAGCACGGCAGAAATTGATGCTAATTTTGTGATCACTGAGAATATGCAATTAGTTGAAATCCAAGCAACAGGCGAGAGAAAAACGTTTTCAGATCAGGATCTAACTGAAATGCTAAAAATTTCAAAGAGTGCAATAAAAGAAATAATACAACATCAAAAGTCTT
>Ga0209191_1001285_pt1 | contig 16668 bp, 18 predicted proteins | sample S_130626_EF_Meta_FD_187320 | JGI IMG/M metagenome (GOLD analysis project Ga0209191, IMG submission 187320) | Freshwater microbial communities from Lake Simoncouche, Canada to study carbon cycling - S_130626_EF_MetaG (SPAdes) (version 2) | ecosystem: Environmental > Aquatic > Freshwater > Lake ...
AGGAGATTTTCTAGATCCTTTTAAATGACTTGTTACAAAAGTAGAAATTGCTTCATGTTTTTTATCATGATCTTCAATTTTATGCAATTCATCCAATCCTCTACCAAGAGATAATAGTCTTGCATGAAGTTCTGCATGATGTCCTGTTGGGGACTTTGGATTTTGTAAAATACCTAATTTTTGTTCTGTTGGATCGGCCCCATTATTAAACAGATTTGTTACTACTCTAGAAATATTAGCATGATGTTCTCCATCTGGAGATCCATTTAAATCTTTATCTTGAAAATATGTCATCACTTCTTCAACAGATGTCTTACCATCTAAATTTTTATCTGGTGTAATCTCTTCATTTTCTTCATTTAAAATATCTAAAAATTCTAAATGATATTCTTCAGCAAAACTCTTTGTAGGATAATTTAGCCAATGAATATCTTGTTTACCAGTATCTGCATCTATAGAACGAAGAGCTATTTTTCCTTTTGGATTTCTGGCTTGATATCTTTGTAAATATGTTTTAGTTTCACTCGATGGAAGATGTTTCCATGCTTTAGCTGCTTTAAATTGTATCATTTCTTCTGGACAAACATCAAACATTTCACAATTGTCTAGACCTACTGGTGGTTTTCGTCTCTGCATTGGAGCCATAATAGGATCAAAGCCACCAACACCACCCTGATTGTTGGATACCACAGGTGTACTAATGGTTCCAGCACCACCACCTCCACCACCGACACCCATATCTTCACACAATGCAATATAGCTAGTGTTTGGGTTTTTATTAAGAGCAATATAACCTTCAACCAATCCTGCAAATTGGGCATCACTAATGTCATAGGCTTGAACTGATTCACTAAACAATTGAAGTGTACTAAGATAATTTGTTAACTGAGCTTTTGTTAATCCAGAAGGTAGCTGTTCAAAGATTTTCTTTAATTTAATAATCAAATATTCAAATGAATCAATACTGCCTTCTGACTTTAATACATTACCACTTGAATCAATTGCACCAGCACTATAAGCAGCCAATTCGGTATACGGTGAAGAAATACCTTGCGCAAATTTATAAAAATAAAAGGATGGAATGTATTGTGGTGTGTTCATTTTTCAACCTGTAGTAATTTTCTATCTACTCTTGGGTCAGTATTCAATTCCAGGTATTTTACTTCTGGTAAATTTTTAATATTAAAATTTAAGAATACAGTGAATGATTTCAAATACGAATATAGTCTTGGTTCAACTTTAAAAAACAAAATGCGTATGGCATTTTCTTCGCCAAACACATTTCTTAAAATTATTATATGATTTATTATAAGTCGTTCACGTATTGACTTTAAAGTTTTATGTTTATGAATCTTCTGTAAAAGTCTTTTTACATATTTGATTCTCTTCAGATCATCCATGAACTCGGCTTTACCGGTGCACTCACTATTGAAATAACAGCCCTGACAGAATTCGAGAAATATATCTTCTGTCAGGGGAGTATTTTTATCAACCATTATTATCTCAGTGTTGGCAACCGCAACCATTTTGATCTAGTTCCATATTATATGAAGAAGTGGCTGTTGGAACGATTACCAGACTAACTTTACGTAGATGGTTTGGTTGCATGGTTACAGTAACTTGAAGAGCCAAAGAATGACCAATTTTCTCTTTGATACCATCGCCTTGTTTGAACCCAGCCTTATTGACATCATCATACGGATTTTGACCATATACACCCAATTGTGGGCTTCCGTATTGAACAAGTTCAAAGTTACTTACACCATCTGGAATTTGCATTTTTGGTGCTGCAAAGTCTAAACCAAACATATTCAATTTTTGTGCTACAACACCCATAATAGCATCTGGATTGATGTAGTCTCTCGAGGAGAAGGTGTACAACATAGCGTTAATAGCGTCTATCTGCCTTGGGAGCGATAGGTTGAAGGTTCCCTTGTCTGTGAGTGGAGATTGACCAACTTTGCCTTGTGGGTCACCAATATAAAGACCACCACCAAAGGTGTGTTCACCCGCATTTTCAACGAGTTTGGTAATTCTGGAGATGAGTTGTTTAAATTTCATGGTTGTCCTTTATTTAGTCCTATTTTTTATTAGCCCATATAGATCTGGGTTGTATACTTGTTCATTAAGAGATCTGAGGGTATTCTTGGCAATATTTTCTTTAATTTGTTTCAACCCACACTTATTTTTAAATGATGGGTTTTCTTTAACAATTTTACTAGAAGGAATCTTTTTCATATCAGTGCCTATTTTGATGTTCACCCTTATGATGTCCGTTATCAGCCCGATTATCGGATTTATCCCGAACTCTTAAATTATTTATACCTTTTGAACCACCACTACGAAGAGGCTTTTTATGGTCAATGTCTTTTCCATCACCCTTTTTGGCTCTACCCTTTTTAATCATAAGATCTCGTGCAGCACCTCGTGCAGCACGTTCTTTTCTTTGCTTCTTTTTACCGTGATAATTTTTATATTCTTTTTTATAATCTCGTTTATATTCTTCAATAACAAGATCATTAATCAATCCAATAATACATACTGGATTTTGATACATGCGTGTAACAGCATTTTCATAAATTGAATTAATGTTCACCATAACATATTCAGAATTTTCAATCAATAGATTGGATGAATTTTCTATTAGTTCTGCTTCTATGTTTGTTATTAACTGATTACGAACTAGATGGGCTATAACAAAATTATTACTTAAAGATTCGATTAAAAGATCGTTGAGGAAAATAACCGCTTCTCCTAAAACTTCAGAACTGATATTTTCACCCTTCATCACAGGAATTCTGATTGTCTTCTTACCAATCGTAACATAATTGTATTGCACAGAATTTAAATCTTTATTATTAAACCCTGGTAGAAGACTAGCATTTAATAGGAAGTCATGATTTTTAACCAGGTAATCAACCATTAATTGAACCGGTTCAATAGAATCTTTAGGTACAAGAATCCCATCTCCCTTTTCTTTTTTCTTTTCTTTTGGTTGTGTTTCTTCAATTATTGCAGTATACTTCTTTAGTGTCTCGGCAGCTGAGGTCTTATAATTTGAGATATTAGAAGCTGTCATAGTATCTTTAGCTTTTGACATATCAAAATTAGATTCGGCTGAAATGGTAGTAAAATAATCATCCGTCATAGGGAAAATACCATTAACAGTAATTAAATGGTTTGGAGCCATTTTTGGGTCAGTAATATTGTCACCACGTAATACAGTTTTTAACAGTGTATTGATAACATTTATTTTGAGCGGAGATTTATTTCCACGCATTAATTCCGATGCACCTTCTTGCCAAGCTTTTATATAACGTCCCATAGATGCTAATGGATTTATATTTCCATCTTTATCGATTACAGTTCCAGTAACATTTCCAGATGCATCTTTGACAGGTGTAGATTGTAACTTCTTTAACATCTCTGGATCAGATTTAATCTGTGTTAACATTTCATCTGGAATTAAAACATCAGAGAATGCTGCTTTTCCTTGTTGCATTTTTTGAAATGCTGCTGCAAGTTTGGGATCTGATGCAATTAAATTTGGATTGGACAAAGCTTGTGTTAATGCCCCAGCAACAAATCCTTTAAAGTTTTTATTTGATTGATCAAATTGGTTTGTAGATAGAGACATTTCTCCACCCGCTGCAACTTTAAATCTATAATCTCCACATTGCATATCACTCGCACCTTCGGAGTTAACAGGTTTTCCACCATTTTCTACATTAGTTAAGAGATTTTGAATGCATTCATCACCAATCTGTGATAAAATCTTACGTGCAGTAAAAAATGCTGCTCGTGTAAAATCACTAGCATCGGCTGTCATAGCACCATATGTTAACATCTCTTGTTTGCTAGCACCTGCTTTTAATTTTGCAATGAATACCAAAGCATTCATTACTTGTTGATTATAGGGAGTAGAAGATGTATCATTAATACCATATTCAACTGTTAAATTTTCATATGATAACTGATCAAACTCATTATTTGGAGGAGGTTGACGAATCATTTTGAAATATTCATTACGCAATTCAGGAGGCATTCCCAACAACTGCTCTGGTTCCATTTCACTCATTGTTTGGAACATTTGTTCTTTAGAAAGTTTCTTGGCTTTACCAGATTCTTTCTTTTCACCCGAAGAAGGTTTTGTTTCTTCTCTATCTTTGGATTCTCTTTTTCCTTTTGCCTCTTCTTCTTTTTTACCTTCTTTTTTGCTACCTTCTTTTTCTTTCGTATCACCAAACAAAAGTTTAGATGCACGAGTTTGTTCAAAATCTTTAGAGTTTGTAGCCTGTTGTGCTTCTTCGAGTGTTAAAACATCTTTACTTAATTTTTTATGTAAACTTGCATTAAATGAATCTTTAAAGATTAATTGTATGCGACCACTTTTGGTTTCAACCAAAATTACTTCTTTAATTAGTTCCTGTTTTGGCTTACGGTCTCTTGGAATTTGTTTAGAACGTTCTATACGTTTACGTGCGGCATCTTTGGCACGATTGTCTCCTGCTGCAGATTTAGCCCTATCTTTTTGTTCTGAAGCACCTAATTGGGATGCTTCATTGATAGTCGAAGGATTTAAAAGTTTTGATAACAGTGTTTTAAAGTTCATCTTAAATTATTTAGGCTCTGACGAATCCTTATATTCTTCCAGAGGATTGTATAATTTAAAATTTTTATGGGTTTTTATCTTCCCATTTACTAAACTTTTAATTCCAGTATAAGAGAGATTGTTGTTCCTTGCAAATTCTTTTAAATTTGTCACAGGAATAACTTGATTTGTTGTCATCTCTAGAAGAATAGTAGATTTGGTTTTTATGACCTTTTTTCTAACTGGTTCCTTTAATTTGACTCGTGGACCAACCTCCATGATTGGTCTAACCTCTACTGCAGTCCAACCTTTATAAGTTTTACGAGTACCGTTTAAAAGTTCACATATTTTACTTGATGTCATACCGTGTATGGCAGCAAATTCTCCCATATTAGAAAAAAAGACTTTTTCTTCTGTGTCAACTCTCTTTAACCAATAACCATTTTTGGTAGCAACATCAGTAATCCATTTCCAATATCTACCTTCTCGACGAAAGAATCCACCATGTTCTTGAACAAATAGATGTCTGGCTTTTACAGATTTTGAATTGTCGTTCATCTGTGTCCATAGTTTGGTTCCGCGTGTATTTACGGTTTCTTCTAATGAACGTGATTCATACTGTGTCATGATGTTTCCTATAATCTGTAATCAAGAATTTTAAATGTTTAACATGGTTAATTGGTTTATCTTGAAATACTTGATGAAGACCATCTTCACATGCAATCATTATTGCAAAATTGTCAATAATAATACCGGTTCGTTCTTGAAACATTAATGAATAGGCTGTAGCCTGAGCAAAGTAGTTATCAACATCTTTGGTTCGTTTTTCTTTTGTACTTGCTTTAAAATCAATAATAGAAAGTTTTCCATCATATTCAGCAATACAATCTGTTCTTCCTGCTAGACCCAATATCTTAGACCATAGTGGAGTTTCTAATGCTACAATATTATCAATTTTGTCGATCTCTGGTCTTAGAATTGAAAATAAAGATTTAATTCCAGAATGAAGATTGTCATAGTCTAGGTCTTCATTGTTTAAATATTTTTCAATAAGACTATGAAATTTAGTTCCTCTAGCAAGAACTCGTTTACTTTCTTCTGGATTCTTTCGTCTCCATTCAGCAAAAAACTCTTGTTTACGAAACCCTACGACTGTAGTTACAGAAGGAAAAATTCCTTCTGGTGTATTATACATTCTAGGTCCAGTACTAGATACTTCATTTAAAGAACCTTCAAGTAATAACGGCTTGTGAACAAATTGTTTAGTAGATATAATAGCCATAGAATTTCACCAGATGAGTATACAACAAATTAACAGATATGCAATTATTTATAGGATTCTATAACGCTTAGAGAACTGACCCATTGCTTCTGCGCCTAAGCCCAAATCAATGTCTTGAGCCCTTCCTTTTGCGGCATATTCTTGGGATCCTCTTTTTGGACTACTGCCACCCATACCAATAGGTGGTATGATAGGAGGTACATAAGGTGGACCGTCCGGACCCTTACCATCTTGACCATCATCACCTTTACCATCACCCTTATCAGAATTGTCTGCTTTGGCAGGTTTTTCATCGGGTACTTTAGCAGGATCTGGTACTTTAGCAGGATCTGGTGTTTTAGCCGGATCTGTTACTTTAGCAGGATCTGGTACATTGTCTGGTGCTTTAGGGGGAACTTTATCTGGTACTTTATCTGATACATTGGCCGGAGTTTTAGCTGGTGCTTTTGGAGGAGCTTGTTCCGGAGCTTTTGGGGGAGCCTTATCGGGTGCTTTTGGAGGAGCTTGTTCCGGAGCTTTAGGAGGAGCTTTCTCTGGTGCTTTTGCCGGTGTGACAGTAGGTGCTACGGTAGGAGCTTTCTCTGGTGCTTTAGGAGGAGCTTTCTCTGGTGCTTTAACTGGTTCTACTGGTTTAACGACTCGAGGCGCAGTTGTTGAACCAACTCCTTCTGCGGCTTTAACTCCTTCTCCGGAAGTCACAGATGCTGGAACTGGTCGTGCAACTTCGATTGCAACACCAGGTGTTCCAGTTACTGTAGAAGCAGTAATAGCTACAGATGCTGTTGCAGTTTGTGCAGCTTTTTTAGCTTCTGCTACAGCTTTTTCTATGCTTAGTTGTATAAAACTTTTAACTGGTCCTCGTGGTTTTGGTTTTGGACTTATCTCTGGTCCAGATGTTGGCTTAGTAAATTCCGCTTCTCTTGCTTTTTGTTCTGGAGTTAAAGTACTTCTATTTTCTCTTGTAACACGTGCACTACGAGCTGCTGCAGCTTCATTACCAGCTTTTTCTGCTCTGGCGATAACTTCTTCAGCTTGTTTCAATGCTTCAGATGAAGCCTTTCCTGGTTGAATATTGTATTTACCTGAAAGTGCTTTTCTTATTTCTTCCGGTGTATTACCACGTAGAGCTAACTCTTGAGCTTCTTTTTGAATTTCGCTCAATGACTTTTCTGAAAATTTAATAATTTGACCAGCTTCTTCAGCATTCTTAGCAGCTTTTGCAGCTTCTGCAGCCTTTAAAGCTTCAGCAGCTTTTAAGCCTTCAACTGTTTTTAAAGCTTCAGCTGCAGCCTTTGCTTCTTTAGCTAATCTTGCAGCTTTTGCAGCTTCTGATGCACCTTTAATAAATTCAGGCAATTTAAATAACACATCTGTCTCTCCACCTTCATTTAGCAATTTGCACTCAACCCATTTTCTAAATGAAATACCAGATGTAACTTCTTTGATACCGTTAAGATTATTATTATAACGTTGTTCTAAAATTAAATTGAGTGTATATGGTATCATGGTGGTATACTTATTTAGTTAACCGGTAGGTAGCCCAGAACCTCGTGTACCTGGAAAATCTGTTGTACTTTCTTTACTATTTGCACGTCTCTCTGCAGCTTTATCTCTAATGATTTGCATCGGAGAAGCGGCTCTTTCAGCTTGTGTTTGTGCCTGAAGCTCTGCAACAGTAGGATACCTATCAACTGGTTTACCTTTCGCTTCTTGACCAGCATATGTTTTGGCAATTTTATCAGTTAATCCTGTTGCATCATCAATAGCCCCTCCCGCTTTATATGCACCATATGCAACTGGAAGCATTGCTGCTCCAGCCACTACCCCCGGAAGAACTGCGGCTCCACCTGCCATTAAAGCTGCACCGGGTGCAGCTCCACCTAATGCTGCGGAAGTAGCAGCAGCAGCACCAGAAAAGGCACCAAAACCAGTTGCCATTTTTGTTGATCCTCTGTACATAGGGTCTTCTACGCCAAGAGCGTCCAATGCCATATCAGTTGGTTTATCTGTAAGTTCAGATGCTACGAATCCAACAGCTGCAGGACCACCTAAACGAATAACACCTTTTGCTACATCTTTTGCTTTTAGTAATGCTTCAGGAATACCAGCCGTTGGGTTAGTTACTACTTTTGCTGCTGTTTTTGCAGTACCTACAACAGCATTTTTAGTAGCATTAGTTGCAGTTTTTGCTGCATCGGCTACTTTGGTAACAGCTGCTCCTGTTGTTTGAATTGGACTCGTTACTAAATCTTTCCCTCTTTCAGCCCACTTTACAGTTGGATCTACAAATTCTTTTTTAAATTCTTGTCCAGTATTTGTTATTAAATCCTTGCCAGTATTTAATACTATGCCTTCATTGATTTTTAATAATTTAGCTTCTAATAATTTAATTTGTTCTTGAAGTTGAATTGTTTTATTAAGATATAATTGTGTTATGTAATCCATAGTAATTTTCTTTATATTTTATAGGTAGAAATAAATTTATTAAGCTTGTTCTCGAGAAAATACGTTATTAGGAGTGCGTTTTGCATATCGCGCACCAATATCGGCTTGTGTTATATTACCTTGTTGAGGACTTCCTGGTCTAATGGTGTCATTCATAGAACGAAGTTCGCTTTGTAATGCAATAGTTTCTTTACTAACTTCAGCGTCTGCTCCACCTGCATTCCATTTCGCTTCATCTTGAGCTCTAGATTCCTTCCATTTTGCTTTTAACTCGTCTCGTGCAGCCGTTGCAGAAATGTTTGCAGATTTTATAGCTGCATTTCTTGCAACATTTTCAGCACGTCTTTGTTCTCTATTGTCGCTACTACCAGTAGCGGTTCTATTGTATGTTGGAGTTGATCGTGGCATTCCTCTTGCATATTTTAACCTTGTCATAACATCCATAGATGAAAGATCGGTTGATTCAGTGCTATCTACATCCGTTGTATCGGTGGTATCGAGATCCGCTGTATCAGTGCTATCAGTGCTATCCCCTGTGAGTGTTGGCATAGAAGATGTAAGAGGCTCTTTCACACCATATGGTGTTGGTCTTTTTGGATTTAGGATTTTAGAATCAAGTCCAAACAGCGATGTTGACTTACCAGTATTAATACTAGGGCCGGGTGTAATAGTTGGCAAAACAGTACCGGGAGGCGGTATTAGAGTTGGATTAACAGGAGTTCCTTTAAGCCTTTTAGTATTATCAATTTTTATTTTGTCAAATGGAGACGGTGGTGAAGATAGTGTGGTTGGTTTATTTGGTTGAATTGGTAGTTCTTTCATCCCACCGCGAATGCCTAGTATTATTCCATCATCAAATTTGTTAGGTGTACGAGGTTTACCTATATCATCAAAAATACCTTCTCTAATTACTCCAAACGGATTTGATGTAATATTTTTGGTATGCTGAATATTCTCAGGTGTACCATTTTGATTATTTCGTTCTATAGCATTAATTGCTTGACGAATGGTTGATGCTGAGTTAATATTAGGATTAAATGATGATGGTTTATATAATTTATTCTGTTCAAGAATATTTTTTATACTTGATACCATATTATCTGGGGTTTTGACGGGTTTATTAATTTCATGTGGTTTCCCCATAAAATCTTTAACTTCCCAATAAAAATTACGATCTTGTTTATTATCCATGGTTATGAAATATTTAGATTTCTATAAATACTTAAAAGGTATGAATAAACAGGTCCTCTTGTTAAACCAAGATAATACACCCCTTAATATCATTACCATTAGTAAAGCCTATAAATTAATAGCCAGAGATAAAGTTTGGGGAGATTCCTCAGATGAATTTATTGAAGTCGTTTCTGTATCCAAAACTATTAAAATTCCCAAAATTTTAATTTTAAAGTATTATGTAAAATTACCCTTTAAAAAGGCTGCTGCATCTAGGCAGAATATTTTACGACGTGATCTCTATTGCTGCCAATATTGTGGAAAAGAGATGAATAATAAAGAGGCTACAATTGACCACGTTGTTCCTACCTCAAAAGGTGGAGCATCGTCTTGGGTGAATATGGTAGCCGCATGTAGAGCCTGTAATCTGTTTAAAGGCAATCGATCTGTTAAAGAAGCAAATATGGAACTTATTAGTAGACCAAAGGAGCCTTCTTACGGATTCTTGTTTGAAAACATGCTAATTACCTTTAGAAAGAAAAAATAATGCCCAACTACGCTTTTATATGTAATGGATGTGACCATACCTTTGATGAAATGTTATCTCTATCTGATAGAGAAATTCCATGTAAGAAAGCATGTCCAAAGTGTAAGAAGAAAAAGGTTCAAAGAGATTGGCAAGCCAGCACACCAACTTTAGCAATCGATGCTACCTTAACTCCAAAGAAAGTTATGGGAAGTCAATTTAAAGATGTTATTGATAGAATTAAAAATAATGGTCAAGTTCCAAAAAGATTTCATGCCAAACTTGATGCAAGTGCAAGTATGAATGCTGGAAAAATTGTTCGTTAAGTTTTAGATTCTATCAAAGCCTTTAACACATAATAACTGTCAATAACATCTGTAACAGGATTACTTAAAGTTTTCTGACCAAACACTGATTTCAGATCAGTGTTTGTTTCTTTGCTGAAGGTCTCATACATTACCTGTTTATCAGCGTTACCTTTGCCTGTGGCGCATTTCTTTACCTTGGCTGGTTCTACGATAGTTACTGGAATGGCGTGTTTGTAGAGTTTGTATTTGAGAAGACCCATATTCTCGGCTAAATTAAATACTCTACCTTTAGCACCATAGGCATAACCCTCCATACCAACATCAGCAGCACCAATACAAAGATTTGTTGCCCATTCTGATATGGTATCAAATCTATCTACGTCTTGTATATATTCCTGAAATGATTCACCGGTAATATTTGGTGCAATCTTATCAGCGTATTTTTTAATATTGGTGAGATAATAGAAAAAACAATTATCAAACTTAAATGTCTTGCGTTCATCAAATAAACATAAGCAAGGGCAAGTGATAGAATAATCGATTCCTATTAACATATTGTACATGGATATTTATTCCGAAAACCAAGGCCAGTCACAGACTTCTTGTTTCATAACATTATCTATCCATGGATAATAATAATCAATTTTTGCAGCACCATTGTCTATGACAGATTGTGTTTCTGGATCAATGCTCATAAAATCAATTATACCTGCTAACTTACCATTATCTTCAAATACTGCACCACCTGAATCACCAAAATATATTGATCCTTTGTTTGCTAACATTCTCATAAGTTGACCATTGTCTTCTATAAGACTTCCATAGTAACTCATTACGCCTTTTTTACTTACTTTCTTATAACCTAGACTCCAACCAACAGTGGTTAGAGATTCACCGGGAACTAATTCAAAAGTTGTTTTTATTAGATTTGTTGGTGGTTCAACACAATCATTATCAAGAATACAAATAACAATATCATTGATCAACATTCCAGTACAATATGGTTCTCTAGTAATTATTTTTATAATTCTCACCAGTTGTCCACTATGTGTCCAGAAGTAACCAGGAAAATTGTCAGGATCACTAAAGCAATGTCGGGCACTGAGTATTGCTCTTGGATGAATTAAAACTGCTGAACCTATTATGTCAACGTGTTGTGTAACTAAAGCACCTACACAGGAGTAGCGGTCATCCTCGTCATGTTCGATGGAATCGTACTTCGATGAATCCAAAAGAAATGAGGGAACTCCCGCTACTCCTAGTGTTTTGTTCTGTTCCGGTTCGTCAAATTTTTGGGAGCAGGATATGCTATTGCAAGCAGTGCTTGTCGCCAGACACAGTGCGAGGATTAAAGCCCTCATACTCATGGCATTAATATTTAGAATAAAAAATCCTTCCTGTTTAGGAAGGATTTTTATATTTATCTACAATTTCTTGGTCGTGTAGTTCAAAATGGCAGTTTGAACATAATAAGATACACTTATCAAGTTCATCTTTAACTCTTTGCCATGATACTGCAAACATTTTATTAGAATTTACTTCAAATAATTTTTTACTTGGATCTATATGGTGGAATGATAATGCCCTATTACATTTTGTATATCCACATGATTGGCATTTACCACCTTTATATTGAACTGCTTTTTCTTTTAATTTGTTTCTTCGTACACTAACTAAACAACCTTGACAATAATTTTTATTGTGTATTTTGTTTTGTTTATTTGGAATTACATCTCTTAAACATCTTTTACATATATGTTGCATAACTCCTCGGACTGGACTCGAACCAGTAACCTGGCGGTTAACAGCCGCCCGCTCTACCATTGAGCTACCAAGGAAAGTGATTTACACTATCTGACATCCACCTGCACTACAGGCAAACTCCTTACCAACTTCTGTGTTATCTTCTGATTCATACTTCATCAGATCATTAAAGTTAACCTTGACCTTTGGATGTGCTGCATATGTTGCAGAATCAATTTGCTCAAACGGTGCCTGAGCATATGTATGATTATCACTTCCAGGAAGGAATGCAATACCTGTTGCCACATCAAAGTTCTCCCACAACCAATTGCCGACTTCAAGGAATTCACTATCCTTATAGTTTACAGTGATTGAAGGCTTGTGATGACAGTAATGCTCCTGATATGTTTTCCACAGATCAAGATGATCAAGTGCACGAAGATCTTCTGTAGTCACAGTACCACGAGGAGCCTTCATTGCAAAAGTAAATACGGCAGTAGAAGTTGGGTTTATCACATCATCCTCACACGGGACTCCTTGATCCTTCATCAAGTTATATAAAGGATCTTTCTTGTCCAGACGAATTCTGCGGAAATAATAATCCGCATAGCGTGGATGTAAACCCGAAGCGGAATCCACCAAGCAAGAAGTGGTGCCTTCTGGCTTGACGCAAGTGATTGACTTGCTAGGATTAATACCCAACTTCTCTGCCCATTTGAGATTTGTAGCCGTTGCATGGTCACGAAGATTCTCAAGAAGTCGAACTAGTTTTGGCTTACCTTCAAGACCACTGGTAAGTTTATTATCAAAAATTCCTGTCATGGAAACACCAAGCAATCTTTCCTCTTCACAGTTCTTCTTCCATTCAGGACGAAGATAAGGAAATTTCACAAAAGTAGACTGCACAGTCCCAATAATAGTAGCAAGTTCAACCTTCTTCTTCAGGCTGGCTGCGGTATCATCGGTACGAACTACCACCGTTGAAAGATTGCAAAATTCGAAAGGTTTCAGAATAATTTCTGCACATGGATTGGTACCATATTCACAGTTTTCCTCTCGTCCCCACTTCACTGCTTGCTCCTGTAGAGCCCTACGATTGATCATGCCGCGTTCTCCGCTGTGGGAGTTATACAGAGAGGTCCACTCCTCAAGAAACTGTCCCATAGGGGGCTTACCACGATAAACCGCTGAATTATTGGCGTAAGACCTGAATCCTGCTTGTTCCCACCACGCACCTGACTTGCACATGGCAATTTCACGGTCTCCCAGGTCACTGAGAGAAATCATAGCGGATCTACGCACTCCACCAACGATTACGGCATTGGCAATGGCACAGCAGGTGTCATGGCATTCAAGAGCCGAAAGTTTACGTCCCTGTGCGTTATAGAAGACCTTGACCAAAAATTTGAATAAATTATCTAGTGGAGCAGGACCAGAAGCACGACCACCAAAAGTCTTAAGTCGTGCACCAGATGGTCTAACCTTTGACAAGTCCCACTTAGGATGCTTACCGGAATAGAGATCATTGAATAATGTTTTAAGCGCATCGCCCCAACCTTCCTTTGAATCTTCTACAACGATTACCTTATCAAAATTCTTTACAATCTTGTTAGCAACAGTTGGAAGTTTATCAGTGTATTGACGCTCAACAGAATATCCAGTACCTGTGCCATTCATAAGAATAACAAACAGTTCTGCAAAGGATTCAACAGAATCGATTGGAAGATATGAGCAGTTATACAAACAAGTATTATCGTGATCAAGAGCAATACCTGCAGTCATCAAACTTCTCATGGAAGGAAGAACTTCAAGATTTAAAATTGCTTCTTTGACATCAGGTCTTTCTGACAATGATGGAACCTTATCGGTGAAATAATTCCACCAACGGTCTACGCATTCGTCCCAACTCTCGCGGCGATTCTGTGAAGGAAGCCAACGAGAATAACGAGAAATAAAGATAAAAGATTGAAACGGTGTTAAAGCATCTGCCATGTAATGAACTCCTAGTGGGTGTCTTATTTAGTTGTTAGAGTCTGCCACGAAACTGGGAAAAGGGGAGCAATTAATTTGTCAATTGCTTTAGCAAATTCCTGCACTTCCCATTGTGCATGAGCATCGATACGAAGATTATAAACTCTTGCAAATGCATAGAGTGAACCGGTCCACACAAATTCTGTGTATGTACCTTGTGGTAAAATTGATCTTGCCTGTTCTGGTGCAACACCATCTACTAATAGACGATTATATAGATCCAAACATTCTTTTGCAACACCAGAATATTCTTGTCGTAATTTAATACAGGTATCAAGATCTTCAATAGCACCACTGCTACCTTGCTTGGCTCCATTGGTTGGAGCGTTTCTCCAAAGAGGTACATAGATCTCTGGCTCAAAGGTAACATAACGGCGACTTACTTCATTCATGACAAGACCAACTTGATGTTTACCAAGTTGTGCACGAACAAAGATAGGACACTTAATACGAACACTAATCTGCGGATGACAGAATGGTGTAAAGTGATTATGCTTTGCAAGATATGTAATTAATTTTACATCTTTGTCTAGTAGATAAGGTTCATATGGTTCTTCTTTACCCGGACGAGGAGTGTGATCTTCCATTGTGCCATAGAAACTCTGCTTATTAAATGAAACACGGGCAGCATCTACTACAGATAAATCGCTACCCATGTGATCAATAAGTTGTACATGTCCATGGTCAAGTACTGAAAGTTTAGTCTGCTCCGGAAACATTTGTGCTATCTGTGTCATCTTCTTCATCCTCATCTGCATCTACAAGTTCAACTCTTACGCCATCAATCTTTGTAAAGTCCGCTGCATATTCTCGTGCACGTCCCCATAGTTCGGGGTCCATTTCTTTTACGTACTCACCAAATCGTTGTACGAAAGTAATGTACGCTTCACTAGCCTTTAAAATATCTTCTTCAGATAATTTGTCGTTTTCATCTTCCATTTAAACCTTCTTCCAGTAAGTATACTTTACTTTTGCTTTAAGTCCAGAATAAACATTGTTGATTATTAGTTTCATGGTCATTGATTCACCGAATGCTAGAACCATGTCGTTAATATCTTTTTTATCAATTTCATTAGGCCAAATTACTACATTTCGTCCAGCCTCAATGTACTTTCCAATCAAGTGAACAATTTCTACATTTCTTGGTTCATTATCAAATATAAACACAACCTTTGATTTGGAGATCTTCTTAGGAAGATCTTCTAGCCAACCTGCACCCTGCATTGAGATTCCATTTGGAATAAACATGGAATCAATCGGACCTTCAGTCACATACACAGTATCTCTTGCGTCTACTTTATCTATGTTGTACCACAGACGCTCTTCGCCTTCACGCTTTAAGGTGATATACCTTATCGCTTTCTCTTGCGCTTTTTCTTCGATAATCCTGCCTTGGACACCAATAAGGCTCCCGCTCTCGTCATAGAACGGTATGACGAGCCGACCTTCCTTAGATCCTTCTCTATCGAAAGAAGACATGATTCTACTGAAATCACTACAGTAATAAAAATTGCAATACTTTTCTTTTGGAATTTCTCTAGATTGAACATATTTTACCGCCGGATGATCTGCATTGAGTAAGTCAAGCCTTGTTCCGAGATCACTGAACACTGGCTGTTTCTTTTCTGTCTTCGTTGTAACCAACGGTTCTGGATTTTTGTCTTTGAAATTTTCAAATGCATATTCTTTGCAGAGAGATGGGCTGACGCTTTCAAGTACAGAATATAAACTACAAGCAATACCGCAGTTGTGACATTTATAAACATAATTTCCTTTGTTTTCAAAAAAGAAGCCTCTCGTCTTCGTCTTGTTCTTTAGTGAGTCTCCACACTTAAAACAACGACACGTAGCAAGGTTCTCTTTCTTCCACTTGAACTTCTCAAGTGAGCCAGACAACATATTCACATATTTCTTATCAATATATAGGCTCATTTTGGTGCGTCTTGAAAGACCCAGTTTACTGCCTTATTCTTTTTAATACCAAAACTATCTGAAAATACTAATGGACCAGAACCCGATCCATAACTTTCTTCATCTGTATTATTTGCATTGACAAGATTGTTATTTGAATTTTCTACATCATAGAACTTCATCTTGGACTTATTCACACCAATAAGAAATTTACGATTCTTGGTTGTATCATTACCACGGTTCTTTAATTGCTTAACCATGAGTTGACCATTCTGTGCTAACTCTTCAGTCTCAATGAGTGCAATGAAGAAGTCTGTAGTTTGTGGTAGACCAAAACTTTCAGATGTATCTGTCATCTCCATGTCACTACTCTTTGCACCTTCACGGTTTACCTGAGTAGCAGACCATAGTGGTACATTGAACTGCTTGGCAAGACCACGAAGTTCTTCTGCAATACCCTTGACATAGGTGTAACTATTCATACCGTTGCCCATCTTGAATCTTGCACATGAGCAGATGTTTAGATAATCAACAATAATGATATCAGGCTTGAACTTCTTCTTGATCTTAAGTTCTTCCATTAGATTACGGAAGTGTGTGACATTGGCAGCAGCGGTAGGATATTCTTTAATAATAAGTTTACCGTGACAGGTATTCT
>Ga0209191_1001289_pt1 | contig 16645 bp, 29 predicted proteins | sample S_130626_EF_Meta_FD_187320 | JGI IMG/M metagenome (GOLD analysis project Ga0209191, IMG submission 187320) | Freshwater microbial communities from Lake Simoncouche, Canada to study carbon cycling - S_130626_EF_MetaG (SPAdes) (version 2) | ecosystem: Environmental > Aquatic > Freshwater > Lake ...
CCAAGATGGTGCCAACGTAGTAGCGGGTGATGAACTGCCCAAACTCTGTGTGTGGGTAGCGAGCATCATAGAACTCCACCAAAGGCTTGTCGCTCTCATTGGTGAGTTTGAAGTCACGACCGTACTTCATGCCCTTGTCAACTACGCGAATGTTGTACTTGTCTACTGTGATCATGGTAATTTCCTTTTTAAACCTGCTAAATTTGCAGTGATTGAATTCTAACATGGAATTAGAGAAGGGTGTCAACACCTTTTTTTATATTTCGTAAACAGCCAGTCTGCCGGGGTTATGCCACTCTGCGAACAGCCCCATACCGATCAGCGTATCGCGTAGCTCAGGCTTAATGCTGTCACCCCATATGCGAGCGCCATCGTAGTAATTCACCCAGTTAGATGATCCCTCGTCCTCGGCACTGATGCTGAAGTTACCGTTGTCGTCGTGGTGCTCGTAGACGGGTACACCCATCTTGGTTAGCTTGTTGAAAGCTTTGATGTAAATGCGCTTCATGCGGCCTCCGTGCTCAATGGTTGCATCTTGCCCAATGCCACCTGCTCGCGGTAGGCATCCAGAATGAATCCGTCCATCTTGTTTTCAATGGCACCCTCAGTCAAAGACGACACCAAAAAGTTGTGGTGGTAGTTCTGCTTGATTTCGCGTGGGACGCCGGGAATGCGGAACAACGTGCTGAACTCACGGGCCCGGTTGCCCAGTCCATTGTTGTACAGGTCGTAGTAGCAGTTCTGCGCCCTTCTGAAGCGCTCCAGCGCCTTGTTGGTAGTCTTGCCCTCTGGCACCTCGCCAATCGCCGGCACAAGCCCTTGTAAAGCTTCTGCGATGGTTTGGTAAGTGCCTTGTTCGTTCCAATATGTAGCCATGATAATTTCCTTTTTTTAAACCTGCGTAAGTGCAGTGACTTGGGGCCGAAGCCCCGGTTTTTTTAGAAGTGTGGATCGTAGTAATGTTCGCGCATGCCCAAGATCAAACCACCACTACGGCGTTGCTTGAATCTGCCTGTTGCTCCATTGATGTAACCGCGAACCCATTTGCCTGTCTTGCGATCCATGCGATACATGTCAGCGTATCCGTAAGGGTTTGGCTCGAAGGTGTAGACGGCACTGCCATCGTGTGCGCTACCAGAGACACACGTCACTTTGTCTTCCATGACGTTAATCTCGTATGCCCACACTTTGCTCTTCAACTCAGTAACCTTTGTCACCGTTGCGGCGTGGCGATCACTCCATGATAATTTTGTAGCGCCCATGCCAACTGTTGGTGCTGGAGCGCCGATGGTCATGCGGCTGTACATGTGGTTAACGAGACTGCCTGTTTGTGTACCGATGTTCATAATGTTTCCTTTTTAAACCTGCTAATTTTGCAGTGATGTAATTCTAACTCAAAATTAAAGAAGTTTGGAAGTAGGGACTTTCCCTAATACCTTTTTTAGTGGGCTTTTGCCTTGTCTAGCTCAGGATCAATAAACTTTTTGAGCGACTCAACCATGTCTTCACCCTGCTCAAAGTGCAGAATGATGGCGGTCAACACGAAGTTCACACCCATGTCAAAACCTTGGGCATAGATGGAATCTTTTTCTTCTGTGGGTTTCATTGCATTTGACTCGGTATGCGGTTGTAGATCGCTTTAGCGGCGTTCATGAGGGCTGTGGCTACTTCCCCCTCATCTTCCTGATTCGCAAGCTCTGCGACCAGCCTAGAGCACTCCTTGCGCTCAATCATGATGGCTCGCTTGCTTGTCTCGATAGCCACCGTCATGATCTCGGCTTTAGCAATCGCTACAGCGGCATCAAACTCCTGCTGGGTGTAAAACTCCACTGCGCCGGCGGTGCCTAGCAGTTGGCGCGCGAGTTGGCTTACTTCTTTTGTCATTTAAATTTCCTTACGAGTTCAATAAATCTTTCAGGCGGTGGTGGCGCCATTTTCTCGCTGGGTGGCGTCCACCCAAAGCGACGCCAGATAGCCTGCACGTCAGATCCCGACTCCCACTTGAAATCTTTGTTGGGTGTCGATGGGTAACTGATCTTCGAGTATGGTGGTAGTTCAATCATGCTGTCACCTCTTCCAAAAGTTTTGTCAATGCTTCCAACATAGCTTGAGCTTGCTCGCGAGTCAATGATGTACCAACGTGGTGATTGCGACCGTGGATTGATAGCCACACGCCACCGTTCTCCCAAGTGTCCAAAAACATATTTTGGTCACCGTTGTGTTTGATTGTGTATTCCATCTTTCTCTCCTTTGATGGGGGCCGAAGCCCCCTGTTGGTTTAGATGATTCCGCCGACTGGAGTTAACTCCACGACACTTGACTCGTCCTTCAAGTACTGGGGCAAAGCTTCGTATGCGGTCTTGGCTGACTCTTCTGTTTTGAAGTTTGTTTTGTAGCTCAATTCAAATTTCAATTCAGCTTGCAGTTTCCTGAGTGTGGGGAAATATTGATCCTTTGCCACTTTGCCCCGAAGGGCGAAGGAGTCAATCTGAATTGCCCAGTATGTTGTGCCTGTAGTGACACGAACATCGGCTTTGTCTGCGGCGTATGGCTTACGTGCTGTCATGTCGTTCCCCTTAGGCTGTAGCCGCAACTTTGATCACAGCGATAGAATCGCCACGAAACTGCTCTGCTTGCTCTGCAGTGATACCAAAGTGAGCCAAAAGTTTTTCCATATCGATGGAACCTTTGCGGTTCTCGATGGTTACGCGAACACCGTACTTCTCACCACGGTGCTTGCCTTCGCCAAAGGTGTTGGCAATGTTGTCTTTGAGTTCTTTGACCTGAGCAGTCAAAGCTTTTTGTTGACGATCCAACACGGAGAGTTGGTCGATGGGGTTGAGTAAAGACTCAACTGTTGCTACTGCTTGTACTACTGTCGCTGTTGTAACTGCTGTCATGATAATTCCCTTTTAGGTTAAACCCGCTAACGTTGCGGTGATGTGATTGTAACTCCAAGTTAGAGCACTTGTGAAGCCCTTTTGAAAAATATTTTCATTTATTTCTCTAAGTGTTTTCCCTTAGACGCTTTATGGTCACGTTTAGGGCGTCTAGCTCGTCCATTTTGGCTATAGCCCACGCCCTTCTCTCCCCGTGCCAGCCCATCTTGCTCCCCTGATGGCACGACTTGCACAGGGCTACGCAGGTGTACTGCCTGCCCTGCTTGATGTGGTGGGCGTCAGAGGGTGGCGCCTCGTCGCACACACTGCAGGGAAGCTCTTTGACCTCCTGCAAGTGCTTGCGTTCTGCCTTGTTTAGGTTGTTGTTCATCCCAGTCTGTCCATAGTGCGATTAGAAGCCTCCAGAGAGCGCCATACGTCCACGCGAGCCTGTGCCGCTACCAAGCCCCACCTGAGGGCTTCTGCCTGCTCTGTAGCCTCTTCTATGGCCTTGAGGTGCTCGATGTATTCCATCGCCGCATACGCCTCGATTTCAGCGGCGGCAACAGTCTTAACTCCATTGGTCATCGCATGCTTCATGAGCATGGCCTTCTTGGACTTGCGAAACTCCTCGACGTAGCTCAGGTGAGCCTTAGCCTCGGCATACTTTTTACCGTGTGTGTAAATAAAATCGACTGCGTCGTTAATGTCTTTTTCGTTCATGATTTTCCCTTTGTAAAACCGACTCGATTTTTTAGTTCATGGCATGTAATACAGCGCCACTGTTGAGCGCCCCTACTGTTCTTGCCTTTAACTTCTGCAGGGCGGAGTCGGCACACCTGACAGGTCTTTTTTTCGTTCATCGTTTCATACTCCGTATGTATGCCACGAAGCTATCCATAGTGTCCTTCTCAAAAGCTTTAAATTCGTATACCGCCTTGGCTACTTCTTCCAGTGTTCGATTGCGCATATCACGTTCGTAAATTGCGTCTGGATCGTATTGCCTTTTACGCCAACCTGATGCGGGTACGTATTCCTGAATATCATCGTCATAGTCTTTCATATCACATCCCATAAATTGCTATTAACGTTGCGTCAGCCAAAGCTTGACCCTTACCCTTCTTGTCCAGATCCCTCCAGTGGGGGTACATCTGGATTGCTTTCACCCTTGATGCGTCTTTGTCCTGCCCAGTGAGCCTAGCGCGTGTTTTCCACATGTTTGGGGTCACCATAGTCACTGGTATCTCAAAAGCGCCCAAAACGCCTTGTATGACCCCTGCTGAGTGTCCAAACGAGAACATGGACGCCACACCTTGCTTGGGCATGCTGGCGACCAACTCCACGTATGCATGGATCTTTTCATCGCCGTACAAATGCGGACGGATAAAAGCCGCCAGAGCAGATGCATTCACCCTGTTTGCTGAACCCGTTTTCATGGTGGGCATCGCCATCCATTCGATGGGTGTTTTGTCGTCGTCAATGATGACGATGGCGCCCGACAAGCCGGGGTCAATTCCTATGCGTTTCATTTCTTTCCTTTGAGTGAAAATTGTGGGCATCTTTGCAGAATGAATCGCAACTGCTGTGTGGGTTGATCTTTCTTGTCAGGTATCGCTTTACACTTTTTGTATTCGTAGTGCTTGCACTCAAAGCAGATCCGTCTATCGTCCAGACCTTCACGGTCACGGAGCTTGAGCAGACCTGCCAAGTCATACGCCTCTTCGGTGGGGCATCCATCGTCAATGAAAGCTTTGGCTCTACGTTGAACGATCAACTCTTCGCGCTCTTGAACTTCGGTCATGCTTGTCCCCTTGCTCGGATGGCTTTAGCCAAATGTCTTGCTTCGTTAATATGTTCTTGCGCCCATACATCAGTTGCATACTGATACGCAGTCACTCTGTTATCACACACCTTTGCACACGCCTCACGCTCATGCTGTGCTACTAGCTTGGCAAAGCGTAATAAACCGTCTTCATTAAACTTCAGACCATTGATGGTGTGTTCTATTGCCAAGCGAACGATGTCGTCATTGTTCATACCAACTCTCCAATCTTGATGGAGTAAACCAAAGTGGTGTTGGGATCTGCAATCTTTCCCTTATTGAACGCATGCCAGATGTAACTACGTACCGTGCCACCGCGACGACTCGTCTGAGCTTGCGCCGCACCATGCGTCTTGTATCCAAACGGATTGCCAAGCATCTTGTTGTTGCAGTCAAAAATGTAAAACCGTTTTTTATCAATCATTTCATTTCTCCTTAAACCCACTCATTGTGGTGATCACACTCTAACACAGAATTACAGTTTGTAACCAAAAAAAATGAGACAAGTCCCAATTCTTTGATCACCCTGTATCCCTTATCAATCCTTTCACCCAAAGACCCCCCCTACCCCACAAGAGTGGAGTAAGAGAGAGATTAGGTGCTTCACCCCCGCTAAACGGGATCATCATGTTTGCTTTCGCAAAACCCCCGACTTGATGATTCGACCAGTCGCACGGATTGTTCGGGAACTGCCCCCTAGACCTAGGTCATACCGTGTACGCTTTCCTTCCGCGCCACCACGACTGGGGTGCTTGCTAACGTGCGGAGTACGGTTGTCGTAGGAGGTGGGACTAGTCTGCTCACATGAAGCAGTGTGTTTCAAAACATTTACCGTCACAGTGGCGCTAACCCACTGCACAGATCTAGTCCCAAAAAACAAAAAAGCCGCTTACTACTGCCCCGTAGTGGTTCCCCTGTACGGGGCGAGGCATGAGTAAACGGCTTCCCTTGTTGACCACTACGACAACGAGCGAATTATAACCACAGTATTTCAAGTCGTGTCAAGACGTCTCAAAAAAAAACCCCACACTGTTTAGGTGAAGGGTTTAACCCCGAAGGGAGGAGAGTGTGGCAACTGCAGTTTCCACAGGCAAATGATACATCAAGCCGCCTGCAACATCACTTTATTTCGCAGTCCCATAATCTTTCCAACCAATGCAAATAGACCGTTGCTTTTATGCAAATCATTGGCATCAAAACCCACGGTGTCAGCCATCGTCCAAGGCAAGCCAGTCTTGCCGGCAAACTCTTCACCAGTCTTTGACTCGTCGTTGTCAGCGAAGATGTATCGATCACCTTTGATCTGGTCAGCAACAGCCACCATGTTTGATGCTGAGAAACAAACCACCACAGACGCCTTTAAACCAACGCTACGAAGCGCGGCGTGGATAGACAACCCTGTGGCATACCCTTCGCACAACCACACCTCTGAAGCCTTCCTATCGCCCATGAACATCACAGCGTTTTTCGCTCGCATGCCCAACAGCATTTTCTTTTCCCACTTGCGGTTTTCAGCATCCCAGTAAATCCGCTGATACCCCTGCAAGTTGTTTGTCACGACGTTGCGCATAGGCACCAGCAAAGAATCCTCCAGCACAAGCCCCTCAAGGTCTGGGAAGCCTTTTAAATGCAGGTAGTCATGCTTGGCTAGCTTCGCCGCATTTAACGTCGTATACGCCTTCTGAGCGGCTTTGTCGTACTCTGTATCGCGTGATGCGTTGGCGGCACGACGTTTGTCCATCCATTCGCGCTTTTGTTCCTCTGTCCACGGTGTCGCGTTGGGATCTTCAAACCAGATCACGCGAGCTTCGCCTGACCAGTCCATCACCCACCCACGCTGACCGTCCCAAAAGTACGCGCCGTTGCCAGAGCGAGGCTTCTCGATAGTCCCACAGCGACGAATGCGATCAGAGGGAAACAATTTGCTTGGCTCAATGTCAACACCGTGTGCTCGTGCAAAAAGAATGAAGCTCATAAACACCGCCTAATTTTTCTTTTCAACATTTCTCGTGCATGGATTTGTTGGCACCGACCAGAAGATATGTTGAATATTTCAGCAATTTGTTTAAAAGTCATGCCTGACTGACGCAATTCGCAAATTCTTTGAACGCGATCACTTCTTTCCTTTTGTTTTGCAAGGTTCTGTGCCGAATCTTTGTCGCGCATGATTTGAGCCATATGCACTTTAATTTCAGAAAAAACTTCTGGTGAAGCGGTGTCCAAAAACTTCATTACTTGATCTTTGGTCATTTGGACACTCCCTTCTTGTACGCAATGTTCATCTGCTGAATCTTGTTGTGTACGTTGCGAGAGATCTCCACCATAGGCGCAGTGGTGAACCTCCACGTAGGATCAAGCCCAGTGATTTTCTTGAACAAGTGATACGCACGTCCCTGCTGTTTCTCAGGTGCGCTGTGAACCTTGGCATATGCAACAACTTGATGCCACAAATGCTCTGCGTTGTCAGCCAGCTTTTTCTTGTTCTTACCCTCACCGATAAATATCTCGGTCATCTGTCCATCAATGGCTTTTTCCATCTGCTTGCTGGGGCGCTCATACCCACAACCCATGCACCGCTTGGTGAACGGAGAGTAGCCGCACTTAGGGCAACCCTTCAGTTCATACTCCTCGTCTTTGCGGATTTTCTTGTCAAGCTTCTCACCGTCGTCCAGCTTATCCAAACCGTTGAAAAACACGTCGGTAAAGTCTTCAGCAAAGCGAACGATGTTTCCAGAAAAGTCCAGCAGGTAGCAGTCCTTCTTCCCAGTGTCAGGCGATGATCGTAGACCACGTCCCCACATCTGGATGGCAGTGGACAATGACTTACGCAGTGGACGTGCATCACACACGCAACCGACGTCAGGAACGTCAAAGCCTTTTGCTAGAGCTTCCACCGAAATCAGTATCTTCAAGTGGCTGTCGTGCTTGCGGTATTCATCGAGCAACAACTGACGCTCTTTCGCTGTCGTCTCAGAGGTAAACACAGCCGCCATCACACCTTGGTTGATGAACTGTTGGGCTAACTCTTCGCAGTGCCTGATTGTGGCGCCGAACACGATGGTCTTGCGGTTCTCAGCGAAGCGTAGCCACTCAGTCACGACGTCACCGACAATCGCCATACCGCGCTCTTCAGCCGCTTTATCCGTCCACTCACCACCTGCGGTAGCCGCGCCAGCCATATCGGGCTTTGTACACGAAAATATCCGCATAGGCACCAACACCCCAGACTGCGTGAGTTCGTGCATTGTGGTGGCGTTTATGAGGTTTGAGAACACCTTTCCCAAGCCTGTAGAGAACGGAGTCGCAGACAGACCAATGACAGCCGCTCCAGTGCTCTGCGCGTACTCCACCCAAGGCTTGTACATCGTGTGAGCTTCGTCGATCACCAGCACGTCCATAGCAGGCCAGTACGCACGTTTGGCAATGGTCTGCACAGAGGCAATCTGCAACAGCTTGTCAGGACGGCGCTTCCAATGATTGGCTTGGATCACGCCGTGGTCATCTAACCCATAGGCGGTAGCCACCTCAGAGGTTTGGTTGATCAGTGTCGTGCGATCACACAGGAATACAGCACGTTTACCTTTTTGCATCGCTTCATTGCAAATACGAAGGCCAAGGTAGGTTTTGCCGGCACCCGTGGGGGCCATGATCAGTTGGTTTTTATGTCCATCACGGAACCCTTGGCGGAGTTGTTGATGGGCATCAATTTGGAATGCGCGTGGTTCTGGGAATCCATCATCACGCTCACTTGGCGCTAGGACTGCGTTCATTTTTTGGCCTTTTTCTCTTTAGCTTGATACTCTTTGACCATGTCAATGGCGGCGTTCTTTTCGCGCATCAGCACAGAGATACGAACCTGCAATTGGGAAACCAAGTGGTTCAATCGCTTGACTTCAGCGTGAGCGGTAGCCAATGCATCGTCAGACTCCAACAGCTTATTCATAGCCTCAAGGTCGGCTTGCTGTGCTAACTCGTTGGCTTTCAACTCTTGCTCGTCAGGGCCGTAGTCCTGAGTCAACTCCACTTTGGGTTCTGCGTCGTCAGAAGTGTAGTTAACTACAGCCTCGTCTTGCTTTGCCATTTTTTCGACGTGTTTTGCAAGGTTCTTTTGCTGGCGCTCTTTCACCTCTGGGCGGCGGATAGATCCGACAAAAGATGCGGACACCTTGCACAGCTTGGCGATCTCACGGTCTGATTTGTTTTTGTGGCGCTCCATTTCGAGAGCGGTTTCGACAGATTTGCGCTTGTCTTCGATGCTACGTGGCAAACCGTGGTCATCGTTGGCACCTAGTGCAAGGTCTTGTGCGTCCTCCATCGTGCCGGGCTTGTAGTCCACCTCAATGGTCGTAGCACCTGCCGCCTGAGCCGCAAAGTAGCGGTGGAAACCGTCGTACAGCCAATAGACCGTACCGTCAAACGTCGCTTTGAGAGGAGGGAACTTTGCGTTTTCACGCATCTTCTCAGCGTACTCTGCAACTTTATCTTGGTTAATCGAAACTCGCATTTGTGTGCCACCGTCAATTCGGATCTGGCTAAACTTTAATACTTTCATAATTGCTCCAAAGGAAAAAAAAGCCCTAGGCGAGACTCTCATCTTTCGATGTTGGCGGACTGGTGAGTACCAGCAGAGTCCCGTCTAGGGCTTACTCAAGGATTGCCGCCAAGCAATGGTTTTACTGTATCACAAGAAAATATCTGGGCGCAACTCAGACCGTTTAACCAGCCCTTGTGTTGCTTTTTCAATCTTCAGTGATAGCTCAGGAGAAGCCTTTCGACTTCCATTCATGATCAAGGAAAGCCACGTAGGGGAGATCTTCAGATACTCCGCCATCTCTAGCTTTGATCCTCGTGGTTCGGTGGAAAAATATTCTGTAAGTGTCATGCGGCACACTATATCGTAACTTGATGTTACAGCGCAACACAAAAAAAAGATGTTGCAGACTTTAATTTTGTGTTATAGTTCGTTTGCGTCAATGTTGACGTTTTAGGAGAAATTATGGGTTACGACTCTGAAGACAAAGTTTTATTCGTTATATGCGCTATTGGCGCGTTTGTTGTCCTTTTGGACGTTTTTATCTGGAGAAATGTATGAGCAGTTTTATCGTTGAAGACAAGGGCGGTTCCTTTGAATCTACACCCTCAGGTATGCACCTAGCACGTTGCTACCGAATCATTGACCTTGGTACTCAAAAATCAGAGTACATGGGTGTCAGCAAACTCCTTCACAAAATCATGCTGGGTTGGGAAATCCACGGCGTGAATGACGATGGTTCAGCCATCAAGATGAAGGATGGTCGCCCGTTCGCTATGTTCAAAAACTACACGTTCTCATGGGCAGAGAAAGCGAACCTTAGAGCCGACTTGCAGTCTTGGAGGGGTAAGCCCTTCACGCAGGAAGAGATGCGTCGTTTTGACCTCAAGAACGTACTAGGTGCATGGTGCATGCTGAACGTGATTGAGAAGCCCGGCGCAGACAATAAAATGTATGTGAACGTCGCAGGCGTATCACCCGTTCCCGCAGTCATTAAAAACGCAGGATTACCTGCCGCCATCAACACCAATGAAATGTTCATTCTGAACGAGCCCGACATGGTGATGTTCCAAAGCTTCAGCGATAACCTCAAGAAGAAAATCATGGCTTCACCTGAGTGGGAAAAGCTCCAAGGTAAAGCAACTCCACAGCAAGCTTCGAAGGCACCATCCTTTGAAGAAGATGAAGACATCCCATTTTAAGGAACAACCATGACAACAATCATTGCTAGATCGGCGGAGTCTGTGCATTGGTATCGTGCTGACGACGGTAAACCACAGTACACAGTACCTGCAAAGGATGGCTCAAACCGTCCTACGACCCTCAGGGACGCTCGAAAGATGAACTTGGTACCGTCGGTCACAACGGTGATGAAAATCGCCGCCAAGCCCGGTTTAGACGTCTGGAAGAACGAACAGTTGCTGTTGGCGGCGCTTACCCTTCCAAAAGTCGAAGGCGAGACTGAAAAAGAGTTTATCGCTCGCGTGGTAGCCGACTCCAAAGAGACTGGTAAACGCGCCGCAGAACGTGGCACCCGTATCCACGAGTCTATTGAGCGCTGGTACGGTGGCGACAAGAACGTTGAGCACGTCGCGATTGCTAAGGCATTTGAAGAGTCAGTGTTCAACCACTTCAAGACTCACCCATTCCAAGAGTGGAAGACAGAGATCTCGTTCTCTCATGAGTTGGGCTTTGGCGGTAAGACCGACCTGTTCACAGAGCAGTCCCAAGACACCCCTTTGGGCATTGTTCTGGACGCCAAGACCAAAGAGTTTGATGTTGACGATGACATCCCTGCATACGATGAAAATCTCATGCAGTTGGCGGCGTATCGCATTGGCCTAGGGTTACCTAACGCACGTTGCGCAAACGTGTTTGCATCAGCTTCTAACCACGGTCTGATCAAGATCCACGAATGGTCGGAAGAAGAGCTTCAGCGCGGTTGGGCCATGTTCCAAGCTTTGTTGACATTCTGGAAACTCAAAAACAAATTTGGAGAGTGATATGTTTATTTCAAACGACGAAAAAAAGTATCTGTTTGACCAGATCAAATTGTTGACTACATTTTCTGAAACATTAAACAAGCTGGAAACAAGGGTAATTTTTTGGGAAGCAAAAGTTCGTGCTTTGGAGGGCAAAGTTGAGACGCTGTATCAAATTGCCTCGAACAAGCCTAAAAAGCCCAAGACCTTAGCTCAAAAAGCCAAACAACGCGAGTACATGAGAAAATACACTGCACGTAAACGCGCAGAGAAACTAGCACTGGAGCAAAAATGATTACCAAAGAACAAGTCAACGAAGCTTTCCGCAACGTAACCCTCGAAGAGAACTACAACTTTCTTGAAGACGATCTAGTGAAGATTGCGCATGCATTCATTGAGGCGGCAAAGCCATCTATCGTTGCAATAGAACGTCAAGAGTGCGTCAAGGTTGTTCGCAGTATGAACTCTTTTGTCGCTGAGAAGCTTCAAGAGATTAGGCGCAACAAATGAGACAGTTAATGAACATATTTCCAATCATCTTTATTTTGATGATTGCGTGGATGTTACTCAGTGCATAAAAAAACCCCACCGTAAAAAGTGGGGTTTTTCTTTATCTTCTGCCATCGTTTATAGGAAACGGTTTGACTGGCATTGTGTCAGCAGGTTCATACATCTCTGCCCCTGTCATTCCCATTCTCATGGTATCAGGAACAATGTCAGCCAGCTTGAGACTACGCGCTAATTCATCACGGTGCTTTATGGCATAAGGGATCTGCGCTAAACCGCCCAGAAAGCCTGCTTTGTTCTTTCCTAGGGCCATCGCAAGACCACCAGCACCACTGAGCGCTTGAGTTTTATCAGCAGGTTTTCCAGTAACAACATCGCGACCGTACTCATAAAGTTGGGGGCCAGCAATAGCGCCTCCACCAATACCCTGACCAACACGAAGCGCACCCTTTCCAGCACCAATTGCTTTGGCAACAGTGGCTTTCTGTTTTTCTTGACGTTGTTGTTCAGCGGCTTGTTTTTGAAGAGCTTGCTCGCGAGCCATAGCTTCTTGAATCTGTCTAGCTTGGAGTTCTTGCTCCATTTGCACAGCAACGTTTTTAGGAATAGCAATACCTGAGGCGGTAGGCACCATAGGGCCAGCCTGCACAATAGGGTGTTGCATAGGATTGGCAAGTGGGCGCGTCTTTTCTATGCCAGTTTGTGTCAAAGCTTGGCGATTACTTTCCCAATTGTGGCCTGATTCTTTTTGACGACCAGTAACTTGTGGTCGATCCTCTTTGCCACTTTGCAAAATGTGCTCAATGTCTGTCACGGGCTGAACAGGCGCTAACGACATCTGCTTGCCTTGCTGACCAGTTGGTGCGCCATCGCGAGGGGCAAACAAATCCATAGCAGGTCGCATAAGCTTTTGACCAACACCTTTGTATTGCGCCGCACCACCCAAACCAGCACCAACTTCAGCTATCAAACGATTGCGCTCTATTACGTTCTCTGGTGGCTTGTTACTAGCTTCATTTTCGGCAAGTTCTTGCGCTCGAATAAGTGCTTCGCCCTGAATAGGAGCCTCTTCAGGTACAGATTCTTCTTGTGGAGGAGTAGTTCCTTGAACAGGCACGTCAGATTTGATGGCAGGCTTGCTCTCAGATGTCTTTGAAGCACCTAAACCATAACGCTCCATCAACGCATTTAATTCTGGATCATCTTTTTTGTCTGCCATGACTTAATCCTTTTTCTTAAATCGACGTTGCATATAACGACGATCATATTCATGATGAACTTTACTGTAATCGTCAGCTATTTTTTTAAGCTTGGGAGAGTTAAATGCATCCGTCATACGAGTCAAGCTTGCAGGATCAACACGGTTAAATTCTTGATTCAATGTTTCGTTGTATTGGTTCAAGAAATCGGTTGACATTTGAAAGTGCATCAACTGGTTGTACAACGCTGACGGTGTTTGGTTGCGATCAAAGTTAATTTGCTGAGTCAATGTCATGCCTGCAGGATGATTGACCAACGCAGTAGGACTGACACCGCCCATCTTCAATGAATACGCTTTCAATGTCGCCAAAGAGTTCATAAGCGTATCAGCATACTCTTGCTCTCTTGGACTCAACTTAGCGCTGACAAAAGCTTCCACGGGGAATTGAACAGCACCGCCAAAAGCGCCAGCGGTGGAGTTAAATTGTGCGCTCACACCTTGGTTCATTGCGGCGGCAAGAGGGCCACTTCCTCGAACCATGTTTAACACCTTCATTGCCAAGTCAGGATAATCATCCATCAAAGACATCGCTGTTTTATTGGCGGCTGTCACTGCACTCGTGTACTCAGGTGCAACCAAATTCTTTAGGTTGTTAAAGCGCTCAGTGCTACCCTTTTCAAAATCAGCGGCACGAGTTTTTGTCTGCTCTACGATCAACTCTTGGCGCTTAGGATCTGGTATGTCAGACATCTTTGGCATCGCCACAGTCATTGGCAAATAAGTTGACTCTTCGGCTTTTGCAGAAGTAGCACCAGAAGCCCCTTCAAGTTTTGCGTTTACAGAATCTAATTCAGATTGAATAATCTTACGACGTCCAGCATTTTTGTCGTCTGTAGGAATGTTTTTCAACTCTCGTTCCAAAGCGGCTTTGTCACGACCCAAACGATCAGTATCAACATTAACTGCAGGAGAAGGAGTTAGTGACGCGCCGTCTGCAGGTTTTTTTGTAACTTGATTAGGAAGTGTTGGAGACGCGGCGGCAACCAAAGCCAAGTCAGCAGGGTTCGGAGGCGTACCCATTTGACGCGCCAACTGAATACGTTGCATTGCATTGCCTTGCTCACTAGAAGACAACTCACGCTGTTTCTGAGCGGCGGCAAGCTGTGCAATCAATGCTTTTGCAGAAGGTGAATCAGGTGCAATTGAATTGACCTTGGCAACAAACTCAGGCGTCAATGGTTGACCTGTTGCTTGATACTCAGCAACCATATCAGCAACGGTTTTGTTCTGCCCTGTAAGGATCTTGGACTGAGCAAGCTGTGAGCGCATCTGAGCAATAGGCAAAGCCGCCGCACGTTGTTGCTCAACGTTCTCACCCAATGCCTCAGAAGCAGAACCCAAAGACGCGGCAAAACCACCCAATTGGGGTTTTAAAAATCCTGCGGCAACCTTGAACCAATTTGGATTGGCGTAACGATCTTCCAAAGATTTGATCTGTGCATCAAGCGACTTCTGGTATTCGTTTAAATCTTCCTGTTGAGCGCCAGCAGGGTTGATTTTTGATGGATCAGTGGCTAGCGAAAGTGGAGTTGTTGCCATTTTTGATCCTTAAATAACGGGAACATAGTTGCCATCTGAGTCAACCACAAAACCAGTTCCTGCTTCAGAACCTGCAGTTGGTTGAAATATGGTGTCTTGCAATGCACCAGTGCCAAGGCTTTTCTTGATATTGTCAAACAAGCTTGGCCCAGTTCCACCAGTACCAGTTCCAGAGAACAATCCAGCCGCGCCTGAACCAATACCAGCCAACGCAGACAATGGAGACATCTCTGCAGTTGTTTGAGTCGTTGTAGGCACGTTGTAGCCACGGAGCATGCCAGACAGTGTAGACAAGTTGCTCAATGGGAACAACTCTTTGTTTTGCTTCAGAGTGCGCTGTTGCTCACCCAAAGTAGCCAAAGCATTGATCTCAGCCAAATTCAACGCTTGGTTTGTAGAAGCCAACTGACCCTGTTGAGCACCAGCTTGTGTCAAGTTCTGCTGACCCTGAGAAGCCAACGTACCTGCTGTGCTACCCAATTGGGCATTCACCTGATTTTGCTTGATCGCTGTATCCAAGGCATTCTGATATGCCTTTTCTGCGGATGAAGTTTGTGAAGCAAGAATGTCACGGTTGGCATTCTGAATTGTTTGGCCTAAAACTTCGGCGCCACGCTTAGATCCAAACTGACCAGCACCAACAGCACCTGAGGTAGCCTGAGGTGCCAAGTTCTGCATGATGTTGCGCTGACCAAGATTGCCAATTTGATTCAATACACTGGTTGTGTATGGATTGATGTAGTTGGCAACCTGAGACGCTGGATCTTTTGCGCCAGCGGCTAAATATGTTTGAGCAGAAGACAGTGGGCTAGTTGCGCTAACAGCACTACCCAGAGTGGTGCCTGCATCTAACAGGGTATCTTTGTAATTTGCCGCCGCATCTTCAACGTTGGTAAACGCAGTTGTTTGAAGGGGTTGCTCACCAATGTATTGCGCTCCCGTCGTGGGATCAATTTGAGCCGCACCTTTGGTCGCAATGTTGCTCAGATAGTCGGTGTAATAACTGGGCGCTTGCGTTGCTTGCGTTTGGGAACTTTGCAATAGATTTGCCATGATTAGCCTTTCGCCATTCTGAGGTAGTCCAACGGGCTTTTAGCCTTTGGAGGTATTTTACTAGTAGGAGCGGATCTTTTGTGCGCTCTTAACTCTTCACGCATCGCATCAAGCAATTTAGAGCCTTGTTTGTTGTCACCACCACCAAGGGCAGTCACGAAAGCCGCAGGGAACACGTACTCACCGTCAGCGATCTTGGCAGGAACAGCCTGTCCGCCTGTTGACATTTTGTGTGGCACCTTGGACTGGAATTGGGACAAAGCCTGCGCTCCAGCCTTGCTAGAGCCGTCTCCTAAGGCGGCAACAGCGTCAGCATCAATCACATAGTCGCCGTCATGGAGCATGGCTGGGATGTCGTCAGACTGCCCTGTACCCTTACCCTGAGCGTAGTATCCCGTCAATCCAGTGATGAATTCAGGATTGTGGCCCTTTGGAGCCGCTTTTGCGTACTTGGTAGGCAATCCCCCTTGGGCGTACTCTCCCATCGCTTTGGGAGCCTTTGCGATGCCTTGCTTGAGGTGTTTTAAACCAGCCAGTTTCAAAGGCGCGTCCACGCCACCAGTTCCCGAAACAGGGGCGGCAGTCAAACTCTTGGCTGATTCAATGTATTTTGGTGTCATTGAATCCAAAATGCTACCACCAGAGGCGACGAATTTGGTGCCGTATCTAGCGGCTTGTTCTTCAGGCGTCAATTCAGCTTCCTGTTCAGCTAAAAACTCTTCGTATGTTTTTTCACGATCAGACTTCTTTTTCTTTTTGTCTGTGTCTTTTTTAGAATCTTTGTCAGATTCTTTATCAGATTCTTTGTCCGTCTCTTTGGAAGATTTTTCTTCTTCAGGCGCAGTTATTCCTTGCTCGGCAAAGATTTCTTGCATCTCTGGGGTGAGCGAACTGTATATCTGCCTTAACGCCGCCAACTGCATAGCCTTCTCTTTGGGCGCACCCTTTAAGAATTGAGGCGAACTGTCCAATTGTGGATCAATGAACTTGCCCGGCAAACCCGCTCTTCTTACCACTGGAGGTGGTGGTGGAGGAGGCGGAGGTGGTGGGGGCGGCGGCGGCGGGGGAGGC
>Ga0209191_1001294_pt1 | contig 16624 bp, 13 predicted proteins | sample S_130626_EF_Meta_FD_187320 | JGI IMG/M metagenome (GOLD analysis project Ga0209191, IMG submission 187320) | Freshwater microbial communities from Lake Simoncouche, Canada to study carbon cycling - S_130626_EF_MetaG (SPAdes) (version 2) | ecosystem: Environmental > Aquatic > Freshwater > Lake ...
GATTCTCCGCATCTTCAACCGCAAGCACCGAACGTCGGTCATTGTAATAAGCTAAAAATCTATCTTCTAAAATACTCTGACGAATCTCGCGCATCATCTGATGATAAAACGCGATATTGTGCTGACCAAGCAGCGTCCATCCCAAGGGCTCACGCGTCTTAGTTAAGTGATGCAAGTAACCACGAGAGTATTTTTGGCAGACGGGACAGGCACAAGAGGCATCGATTTTTTCTTCCGAAAATTTATAAACGGAACGACGTAATTGGAGTAAACCTTTGGAGGTGAAAGCAGTGCCGAATTGTGCGACTTTATTGGGGATAATACAGTCAAACATGTCTACCCCACGATGTACGGCCTCGAGTAAATCAAGCGGGGTTCCGACGCCCATTAAATAGCGTGGTTTATCTTCAGGTAAAAGTGCGGCGGCGATTTCGCACGTGTCTTCGCGTTCTTGTTTTTCTTCGCCGACTGCGAGACCGCCAATCGCGAATCCATCGAAGGGTAACTGTGTCAACCCTTCGGCACTTTGTTTTCGAAGTTCAGGATAAAGTGCACCTTGTACGATACCGAACATCGACTGCAGAGATTCACCGCGAGCTTTCAAACTTCGCACTGCCCAGCGTTGGGTGATTTCTAAAGCGCGTTTTGCCGTCGCTTTATCAGCAGTCGACGGGATACACTGATCCAGCACCATCATAATATCACTGCCGATCGCCATTTGGGTCGCGATACTCACCTCGGGACTCAGCAGAATTTTTTTACCATCCACATAACTTCTAAACTCTGCGCCGTCTTCACCGATTGAACGAGAGTGAGGTAATGAGAAAATTTGGTAACCGCCTGAATCCGTGAGCACCGATTTACCCCAGTTCATGAAGGAATGAATCCCTCCGAACTTTTGAAAAACTTCGGGGCCAGGTCGGAGCAATAAGTGATAGGTATTTGCTAAGAGAATTTGCGAGCCCGAGTCGTGCAGTGTCTCGAAGGTTTGTGCTTTGACCGTGGCCTGCGTACCCACCGGCATAAACAACGGAGTTTTTACTTCATTATGCAGAGTATGGAATGTCGCCGCCCGAGCCCTGGAGCCGGAGGCTTTGGCCTCTAATTTAAACTTTAAGCGAGATGCCGACATGCAGTTGTTCCATCGGTAGGTTACCTAAATCGAAATAGCAAGATTGCGAAAATTTGCCCGATTTAAGGGAATTTAAGGAATTTGGAACTTGTTAGCCTTTGGGGTGTTACCTATGAACCCAACGACCTCATAAATAATGAAAAAGTTACTTACTCTTATTACCCTTGGACTGCTCAGTACCCAACTGTGTGCTCAAGAGAAAAAACTCAACGTGCTCTTTATTGCGGTTGATGACCTCCGTCCTGAATTAGCTTGTTACGGAAACCCCGTCATCAAGACCCCTAACTTTGATCGTCTCGCCAAACGCGGTATGGTATTTAATCGCGCTTACTGCCAACAAGCCGTCTGTGCACCATCACGTGCGTCCATTATGACCGGAAAACGTCCCGATAGCACACGCGTCTGGGATTTAGAAACACACTTCCGCACTGCCCTACCCAACGCGGTCTCCCTCGGACAGTTCTTCATTAAGAACGGATACTTCTCCCAAGGTATGGGTAAAATTTTCCACGGTGGTCAGGATGATGCAGTAGGTTGGTCAGTACCCTGGGGAACTCCTGAAGCTGAAATTTACGCGAAGCCAGAAAATCGCCAAGCCCTCGAAAACTCCCGAAAGAGCGGTGCAGAAAAAATTAAAGGGCCTGCTTTCGAAGCCGGCGATGTGCCTGATGATTTCTACACCGACGGAAAGACTGCACGTCTCGCCGCGAAAACTCTCGGTGAACTCAAGAAAAAAGATTCTCCTTTCTTCCTCGCAGTGGGCTTCTCCAAACCTCACCTCCCCTTCGTTTCCCCTAAGAAATATTGGGATATGTACGATGCCGATAAATTGCCTGACACCAGCAGCAAATACCCTGAAGGCTCACCTCTCTATGCTAACGATAGCGATAGCGGTGAGTTACACTCCTACACCAACATTCCTCCGAAAGAAAAGAAACAAAACTTCACGGCATTACCTGAGAAATTAACCAAAGAGATGCGTCATGGTTACTACGCAGCCGTCAGTTACACCGATGCTAATCTGGGTATCGTTCTCGATGCTTTAGAAAAAGAAGGCTTAGCGGATAGCACGGTGATTGTTCTCTGGGGCGATCACGGTTGGAAACTCGGTGACCACCAAGAATGGGGTAAGCACACTAACTTTGAAGCAGATGCACGAGTACCACTCATCTTCAGTTATCCTAACATGAAGAATGCCAATGGTAAGTCCGACTCCCTCGTCGAATTCGTAGACGTCTACCCAACCCTCGCAGATCTTTGCGGATTACCTAAACCTGATGTTGACGGCGTATCACTCCGCCCAGTTTTAGAAAATCCAACGGTAAAAGTTAAAGAAGTAGCTATTAGCCAATATCCTAAAGTGAATAAAGAAGCTCCTGCACTTAAGGACGGATTCATTAAAGGCGGCAAATGTAACATCATGGGTTACAGTATCCGTGACGAACGCTGGCGCCTCATTCTCTGGCGCGGCATCGAAGATAATAAGATTTATGATACTGAATTATACGACGAGGTGAATGCACCTACCGAACCAGTCAACTTAGCGAATAAGGCTGAGAACAAAGCTGTTATCGAACGTCTCTCCAAATTCCTGCCACCTGCAATTCCTGCACCCAATCCTAATGCGGTTGTCTTTGGCAAAACTAAGAAAGTAAAATTCGTAGACGCTGCAGCTAAGAGTAAAGATGAAGACACCATGTTTGGTGGCATCGATGCGAGTGGTTCGACCACTGCTGCACCTGCAACAACCACACCTGCTGTTGTAAAAACTACCGAACAACTCTCGGCTGACTTCAAGAAAGCTGACGCAAACAAAGACGGCAAAGTGACGAAAGAGGAGTTCTTAGCGGTCCGTAAAAAAGACCAAGCTAAAGCAGAGAAGAGTTTCGTTCGTTATGATGCCGACAAGAGCGGCGATGTCAGTGAAGCTGAATGGATCAAAGCGAATACTAAATAATTCTTAGTAAAACGCTTTAAACAAAGACCTTCCACCCGGAAGGTCTTTTTATTTAGTCAGATTGCAAGACGGCATCCACAAATCCAGCCCTGGCATCAAAATGCGGATTATGTCCACTTTCAGCCAGTGTAATGATATCCGCTAAAGGAAAGTGCTTCTTAATTAAAACACTATCCGCATCCGTGATGTAGTTCGATTTACCACCGCGAATGAAACGCGTAGGCCCATTGAAAATTTCCGAATCAGTGATATCGAAATCGAGAATGGATTTGAGTGATTGAGTCAGAGCTTCGCGATTCACGGTCCATTTCCAGACACCATTTTCATCGCTATTAAGATTGGTTAAAATGAACTGCCGCATCCCCCAGTCAGTCACCGTATCCATCAATTGATTCTCCGCGTCGCGACGAGATTTAATCTTAGTTAAATCAATCGAGTTCATTGCCGTAAATTCTACCCGAACTCGATCCGAGTAAGTACGAGGCGCAATATCGACAATGGTGAGACGACTCACTAATGCAGGATAACTGAACGCCAAACGCATCGCCACTTTTCCACCCATGCTGTGTCCCACCAGATGAACAGAATCTAATTTTTCGGACTGTAAAAAAGCACGAACATCTTCAGCCATCGCGGTGTAGCTACAATCATCATCCCAGGGAGAGATTCCGTGATTACGTAAATCCAACCCGATGACGCGATGTCCACTCGCCGCCAGGGCAACTCCTGCAGACTGCCAATTACGAGATGAGCCGAGGAGACCGTGTAAAATAACGATGGGTGAACCTGTACCACCGAGTTCGCGTGCCGCTAATGGTAAAACTTTGGCCATCACCCTCAGCCCAATCTTATTTGAGTCTTTGCTCAATGGTTATTTTCAACCTGCTCGCTCATCGACAATGTCTACCAATAGGGCGATTCTGTTGAAAATATTTGTGATTTAGACTGAAACTATGGCTTTTGGTTTGTCAGCCGAACCTTTGCGGAGTTTGTTTTACGCAATGTCATCCACCGGCCAGTCCACTCGCTTCAACAACCCTAAAGTTTACGCAGGGGCACACACAGCGCTGATTACACCTTTCCTTAACGGCAAAGTGGCTTGGGGTGATTTAAAGAAATTGGTCGATTTTCAAATTGCTGGCGGAATCAATGGTTTGATTTCCGTGGGCACCACCGGCGAATCACCCACGCTCGATTACGATGAGCACATCGAAGTCATTCAACGTACGGTTGAGTATTCAGCGGGCCGCGTGCCTGTCATGGCAGGCACCGGATCCAATGCTACTACCGAGGCTTTAGATTTAACCAAGCGCGCCGAAGAAGTCGGTGCTGATGCTTTTTTATTGGTCGCTCCGTATTATAACAAGCCGAGCCAAGAGGGTCTCTATCGTCACTTCTCAGTGATCGCAGAATCCACGGCGAAGCCAATCATGCTGTATTCAATTCCAGGACGTTGCGGAGTCGAAATCGCCGTCGAGACCGTGGTACGCCTACGCAAAGCTCACCGTAATATCATTGGCATCAAAGAAGCCGGCGGCCAAGTTGAGAAAGCCGCGCGCTTAGTCAAAGAGCTCGACCCAGAATTTTTAGTACTGAGCGGAGATGACTCGTTAACCGTCGCCTTTGGTGAAGTAGGTGCACAGGGAATTATCTCCGTAGCATCCAACTGGTTACCCGCACCCGTTGCGAAACTGGCTCAACTCGTTCAGGCCAAGAAATTCGCGGAAGCTAAAGTTTTACACAATCAACTCGCTGAAATCTTCAAGGTGCTCTTCGTGGAGCCCAATCCAGTGCCTGTAAAACACTTGATGTATCGAGATAAGCTCATCCAGTCAGCCGAAGTACGCCTACCCCTTTGCGAAATGTCTGAAGCCAATCGTAAACTTGTAGAAACCACCGCAGACGCTTATAAATCTTCCATCCGATGAGCCAATCTCTCCAAATCTTATTGAATGGTGCCAAGGGTCGCATGGGCCAAGCCATCATCGCCATCGCCCACAGCGAGAACGCTCAAGTAGTCGCCGGACTCGATCAAGGTGACGATTTGGAAAAATCTATCAGCGGTGCCGACGTGGTCATTGATTTTTCATTTCACTCCGTAACCCTCGCGGTAGCTAAAATTTGTGCAGAGCATAAAAAGCCTTTAATTATCGGCACCACTGGACACACCGCGGAAGAAAAGAAGCAAATCACTGAAGCCATCAAAGGTATTCCCGTTGTCTGGGCTGGAAATTATTCTGTCGGTGTTACCCTTCTTAACGCTTTAGTTCGTCAAGCTGCTCGTGCTTTAAGCCAAGCTGGTCGCTGGGATATTGAAGTCACCGAGATGCATCACCGTCTTAAAAAAGATTCACCCAGCGGAACCGCTGAGACCTTACTCAAAATTTTATTAGAAGAACGCAAACTTGCGGCCGATGCGCTGAAGCACGGACGTGAGGGACAAGTCGGTGAACGTCCTCTGGGCGAAATCGGTGTTCATGCGATTCGCGGTGGTGACGTCGTCGGCGATCACACCGTCATGTTCGCTGCTGAAGGTGAGCGCATTGAGTTAACGCACAAAGCTGCGAATCGCGAAATCTTTGCACGAGGAGCCGTACGAGCCGCCCATTGGGTTAAAGGCAAGTCAGCCGGCCTCTACTCGATGGAAGACGTGTTAGGGTTGAAGTAATCGAAAGGTAGGGGCAGCTGACCCAGCTGCCCGTTCGAGCCTTATTTTGTTAAGTTCAAAGGCTCTACGCTAAGACCATCTAATTAATAACCTTTAGACTTAAACGGTCGCGTAGGGTCACGCGCCCCTACCTGCTGCACTCAATTTACCCCTCCTTCTTCTCAATCTTCTTATACCCGACAAAGAGAAGGATGACGAATGCCGCCAAGAGGGATAAAAATCTCATCCAATCTTCTAAGTGTGACCAATAGTTGATGTAACCGTCGGTAATCGAAAAAATTCCCCCAATCATCAAACCCGATCCGATAGATTGAATTCTTGAAAATGCGCCGATAAGAATCGCAACTAAGCCGAGAGGCACGGCGACCATGTAGAGATGTTTTTCAAACTGTTTCTGAGCGGACTCTCTCGCTTCTTCTTTCTGTATCTTTTCTTGTTCAGTAGCTGTTTTGTTAAACTCCGAGTGCTTGCTGTAACTTTCGAATTTAGGCTCAGGACTGAATGTGCTTACGCCATAATGAATCATCATCGGAAAAATGATGGCGAGGCCGAAACCGAGAGCTATTTTCTTTGCGAGCATGGGGAGTTAGTTGGGATTAATATCTAAAGTTTTAATTTCCTATTATAAATTTACCAGAATATATTTAATTCATAGGTAGGGGCGCGACTGCGTCGCGTCCTGACACTACCCCTTGTCCCCGTGTCACCTTGCCCACGTGTCCCCTATATTTTACTACCTCCCCAACGCCGCTTTGACTAACTGATCGGCGGTCGCGCCTGAACCGAGTTTCAGCACGGCACCGCGGACGGCTTTATCGGCATCAACGGCCTTATTACCCAATGCAATTAAAGCCGCTACCGCATCGGACACTGCTGAAGGCTGGACGTTGGAGGGCAGACTTGCACCGACCGATGATATAGCGGAATCGACGCCTACTTTATCACGTAATTCGATCACTAAGCGCTCAGCAGTTTTTTTGCCGATTCCAGGACATTGAGATAAAAGTGCAACGTCACCTCGTGTAATCGCATCACGCAATACGGGCAATGAAAGACGACTTAAAATCGTGAGTGCTAATTTGGGACCCACACCCGAAACTTTTTCGACGAGTAGACGGAAAAAATCACGCTCCTCAGGAACGGCAAAACCATACAGCGCTTGGCCATCTTCACGAAATGCATGATGGATTAATAAAAATATTTCTGAACCTACTTTGGGTAGGCGTTCGGCCGTCGTGACAGGAATGTTTACTTCATAACCCACGCCAGCAGATTCAATCACCACGCGAAGCACCGTGGCTTCAATTAATTTACCGCGAAGAGAAACTATCATAAGGTCAGATTAAAAAATAATAGCGATTAGGACCGAACTTCGAGAATAAAACCTTTGAGATAACGACTTTCCGGGAAATTTAAGAGAATCGGGTGGTCGGAAGGTTGCGAAACAGAATCGAGCAAGATGGCTTGGCGGCGAGCATCGCTAGCCGCGGATTGGACAACGTCGAAATACATTTCATCAGAGATGCGATGCGAGCAGGAGTAGGTCGCAAGAATACCCTTGGGCGAAAGCAAACGAAGAGCTCTTAAATTAAGTTCTTTGTATCCGCGCATAGCTCCGTCGACTGACTCTTTACTGCGGGCGAATGGTGGCGGATCCAAGATAATCAAATCAAAGGTCACTTCGCGATTAGCACCAAACCAATCAAAAACATTGGCGACTTCGAAAGTCGCATTGAGCTGATTACGCTCCGCGGCCATGCGAGCGGCCTGGATGGCGTCTTCAGATGAATCTAGACCCAGTACCGATAGAGCTCCGGCTTTTGCACAAGCTAAACCGAATCCACCCTGATTACAAAATGTGTCCAGCACGCGACGGCCTTTAGCTAATTGAGCGATGCGAGCATGTTGTTCGATTTGATCGAGATACATTCCGGTTTTCTGACCGCCCATTAAATCGACGCGGACTTCGATATCTCCCACTTTCATCCAGCAGGGTTCGAGCGGATTGCCCGACGCCGTGGTGATACTATTATCTAAGCCTTCAAGTTTTCGAACCGAGGCATCATTGCGAATCACGATTTCACGCGGTTGTAACTCACGTTTCAAACAATCGATAATTTGGGGCAAGCGTTGATCGATTCCAAAAGTAAGCGCCTGCACCGAAAGCAAATCGTTATAACGATCCACGACTAGACCGGGTAAATTATCCGCTTCAGACCATACCAAACGACACACCGGTTTATTATTACGACGGCGAATCGCTGTGACGATGAGTTCATCGAGCAATGGACCGTCTAACGAAACCAGACGATGGGAATAGCGACGCCAAGCGATCTGCGACTTACTACTCCAGAGACCAGATCCGAGACTTTGGCCCTTAAGATCCAGAAGCTCAACGCATTCGCCCGATTTAGGCAATGGACCATTGGAAATAATTTCTCCCATGAAGGCCCAAGGGTGACCAAAAAGAACGCGAGCTGGAGGGCCCGCTTTAAGACGTAGAGTTTGAAGCATTTTAATTTACAGCCCTAAGTTTGGGCGTGATCCACAAAATAGTGAGTGCGACCGGCAACCATGCAGCAACCACGGGCGGAAGCGCTCCGCTGTTACCAAAAGCGTTACAGAGTGCCGATATAAAATAGAATAATAGAAAGAGACCAAAGACTTTCGCCACGCCGACCATCGGACTCACGCGACCTCCGACCACAGAGAATGGAATAGCCACGGCAATCACCACCAAACAGATGGCGGGTGCAGCCAGAATGGAGTGATAGCGCATTGCGTAGGCAGCATTACGTCCACCCGCATTACTTCCTGTTTGATCGACGAAGCGATTCACTTCACGAAAAGATAAAGTATCGGGATCGCGTTTCGCAAAAAGCATTACCTCAGGGTCTTCATCGTAATCGGGAATATTTAATTCACTGAAACGTGGCTGGGCTAAAAGAGAACCTGTTTCAGGATTAAATTTCAAGTCGCGTCCCTCTTTAAAAATCCAGACCCACTGATTATTGATTTTTTTAAATTCCGCGAAGTCAGCCTTGATACTACGAATGCGACGACCTTTCTCATCAAACGAATCTATAGACACCTCGAAAGCTTGTCCGGTACTCAAACCAAGGCGCGTAATCAGCCAAAAGCGGTGCTTCTTGGTGTTTTCAAATGACAAGAAATCTGACTGGCCCGTGGGCAATACCGATACACCTTTAGAACGTAGCGCGTTAAACTGTTCACGCTCGAGCAGGCTGTTCTGTGCTTCGATTGCATCAGGCACCAACACAGCGTTAAGCAAAATAAGTAGAGCGGTAAAAATTCCGCCGACCCACCAAAGCGGAGCAGTAATTCTTGAGATACCCACTCCGGCGGCACGCAACGCGGCGAGTTCCTGATTTCGATTCATCGTCGTCAGAACAAATACCGTGGAGACCATTAACGAAATCGGTACAATCGTCGAAATCCGGACTACGATGCTGTAAAAAAAATATATAAAGATATTAAAAACCGAAGTTTTCAGATTAATGAATTCCGGAATCCAATTATAGGCCTCGGATATGAGGAGAATTCCACAAAAACTCGCAAAGCAGAGGCTAAAAACCTTTGCCCATTCTGAGAGAATATAACGATCGAGTAAACGCACCGCCTCCGATGTCAGCAGAGTCGCTCCAGCCAGCAATCCCAAAGGTTATCGATTGGAGGGCCACCAGAGGGGCAAATCCATTGCTCCAGGCCGACAAACCGTCCATTTATTGAATTAATATCATTTTTTAGTGTTTTCCCCTTGCCCCCGAACACTCCAAGCCTTTTCTCCACCTTTCCACTTCTTACGGACATGACCCAGCACAACAGTTTCAAATCAAGCGCCAGTTCAGCTGGTGCCAAACGTAATGTACTCAAACGCTTCGAGCGCGTTGAGTTGCTCAAGAAACGCGGTGCCTTAAAGGACATCAAACGCGTTACCAAACTTCCTAAGACCAAACCAGAAGCTTAAGTCCGGGTCGCACCCTTTTGCGAAAAGCCCGCCTGGACATTCCAAGCGGGCTTTTTTGTTTTAAGACCAAAACCCACGCTCGCCTAGACCTCCCCTTTTTCTCATCTTTCATTGAACACATCTGGTGTATGCAAAATCCTGGTTCCAAATATCGCCCTTTCCAAACGGTACGTTTAGAAAAACGTCAATGGCCCGACGCGTCGATCACCCACGCGCCTCGCTGGTGCTCGGTCGACTTGCGCGACGGTAATCAAGCTTTAGCGATACCGATGAACGTCTCCGAGAAATTGGAGATGTTCAAAATGTTGTGTGATATCGGCTTTAAAGAAATTGAAATTGGATTCCCCTCTGCCTCCGACACGGAATTTGCTTTCACCCGTGAATTAATCGAAAAGAAATTAATTCCGAACGACGTTTCCGTTCAGGTCTTAGTTCAGGCCCGTGAACATTTAATCCGTCGCACCATCGACTCCTTGAAAGGTGCCCGTCGTGCGATTGTTCACCTCTACACCCCAACCAATCCAGCCCAACGCGAAATCGTTTTCGGCTTATCGAAAGAAAAGGTATTAGAAATGGCTGTAGCTGGTACGCAATTGGTTCGCCAATTAACCGACGCCTTACCGGAGACGGAATGGCAATTTGAGTTTAGCCCAGAAACCTTCGTATTAACGGAAGCAGAATACGCCTTAGAAGTCTGCGAAGCTGTTTCGAACGCTTGGGGTGCGACCGCCCAAAGAAAAATTATCTTAAATTTACCGCTCACGGTTGAAGCAGGTACACCGAATACACACGCTGATCAAATCGAATGGTTCTGTACGCATTTGAAAAATCGCGCGAGCGCAGTCATTTCATTACATACCCACAATGACCGTGGAACAGGCGTTGCGGCGACTGAATTAGGTTTAATGGCGGGAGCTGATCGCGTTGAGGGCACCTTGTTTGGTAACGGTGAACGCACGGGCAATTTAGATATTGTTACGGTCGCCCTGAACATGTTCTCGCACGGTATTAATCCGCAGTTGAATTTTACCAACTTACCACAGATTCGCGAAATCTATGAACGTTGCACGCGGATGAGCGTTCATGAACGTCACCCCTACGCAGGAGATTTAGTTTTCACGGCATTTTCTGGCTCACACCAAGACGCGATTAAAAAAGGTATGGACCGTCGCAATAAAGACGGTGGACACAGCGCCTGGCAAGTCCCCTACCTCACGATTGACCCAATGGATATTGGTCGATCCTACGAAGCTATCATCCGTATTAATTCGCAAAGTGGTAAAGGCGGAGTCGCCTATATTTTAGACCGTGAATTTGGTTTCGATTTACCCAAGCTCATGCATCCCGAAGTGGGAAATAATATTGGGCAATACGCCGATAGCTTAAGTCGTGAATTAACGCCCAAAGAAATTCACGAAAAATTCCGATTGGAATTTGTGAATGTCTCAACGCCGATTGAATTAATCGATTTCAATACCCAATCCACTAGCAAGGAATCGGTAAAATGTACCGCGGAAGTAAAATACCGTGGAGAAAAAATGCATATTGAAGGCCAAGGTAATGGTCCGATTAGCGCCTTAGTTCATGCCATTGCCAATAAAGGTTGGGCTAAGTTCACCCTGCGCGATTATCGCTCCCACGCTTTATCATCCGGCGAAGAATCCTCAGCAGCCGCTTACGTGTCGTTGCAGTCCGACTCCGGTAAAACCGTTTGGGGCTGCGGAGTAGATCCGAATATTGAAATCGCAGGCCTTAAAGCCCTAGTAAGCGCAGTTAATCGCCTCTCCTAATATGACTGAAACATTTAAGGTCATCTCTGTCGAACAATTACAGAACCTCAATCTGGCAGACAAAATATTTATCGATGTAAGATCTCCTGCTGAATACCGCAGCGTGAGAGTACAAGGTGCCGTGAATTTGCCCTTAAATGAAATCACCTGCGAAGCGGTTAAAAAGCTCATCGGTGATAAACAAAATACTCCGATTATTTTACTCTGTGCTAAAGGTGGCCGAGCACGAAAAGCTGCCGAAATTCTTGAAGTAGGTTCATTTAATCTTCTCGTCGTAGAAGGCGGAACCAATGCCTGCGTTGAGGCCAATCTTCCGATTGAAAAAGGTAGTAGCTCAACCATTTCGATTGAACGCCAGGTTCGTATCGGTGCCGGAAGTTTAGTCTGTGTAGGCTTAGCTCTCGGACACTTTGTTAATCCCAATTTTTACTTCCTCAGTGCTTTTATTGGCACCGGACTTATTTTTGCCGGAGTCACTGATTGGTGTGGCATGGGACTGCTGATAGCCAAAGCCCCTTGGAATAAATAATAATTTAGGGGACAAGTGGGCAAGGTGACACGGTGACAAGGGGAGATGCGAGGACGCGACGCAGTCGCGCCCCTACCCTTGCCCACGTGTGCCCTTCAACGTTACTACTTCCCAAGTTCCTCGGAGCGATTCTTGGCGGCAACTAGGGCCGATTTAACCGCACCACGGAATTGATTCTTAGCGAGAGCTTCCAAACCAGCTTTAGTCGTTCCACCCGGTGACGTGACTTGGTTACGTAAATCTTCAGGCGTCTCCTGGGTCGACTGCAATAAAACGAGCGAACCTAAGAAGGTTTGTCTAACGAGTAACTGGGCTTGGGCGGGTGTAAAACCTAGTTCTACTGCTGCTTCTTCATAAGCAGAAATGTATTCAAAGAAAAATCCAGGACCACTGCCGGAAACAGCGGTGACCGCATCGAACATATTTTCGGGAATTTCCAGACTCATCCCTAACCCGTCGCAAATAGCATCCACAATGGCCCGATCTTCGGTGGTCAGAGCTTTTGCTGAACAGCGGGCGGTGACACCCTTCCCAATCGCTCCAGGTGTATTCGGCATGGTACGAACAACGTTACGTGCGGAATTAAAAAATTGAGTGAGGGTTGCTAAACGTGTGCCCGCTAAAACTGATAAGACTAATTTATCTTTAGCCAGTTTACCATAGGACTCATTCAGCAAGGCGAATTGTTGAGGTTTACACGCAACGACAACAGCGTCAGCACCAGCAAACAAATCTTCACTGCTGGTAGCGATGATCACTCCTGTTTCCTTGGCTAGGTCTTTCGCTGAATGATTGGCACCGCCGATGATCTTGATATCACTCGGTAAACACGCACCCGAACGGATGAGGCCACGTACAATAGCTCCAGCCATACGCCCGGCACCGATGAATGAAAGTTTAGCCATGGTTAATTAAAGTGAACGAATTGCTGAATCCAGTGTAGCACAGGCTTGGTCAATGTCGACCCCTTCGTGAGCGGTAGATATAAAGGCCGTCTCATAAGGCGAAGGCGCTAAATATACCCCGTGATCTAAGGCATAACGAAATACCTTCCGATAAAGGTCACCATTCGAAGCAATCGCTTGATCGTAATTGGTAACTACCTCGGGATTGAAAAATAATGAGAACATCGAACCTACTTGCGGAACGTGCAGCGGGATTCCTTTAGCCTTCGCCGCAGACAATAAGGTGTCGCGAACTTTTATACCGAGTTCATCTAATTTCTGATAAGGGTTTTCACGTTTTAATTTTCGTACCGCTGCTAAACCTGCGGCCATCGCGAGTGGGTTTCCACTGAGTGTGCCGGCTTGATACACCGGACCTAAGGGCGCGAGTTTATCCATAATCTCTGCCTTACCACCGAACGCGCCGACCGGAAGTCCACCTCCAATAATTTTTCCTAAACAAACTAAGTCAGGCACAACATGATGAAGTCCTTGCGTGCCTGCTAGTGACAGACGGAAGCCAGTCATGACTTCATCAAAAATGAGTACAGCACCGTGCTTAGTGCAAAGATTTCGCAGGCCTTCGAGAAAACCTTTTTGGGGTAAAATCAATCCCACATTAGCAGGATAAGGTTCTAAAATAACTCCCGCAATAGCGCCTGGATTCGCCTCAAAGAGTTTTTCTACATCAGGTAAATTATTATACTCCGCTACCAACGTGTCAGCGGCTGTTCCCTTAGTAACACCTGCTGAATCAGGATTTCCTTGGGTTAGTGCACCCGAACCTGCTTTCACTAAAAGAGAATCTACGTGGCCGTGATAACATCCTGAAAATTTAATAATTTTTTCTCGACCAGTATAACCACGAGCTAAACGAATCGCCGACATCGTAGCCTCGGTGCCACTGTTGGTCATACGTACTTTTTTAACTGCCGGCACACATTCTAAAATCAGTTTAGCCATTTCGACTTCTGATGGATTAGGCGTACCAAAACTTGTACCAGCATTGAGAGCCTCTTGAATCGCGTTTCTAATTTCAGGATCATTATGACCGTGAATCGCTGGTCCCCAGGTTAAAACGAAATCAACGAGCTGCGTATTATCTACAGTCGTTAAGCGTGCGCCGTTAGCGGACTTCGTAAAAAAAGGTGTGCCACCGACGGAGCGAAAGGCTCGCACGGGAGAATTAACCCCACCTGGAATCATTGCTAGGGCTTCTTGGAATAACTGCTCGGAAGATTTCACACTTAAAAGGCAACACAGCCGAGGCATTTGGTCAACGGTTGAGCGATATAAAAACAAAAAGGGCCAGCTGGTTGGCTGGCCCTTTTAAGAACACTATCAGAGATTATTTCTTACCGTCGTCGACAACCTCGAAGTCGCCGTCGACCACTTTGCCGTCTTTGGCTTTTCCGTCTTTAGCTTCGGCGCCACCTTGAGGGTTAGCTTCGGCTTGCTTGGCGGCTTCAGCGTAAATCGCCTGAGCGGCTTCGCTGAGTGGCTTGATGATGGCTTCATGCGCCTTTTGGAACTCTTCAGCGGTGGCTTCAGGTTTCTTCAGGAGCTCTTGGCCTTCCTTGATCGCAGCTTCGGCTTGGGCCTTGGTTTCGCCAGGGAACTTGTCGCCGTTTTCTTTGATTTGTTTTTCACCTTGGAAGATAATGGCGTCGAGTTGATTGCGTGCTTCGGCACTATCACGAGCTTTCTTATCTTCATCGGCATGGAGTTCAGCTTCCTTGCGGAGCTTCTCAACTTCGTCCTTAGAAAGACCCGAAGATCCGGTGATGGAAATCTTTTGAGCTTTGCCGGTTCCCTTATCAGTCGCGCTGACGTGTAAGATTCCGTTCGCGTCGATATCGAAGGTCACTTCAATTTGTGGAGTACCACGAGCCGCTGGCATAATACCATCGAGCTTAAACGTACCGAGGTGCTTGTTATCTTTCGCCATCGGACGTTCACCTTGGAGAATAACGATATCTACCGCGGGCTGATTATCTGCGGCGGTTGAGTACACTTGAGATTTCTTAGTAGGAATCGTGGTGTTACGATCAATCATCGGGGTCGAAACGCCGCCCATGGTTTCAATCGAGAGTGTTAACGGTGTAACATCGAGCAAGAGAACGTCTTTGACGTCGCCCTTTAAAACACCGGCCTGAATAGCAGCGCCAATCGCAACTACTTCATCGGGATTAACACCTTTGTGTGGATCTTTGCCAGCGAGTGAACGTGCGATGTCGTTAATCTTAGGCATACGAGTCATACCACCGACCAAGACGAGTTCATCGACTTGATTCATCGAAAGGCCTGCATCCTTTAGGCAATTCTCAAAAGGTTTCTTGGTGCGCTCGGAAAGATCATCACAGACTTTTTCCATTTGGGCACGAGTCAGAGTGACGTTGAGGTGCTTCGGACCCGTTGCATCAGCCGTGATAAACGGTAAGTTGATGTCGACCGAGTTTGAAGAGGATAAAGCAATCTTCGCTTTTTCAGCTTCTTCTTTCAGACGCTGACGAGCCATCGGATCTTTGGAGAGATCGATACCTTGTTCAGCGCGGAATCCATCAATGAGCCATTGGATAATGCGTTCGTCCCAATTATCGCCACCGAGTTCAGTGTCGCCGTTAGTTGCTTTAACTTCGAAAACACCGCCACCGATTTCGAGAATCGATACGTCGAATGTTCCACCACCTAAATCGTAAACTGCGATCTTCTCATCGCCCTTCTTGTCTAATCCGTAAGCTAAAGAGGCAGCGGTTGGCTCGTTAACGATACGGAGTACTTCTAAACCAGCGATGGTACCGGCGTCTTTAGTAGCCTGACGTTGAGAGTCGTTGAAGTAAGCAGGAACAGTGATTACTGCCTGAGTAACTTTTTCACCGAGGTAAGCTTCGGCATCAGCCTTGAGCTTAGCTAAAACTTTGGCAGCGATTTCTTCTGGAGTGAAGACACGTGGTTTTCCGTCGACGTCGCATTCGATAGCGGCATCACCATTTTTTCCTTCAACTACTTTGTAAGGAAGTTTAGAGGCGATATTTTTAACTTCGGAGAATTTACGACCGATGAGGCGCTTCGCGGAGAAAACGGTGTTCTTCGGGTTAGTGACCGCTTGGCGCTTCGCGGCTTGGCCGACGAGCACTTCGCCTGTCTTCGTGAAAGCGACGACTGAAGGCGTCGTACGTGCGCCTTCTGAATTGGCGATGACGACGGCTTCACCTGCTTCCAGGATGGCCATACAAGAGTTGGTAGTTCCGAGATCGATTCCGATTATTTTACTCATATTAGTTTTTGGGTTTGTCATTCTATGGCAGGGCTTGTGCCAAGGATAAATGGCTGATAAATGGGCTTTTTTAAGAGAGGTAGTCAGAGTTTATGGCCAGATTGGCGGGCATTTTGACAAAGTGTCACACCCCGAGTGTGTCTCGTGGGTCAAAGCCTGCCCTTCGCCTTGCCCTTCGACAGTGACTCGACTAACTCAACCCTCCGATGTCGGAATCACTCGACCCATCTACTCGCTTACGTCGTCTACGTGCAACCGCGGGCATTCGTACCATGCTCACCGAAATTTCTGTGGAGCCTCGCCATCTCATTCAGCCGATTTTTGTCACCGAGGGCGAAA
>Ga0209191_1001296_pt1 | contig 16620 bp, 16 predicted proteins | sample S_130626_EF_Meta_FD_187320 | JGI IMG/M metagenome (GOLD analysis project Ga0209191, IMG submission 187320) | Freshwater microbial communities from Lake Simoncouche, Canada to study carbon cycling - S_130626_EF_MetaG (SPAdes) (version 2) | ecosystem: Environmental > Aquatic > Freshwater > Lake ...
TATAGTGAGACTCTGTTTTTATTAAGTTCTCAATTTCATCTTCATACTTTGGTATATCTGAAAACATAGATCTAATTTTTTCTAAAGTCACATCTTTAAATTTCAAAATCTGCAATAGTGATTTTTTTCTTCCATCTTGAGAGATTTTAATTCCATTTTTTTTTAAAACAGTGGGTGATACGATCTTATTGGATAAAATAGTTTTAAAATCATTTAAGTCATTGATTTTGTTGATAAATTTAGACTTTCTAATTTCAGATATAAAATTATGTTTAATGGCTAAAGGAGTTAATCTTAAATCAGCATTGTCAGCTCTTAGTGTTAATCTATATTCTGCTCTAGAGGTAAACATTCTGTAAGGCTCACTCACTCCTTTAGTAATCAAATCATCAATCATAACTCCGATGTAAGACTGAGATCTCTCAAATTTTATTGGTTCTAAATTTTTAACTGACTGAGCAGCATTGAGACCTGCCACCATTCCTTGTGCGGCGGCCTCTTCATATCCTGTTGTTCCATTTATTTGACCTGCAAGATACAGATTTTCTATTTTTTTTGTTTTAAGAGTAAAATCTAACTCAGTTGGGAACACATAATCATACTCAATTGCGTATCCAGGTCTTATCATGCGAACGTTCTCTAAACCATTGATTTTAAATAATATTTCTTGTTGAATTTCTTTTGGAAGAGAGGTTGATATGCCATTTGGATACACTATGTTCGTTGTAAGACTCTCAGGTTCTAAAAAAATTTGATGACGCTGCTTATCTTTAAATTTTACGATCTTATCTTCTATAGAAGGACAATATCTAGGGCCGATACTTTTAATCGATCCAGAATACATTGCGCTAAGCTTTAAATTTTTTTCAATAATTTTATGAACCTTGTCATTAGTATAAGTCATCCCACAAGAAATTTGTTTCGCATTAATTTTTTTTGTCAAATAAGAAAAGAAAAAAGGTTTTTCATCAGCAGCTTGCATCTCTAGCTGATCATAATTAATTGTTGTTCCATCAAGCCTTGGTGGTGTGCCAGTTTTCAATCTACCAATTTTAAAATTTAATTTTTTTAACTGCTCGCTTAATCCTAAGGTTGGTTTTTCATCTATTCTTCCTGCTGAAATCTTTTCATCACCAATATGAATAAGGCCATTTAGAAAAGTGCCCGTTGTTAAAATAAATTTTTTTGCTGAAAATGAATTTCCAGACTTAGTTTCAATTGAAATAATTTTTTTTTTGCTAAATTCAAACTTTGTTACAGGATCATAAAAAAAGCTTAAATTACAATAGCTTAATAGTAATTTTTGCATGTATTCTTTATAAAGTTCTCTGTCAGATTGCGTTCTTGGTCCTCTCACAGCATGACCTCTGCTACTATTTAATAATCTAAATTGTATTCCCGATTGATCGGCAACAATTCCCATGATCCCATCTAATGCATCAATTTCTCTGACTAGGTGACCTTTGCCTAATCCACCTATTGCGGGGTTGCATGACATTTCGCCAATTGTGGCAAGTGAATTTGTAATAAGAGCAGTATTAACACCTGATCTTGCTGCAGCGGTAGCGGCTTCACAACCTGCATGACCAGCTCCGATTACAATTACATCAAAATTTTTCTCTAAATTCATATGGGGGTTATATATCCCATTAACTTAAAAGATAAGGTATTTTTATGCTACTTACCGATACAAAAATCTTTAAAGATTCTATCTAATAATTCTTCGACATTAACATATCCAACTATTTCTCCGAGATTCCTAACTGCTAATCTTAAATCTTCTGCTGCTAAATCGATCTGATTGATAGATTTCTTATTAAGACATTTTTTGATAAAAAACGCAGTGTTTTCAAGGCTTTTTTTATGTCTTTGTCTTGAGATTATATTATCTTCATTAACTTCAAAGTGATCGTCAATTTTCTTTGATATTGTTTTAACGAGATTAGAAATACCTAAATTTTTTTTTGCCGAAATTCTAATTGGTTTATAAATTTTATCCTCTAAAAATTTATTTGCTTTTTTAATATCTATTTTATTCAAAACTAAGATTGATTTTTGATCATAAAGTTTTAAGATTTGTTTATCTATTTTTTTGGTGTGATCAAAAATAATTAATTTTAAATCAGAATCTTTTAGATTTTTGTTTGTTAATGAAATCCCTTTTTTCTCAATAATATTTTTTGAGCTTCTAAAGCCAGCGGTATCAAAAAATCTTACTAATTTTCCATTTAACAAAATACTTGTCTCTATAAGATCTCTCGTTGTGCCAGGAATATTAGAAACAATGGACACTTGCCTATTAGCTAAACAATTAATTAGGGATGATTTTCCAGAATTAGTTGGTCCTACGATTGAAACCTTAAATCCTTCTCTAATTTTTTCCGAATTCTCACCTTTTCGTATAATTTCTTTAATTTTATCGTTTATTTTCAATAACTTATCTCTATTATTTAAAAAGACATTATCACCTACTTCATCGTCGGAAAAATCAATGACCGCCTCATAATCTGAGAGTATTTTGATCACTTCATCTCTTAAATTATTGTAAACTTTTGTAGTATCCTCATTCATTACTTTTAGAGCCTGAGTTCTTTGAAGTTCTGTCTCTGAATTTATTAAATCAATTAAACTCTCTGCCTGTAACAAGTTAATTTTTTTATTAAGAAGGGCAGTCTTAGTAAACTCTCCTGGTTTGGCTAATCTACAGTTTTTAAATCTAGATAAGGTTTTTAAAAAATATTTAATAACTGCATTACTTCCATGAACATGAAATTCAACCACGTCATCACCTGTGTAACTATTAGGTTTTGGAAAAAATATAAAAATTCCTTTATCAATAATCTGATTTTTATTGTCATAAAATGAGGAAAAATTAGCTATTCTTGGCTTAATTTTTTTAAATTTAGTTAATCCTTTAGCTACTTTAAAAGCATCTTTTCCCGAGACTCTTATAACTGCTAAACCAGAAGTTCCGGGTGCTGTTGCTAACGCGAATATTGACATAAAAAAACGATATGATTTAGTTTTAATATAAATGTCAACTTTCCAATTATCATTCAAAACAGAACTAGGCTTTGTCTCGGTTATAGAAATGAATGGTTATATTACTGATATTGCTTTTAAGAAAATATCAAAACAAAAAAGTAGCCCTCAATTACTGAAGGTTAAAAATCAAATTAAACAATTTTTAAATAGAAAGATAAAAAAATTCACATTCAAAACAAAAACTATCGGATCGAAAACACAGTTAAAAGTTTGGAATGAAATTAAAAGAATAAATTATGCGAAAACTGTCTCTTATAATTTTATTTCTAAAAAGACAAAAATACATCCAAGACATGTTGGAAGAATTTGTGGTCAAAACAGATTATTACTTTTTATTCCTTGTCATAGAGTGATTAGATCCAGTGGTTTAATAGGTGGTTTTTCAGCAAAGGGTGGTGTTAACTTGAAAAATAAAATTCTTAAATTTGAGAAATTAAATAAATAAACCTTTATTAGCTATATTTACAAAATTCTTTTTAATAAAAGAATTTTTATCAATATTAGAAAGTGTATTCTTTCTTATGGCAGCATAGCTATCGATCTTAACATCAAATATTTTTCTAATCCCGTCAATCAATGTTGCAAACGTAAGATTGTTTAAACTTGTCTCATCTAAATATTTTTTAATAAAAATATCATTGCCAATCTCCAGGCCTAAATTTTCAGAATATTTAAAAACTTTAATTAGAGAAAATATGTTTCTTAAAGTCATATTCCAACCCTGACCAGCAATGGGATGAATTTTATTGGCTATGTCGCCAAACAATAAGGTTCTCTTGGAATCTTTTAACTCATTAAAAATATAATTTAAATTAAACTTATTAATCTCAGAGATAGAGATTATTTCATTAAATAATTCTTTGAAATGAGTATTAAAAAATTTAGATAAATCCTTCTTGCTTGATACGTATTTTTTATTAATTGAATTATTTTTAATAGACCAAATTACAGAAGTTTCTTTTCTTGAAACTGGAAGAAAAGCTAATGGTCCATCTTTTAAAAAAAATTGCCTTGCAGAATTATTTATAATTTTTTTATGATGTAGATTAAAAACATATGCGTCTTCGTTATATGACTTATCTATAACTTTTCTTAATTTAAATTTTGATAATAAAAAAAGATTATTAGCAGAAGCGAAAATTAGAAGGTTATAATTTTCTTTTGTTAAATCTTTAAAGATAATTTCTTTGTAAAATTTATTATCATTAATTGATGATATTTCTTTCTTTACAAAGTTAATATTTTTAAAACTTTTTATTTTTTTACTAATATCTAAAAATAAAATATTGCCATCAATAATATAAGCTAATGCTTCTTTTTTGTTAGATGCTGAAAAATGAAGATCTTGTTTTAAGCTAATGGATGAATAAGAGTCATGTAAATAAATATTCTTAACAACATTAGATTTTTTTTTAATATCTTTTAGTCCGTAAGAACATAATTGATCAAATGAATGTTTGCTTAATGCTAACTTAGTCGGCTTAATTTTTTTTTTTTTAAGGTCTTGTTCAACTATATCGATTTGTAAATTAAATTTTGATAGCAGATAGGCAATGGTTAAAGCTGTTAGACCCGAACCAATAATACAAATTTTTTGAGAGTTAGGCATGATTGTCTTTTGCTTTGGAATTCTATCAACTGAATATTAATGATACAAAGGTTTTAATTGTGATTCGCTAAGCAAAATATGGAAAAAATAATAACATTTATTAAAGTAAAATTAATTGAGCTTTCTGGCGTAGTAACTATTTTTTCTGGTCTTGCATATTTTATCTCCTTAACAACATACTCAGCAAACAGCATAAGCTATGTATTTCCCTCAGAAAAAAATATTCACAATAAATTCTTTTCGTTTTTTTATTATCTTTCTGATTTTTTTCTGCAAGCTTTTGGTATTTTAGCTTTTTTAATATTTCTCAATCTAATTATCTGGGGTGGATATTTAATAATTAAAAAAAAAATTGAGAATTTCTCTGTAAAACTATTATTCTTAATTTTGTCTATTATTTTTGGAGCTTTATTCTTCTCAATCAATATAGATCAAAGTTTTTGGCTTCCTGATAATGGTTTCGGTGGTTTCGTTGCTAATTTTATTTCTGAAAAATTAAGTATAAAAAATAATTCATTTGGAGCCTATCTTTCGGTTATTTTTTTATCCATATCCCTAATATTTTTTTATTTCAGTGCAGGATTAAATATTCAAGAATGGAAAATTATTTTTATAACCACAGGAAATTTATTAGGTTTTTTTCCAAAATTAATCTTTAAAATATATGTTAAAAGAAAAAATACTGAAGAAATTGCTATTAATGTGCCTGTACAAGAAAATATTTCTCAAAAAATTCAAGAAGAAATCTCAATACAAGAAGTTTCTCCTCAACAACAACTTCCTTTGGAAAGCACAAAGACTGAAAGATCTACAAGCTTTAAAATACCTCCTATAAAATTACTTGATGATCCAGTAAAAATAGAAAATCAATTAGATGAGGAAAGTTATAAAACTCAATCAAAATTTCTCGAGAATGTTCTTTTAGATTTTAGTATCTCAGGTGAAATAAAAAGGGTAAGCGCTGGACCTGTTGTAACTTTATATGAATTTGAGCCAACGGCAGGAATTAAAACATCAAAAATTATTAATCTTTCTGAAGACATTGCCCGCAACACAAGCTCTATATCAACAAGGGTAGCGACTGTTCCTGGCAAAAGTACCATAGGAATAGAAATACCAAACAAAGTAAGAGAAAATGTTGCATTAAAAGAAATAATTTCTAGTAAAGAATTTAATAATAAAGATATTAAAATTCCAATAACACTTGGAAAAAGTATTTCAGGATTTCCGATTGTTGGGGATTTAGTTTCTATGCCGCATCTTTTAATTGCCGGAACTACAGGATCTGGAAAGTCAGTTTGTATTAATACTTTAATTCTATCAATTCTTTACAGGCACAAACCTGAGGATTGTAAACTTATTATGATTGATCCAAAAATGTTGGAACTTTCTATCTATCAAGGAATTCCACATCTTTTAACTCCTGTTATTACTGAGCCTAAAAAAGCAACAACAGCTCTAAAGTGGGTCGTTAAAGAAATGGAAAAAAGATATCGAGAAATGACTGAAATTGGAGTGAGAAATATTTCGGGATTTAACGATAAAGCTTCTTCTGAGAGTAAGAAAAAAATGCCTTACATTGTTGTCATAGTTGATGAAATGGCGGACTTAATGATGATTGCAGGTAAAGAAATCGAAAACTACATACAAAGGCTTGCGCAAATGGCTAGAGCTGCTGGAATTCATATAGTTATGGCAACACAAAGACCAAGCGTTGATGTTATCACAGGTACAATTAAAGCTAATTTTCCAACAAGAATATCATTTCAAGTAACATCAAAAATAGACAGCAGAACTATATTAGGAGAGCAGGGGGCTGAATTATTACTTGGTAATGGCGACATGCTTTTTATGTCTTCGGCAAGCAGAATAATAAGAATTCACGGTCCTTACGTTTCTGAAAAAGAAATAGAAAGAGTTTCAACATTCTTAAGGCTTCAAGGTTCGCCAACTTACATTGAAGAAGTAACTAGGATTGAAGAACAAGAAAATGATGAAGTAGTTTTAAACTCAGAAGGAAAAGATGAGTTATATAATAAAGCAGTTGAAATAATTAAAACTGAAGGCAAAGCATCCACAAGTTTTTTACAAAGAAAACTTGGAATTGGTTACAATAGAGCGGCTAGAATTATTGATCAAATGGAAGAAGAAAAAATAATTAGTCCAGCAAATCACGTAGGTAAAAGAGAAATCTATTAAAATAAATGAAGAAATTTTTATACATTGTTTTAACAATGTTAATTTCTTTCTCCATTACTACGAAAGCATCAGAAAAGGATAAAATAATTGAAAATTTAAAAAAAATAAATTCTGTTAAATTCAATTTCACGCAAAACACAAATGACATAATAGAAAACGGCAATTGTCTTATTGTTTACCCAAAAAAAATGCGATGTTTGTACGAAGAAGAGGACAAAGAGATTATTGTGAATGATGATTATTTATTTTTAATAAATAGAAGAGAAAATAAGAATTATAACTATAATATCAAAGATACTCCTTTGGGCGTTATGTTAGACAAAGAAAGTATCATCGAAAAATTATCAAAAGTAGAAAGATTCGACAAAATAGATAAAAATATAATTGCAATTATCGATCTAAATTCTCAAGAAAGTATTGAGATCTATTTTAACTCTAAAGAAATGAATATTGTAGGATGGAAAATAAAAAATTATGACAAATCTAGTCTGGAATTCTTAATGAAGAATATTTCAATAAATACTAATACAAACGAAAAATTTGAAATCCCAAAATAAAAAGTTATAAATTTTCTGGATTAAAAAATATCTTTTCTGTTTTAAAAATTAACATCCCTCTTGCAAGATAATTTTTTAAGGCATTAGGATGATCAAGCGTGCAAGTGTGGACCCAAACCTTATTAATCTTCTGATTAAAAGAAGTTAATATTGCATCAGTTAATAAATACCCACCAATTCCTTTACCAAAAAATTCTTTAAAAATTCCAAAATAAGGAATCTCCATCGATAGAATTTTTGGATCATAAAGTAACTCATAATATCCGGCTAATTCATTATTTTGTTTTAAAGTATATAATTTAAAAAAATCATTACTAATATAATTCAACCAATCTTGGTCGCTCCACTTAAGTCTATCTCTCCAAAAAAAATCTCTTCCTACTTCTTTATAAAGAAATTTACAAAAATCTACTGTTGCTTCTTTTTCTAGAACAACTTCTAGATTTTTTTCTTTACAATTTGATGGGATTAAATCGTTCCTTGAAATAAGATGTAGATAAAACCTATCTATGGATCTTTCCATTTTATTTATGGATCATTCTTCCTAATTTTTCCCCACCAAAGATATGAAAATGCAGGTGAGGAACTTCTTGGCCACCATCTCTGCCGTTATTGCCTAAATATCTATAACCGGAAGCGGACACCCCTAAAATGCTAGCGACCTTTCCTAAGGCTCTAATTAAACCTTCAATTTCATCACTTTTAGCATTAGCTGCAAAATCATTCATGTCCACATAAGCGCCTTTTGGGATTACCAAAACATGAATCTTTGCTTGGGGATTAATATCTTTAAACGCAAGGGAAAACTTATCTTCATAAATTTTATCGCAAGGAATTTCTCCTCGCAAAATTTTAGCAAATATATTATTTTTATCGTACATTTTTTTTTCTATTCTTCTTCTCCTGAATTCCTGAGATCCTTTGTCTTCTCTTTAACTCTTTCATAATTGAAGTTATTGAGATTTTTTTAAACTCTAGCAGAACTAAAAAATGATATAATAGATCTGATGCTTCATGAACTATATTTTTTTTATTAGAATATTTAGATGAAGCTGCAAGTTCTCTTGCCTCTTCCATAAATTTTTTTATACAAAAATTTTTCCCTTTTTTAAAAAGACTTGCTGTATATGAAACTTTTGAATTATTTTTTTTTTGTTTTTTAATAATTTTAATTAATTCTTCTAGGGTTTTAAACATAATGTTAGTTTATATTATTTTTAAGATAATCTTTCCACATTTGATGTAATGCCTGCGAAAACTCTAGTGAAAAATTACGCATATCAAACAAAGTAGAATTTCTAGAATTTGATATCAAAAACGTTCTGGTTTTTTGGAGTTCATCTATATTGGATGCGAATTTAACAGCTTTTTTTATATAATCGTCATAGTTATCACATATCCATGACTCCATATTAATATTATTATTAATACTTTCTCCACATTTAGAAATAAATGTATTTCCTTTTAAAGTTAACAAAGGAACACACATCCAACTTAATTCGAAACTAGTTGTTCCCCCATTATAAGGAAAAGTGTCGAGAGCTATATCCACTTTATTGTAACACTTTAAAGATTCTTCTCTTACAGAATCTCTTTCTAAAATTAATCTATCTTGAGATACGTTAAATTTTTTAAATAAATCTGTTATTCTATTAATATGTACAACCTCTCTAAATTGATGGCTTTTAAGATATAATTTAGAATTAGGCACTTGCTTTAATATTGACGACCATGTTTCAATAACTTTATGATTAATCTTATTTAAATTGTTAAATGACCCAAAAGTAATAAATGAACTATTAAATGCCGGAGTGTCTGAAGGTTTGAGATTAATGATGTCAGAAGTAGAAAGACAACACCATATATTTTTTAATCTCCATATTTTTTCTATAAATTGATTAGAAATTGAATCTGGCGTGACAAAAGGGTCTCCAATAATATAATCAATCTCTTTTAAACCTGTGGAAGCAAGATAATCGGCCCAGCTGATCTGTATTGGTGCACACTTATATATCATTACTGGCAATCTATTATCGCCTGTATGTCCTGACATATCGATTAAGATATTAATATTATCTCGTTTTATAATGTCAGAAACCTGTCCATCATCTAAATTAGAAATGTTATTCCAATTATAAAAATTGCTTTTTAACTTTTGAGTGTAGCTGTCTTCTTCATCCAGATTAGAATAAAAAAAACAATTTAATTCCTTGCTTTTAAGTAAGGGTAATAAGTCTAATAAATAATATCCAACTGGATGTTGTCTAAAATTTGAAGACAAAAAACCAACATTAATTATTTCTTTATTTGAAGGAGAAAATTTATTCTGTGTTTTAATATTTAATGAAAAATTATTACCATAAGCTAAAGAATTTTTTCTATAATCATCGTTATTATCAATATAAAGCGAGGTTGCTAAAAATCTGCTATAAATATAATTATTATTTTTGTTTAAAGAAATCGCTTTCTCAAAATAATAAACTGACTTTTCAACTTCTCCTATATCTGAATAAAGAATGCCTAAATTGTTATAAATTAAGCTTTTATCTCCATTAAGTTCAAGTGCCTGAATAAAATATTTATTTGCCAAATCATAGTTTTTTAAAGTTAAATATATGTTTCCAAGATTATTATGGGTGGCATTAAAACCTTCAACATTTAATAGGATGGCCTTTTTGTAAGTATTAATAGCCAGATCATATTTTTTTAATTTTTCATAAGTTTTGCCGAGATGATGAAAGGCATAATAAAATTTATCATTTAAACTGCATGCTTTTTGAAAAAATTCAATTGAAAATTGATAATCTTTCTTATCAAATTTAATAAGGCCCAAATTATAATATAAATTAAAATTATTTTTATTTTTTTCTATTAATTCTAAAAAAATAACTTCAGATTCTGATAATTTCTTTTGTTTATAATATAATGCAGCCAGACTAAATTTGGCATCAAAAAAATCATTATTTAATTTTATAGATTTTAAAAAATTTATTTCTGCCTGTTCATATTCTAATAGACTATCATTTACATATCCTAGAATACTAAAAAATAAAAAATCTCTTAAAGACTGATCTGTCGTTGCTTCCAAAATACTTTTTGCTTGGATAAATTCTGATTTATTAATTAAATTAATTATTTCAATATAAGATTTACTTTTTTGAAAAGACAAATTATTTACCTAATTAAATTTATTTTTTTATTGTTTAATACTATAATTTTCCAAATTCTTTTTAAAGCACCAGCAAAATTTTTTACAAAAAGATCTAAGTTAAACAGACTAGATTTATCTCTATTATTTAGCAAATAACTCTTTATTTTTTGAAGATTTTTAATATCTGATGAAAACTTTATAGCCTTAAATATATATTCATCATTATTTTTACAAATCCAATCACTCATGCCAAGATTTAAGTTAATACTTTCTCCGCATCTAGATAAAAAGGAATCTCCTGATTTAGTTAAAATTGGAACGCACATCCATGAGGCCTCTAAACTAGTTGTGCCTCCTCCATATGGGAATGTATCTAAAGCTATATCTACAAAATTATACTGATTGAACAATTCTTTTCTTGAAGAATCTTCTTTAAAAATTAACTGCTCTGGTCTTACCGAATTGTTATAGAATAATTTTTTTAAATTATTTTTAACCTTTTCATCTTTTAGTCCTAAAGCAATAATGAGTAGTTTAGAATTCTCAACTTTATTTAAAATTGCAGACCAAATTTTAACAACTTCATCATTTATCTTAGGTAAATTATTAAATGATCCAAAAGTTATAAATCCATTTGTATAAGATGGTATTTTTTGGGATACATTGACATCTTCAAAATAAGTGAGTGTTGACCATATATTATCTAAAATTAAAGGCTTTTCTGTAAATAGAGGATTAAATTGATCAGATAAAATGTATTGATCAACAACCACATAGTCTATTTGTTCCAATCCTGTTGGTGCAAGATAACCAGCCCAAGATACCTGGATAGGAGCGGGTTTATGAATAAAAACTTCAATTAGATTGCTGCCGGTGAAGCCATTGAGATCAAATAATATCTGTATCCCATCAGAGCGAATTTTTTCTGAAATTGAAGCTGCATCCAAACCAGCAACATCTAACCAACAATTAAAAGATAATTTAAATCTTTGGGACAACAAATCATCGCTTTCCAATGTATTTAAAGAATAACCATAAAGCTCAAAATCTTTTTCTAATTTTAGCTTTTCTAATACACCTATAATTTGGTACCCAACCGCATGTTCTCTAAAGTCACTAGACAAAAATCCTATTTTTATCTTTTTATTGTCTTTATAAAAAAAACTATTTTTACTTTCTTTTTTTATATTTAATGAGTTTTTGTAATCATTAATTAACTCAAAATATTTTTTTTTATTAAAATTAATATTATAATTATAACTAAAAATATATGGTTTAAAATGATTAGGATTTTTTTTAGGAAAAGATAAAGAAAGTTCAAAACTTTTGTAAGCATTTTCGCTGTCGCCAATTTCGATTTGGATTTTTCCTAAAAAATTATAACAATCTGAAAGACTGTCTTGTTGATCTAAATTTTTATCAATAAAACTATTTAAAACATTAATAGCTTCATAAAATTTAAAACTTTCTTTAAATATTTTTGCAAGTTCCAAATATGCTGGGTACAAACTTTTATCTAAATCAATTGTTCTTTCTAAAAAGTTAACCGCTAAGACATATTTTTTTTCTTTAGACAAAATTAGACCCATATAAAAATTAGCATTTACAGATCCTATGTTTATGCTCAATGCTTTATCTAAATTATACTTTGCTTTTTCGTGATCTCTTAATTCAAAATAAATTTTACCTAAATTATTATAAGCTTCTTCATCACTAGGTTTATATTGGATATAATAATTATAATTATTAATAGCCTCGTTAATTTCTCCTAAGCGTTTGTAACAATCAGCCAAATTAAAATAAGAATTAAAATAACTTTTTTTAATATCTAATGATTTTTTAAAATAAATTATTGCTTCTTTAAACTTTTCTGTTTTTAGATATATTGTCCCAATATTATAATAACCCTCAACAAAATCGGGTTTTATTTTTATAGCCTTGGTTAACTTTAACAATGCATCATCATATTTGCCTTGTGATGAAAAAATTAAACCATGAATGTTTTCTAATATAAAATTATCTGGGTATTTTTCTTTTAAATTTTCTAAAATTTGTGATGCTTTTAAAAAATTTCCTAAAGCATAGAGTTCTAGTATTCTTTTAAAAGAAATATCATCTTCTTTTGATAAAAAGTCTAATGACATTAAAAATTATAATCTTACTGGTATATCTTTATTTGATAAAAATTTTTTTACTTCTAAGATAGAATAAATATTATAATGAAAAATAGAAGCAGCTAATACAGCGCTAGCTAATCCTATACTAAATCCTTCGTATATATGTTCTAAAGTTCCAACCCCACCAGATGCAATAACAGGCACTGTTACCGCTTTTGATACAGCGTTAGTTAATTCGAGATCATAACCTGATTTTGTTCCATCCCTATCCATAGAGGTCAAAAGAATTTCCCCAGCGCCGTTTTTTTCAGCAATTTTGGCATATTCAATAACATCAAATCCTGTGGGATTTCTTCCTCCATGAGTAAATATTTCCCATTTATTATTTCCTACTTTTTTTGCATCAATCGCAATTACTATACATTGGGATCCAAATCTAATTGAACTCTCTTTAATAAAATTATGATTTTTTACTGCTGCAGTATTAATTGAAACTTTATCTGCTCCAGCAAGCAAAAGATTTTTAATATCTTCAATGCTACTAACTCCTCCACCAACAGTTAGAGGAACAAAGCAACTTTTTGCTGTTTCGCTTACTTTGTCTAATAAGATTTTTCTATTCTCACTCGATGCCGTAATATCTAGAAAACATATTTCATCAGCACCTCCTTTATCATATATCTTTGCTTGTTCTGCTGGATCACCAGCATCTTTTAAATTTACAAAATTAATACCTTTCACGACTCTTCCATTTTTGACATCCAGACAAGGTATTATTCTTTTTTTAAGCATTTTTTTTAGACAAATTTTTTAAGTTCATTAAGAGAAATAGATTTATCATAAATAGCCTTACCAATAATAACTCCATCGAATAAATCAGCTTTATGTAATTTTCTTATATCATTTATATTTGAAACACCCCCAGAAACGACTAATGGAATATTAATTTTTTCGACTATTTTTTTTAATTGAGAAAGATTAACTCCTTTCTTTGTTCCGTCTCTATTAATATCAGTGTAAATAATTCTAGAGACTCCAAAATCTTCTAGCTTTTTTGAAAAATCCATAAGTTTTATTTTTGTTTGCTTAACCCAGCCTTTAATAGCTAAAAAATTATTTCTAACATCAAGAGCAACGGCTATTCTTCCTGGAAATAAATCACATGCCTTTTTTAAAATTTTTGGATTTTTTACTGCCATAGTTCCGACAACTACAGTAGAAACTCCATTTTTAATCCAAAAAGATATTTGCTTTAAAGTTCTAATTCCGCCGCCTAACTGTACATTTAAATTAGTATTCTTAATGATTTTAATTATAATTTTTTTATTTTTTGATCTTCCTTTTAAAGCGCCATCAAGGTCCACGAGATGCAGATCTGTAAAGCCTTTTTTTTTAAACTGAAACGCCTGATTGTACGGAGATGAATTAAAAATAGTGGTTTTATTAAAATCTCCCTTATAAAGTCTTACACATTTTCCGTCTTTTAAATCTATTGCTGGAAATATTATCATTATAAATTCCAATCCAAAAAGTTAGACAATAACTTAATTCCATTTTCCTGACTCTTTTCAGGATGAAATTGGGTGCCAAAAATATTTTCTTTTAAAAGAGAAGCAACAACTGATTTTTCATAATATGTTGTGCAAACAACATCATTGGTATTTTCCGCTTCAAATGCATAACTGTGAACAAAATAAAAATGAGACAAATTCTTAATATCTAAAAATAAATCATTTTTTTTAACGATGTTAACTTCATTCCAACCCATATGGGGTAATTTTAAATCTTTGTTGTTAAGTTTTATCTTTTTTACAGAACCTTTAATCCAGCCAAATCCTTTGGTAACCTGCTCTTCAAATCCTTGATCTGAAAAAAGCTGCATTCCAACACAAATTCCAAAAATTGGTTTTTTTTTAATTAGAACAAATTCATTAAGAGAATCCCACAATCCAGATATATTTTTTACTCCTAAAGCACACTGTCTATAGGAGCCCTGGCCAGGTAATATAATCTTATCAGAATCTATAATATCTTTGGGCTTATTAGATATTCTTATACTTATCTTTTTATTAATTTTTGTAGCTGCGACCTCTAAAGCTTTTGAAACGGAATTAAGATTACCAGTTCCATAATCAACAATTGATACATACATTTAGAAAATCTTTAAAGTATTCCTTTGGTAGAAGGCAAAGAATCTCCTGCTCTTGCATCTTTTTCTAATGCAAGACGTAAAGCCCTCGCTAATCCCTTAAAACAAGATTCAATAATATGGTGACTATTATCACCATAAATATTTTCTATGTGCAAAGTAATGCCGGCACTTTGTGAAAAAGCCTGAAACCATTCTTTAAATAGTTCTGTGTCCATTTCGCCAAGCTTTTCTACTTTTAATTTTACATTCCAAACTAAGTAAGGTCTGTTTGATATATCAAGAGAAACTCTGCTTAATGTTTCATCCATAGGAATATAAGCATGTGCATACCTTTTAATGCCTTTTTTATCACCCAAGGCCTTAGCAATAGCTTCTCCTAAAACAATTCCCGAATCTTCTGTCGTGTGGTGAAGATCAATATGTAAGTCGCCTTTTGCATTTAAATTTATATCTACCAAAGAGTGTTTTGATAGCTGCTCAAGCATGTGATTTAAAAAACCAATTCCGGTGTCTATTTTATAAACGCCTTTGCCATCTAGATTTACTTCTGCATCTATAGATGTCTCTTTGGTTTTTCTATTAACTTTTGCGATCCTCATATGAATTAACAATCTATATATACAAAAACTAACCTTATCAATAAATTAGCTTTAATAGTAAAATAAATACCATTCTATAATCTTTTTTTTAGTCGCAATAAAAAAGCTCCAGATCCACCTAAACTTTGATCTGGCTCTTCCATAGAATTAATAATATCCGAAAAATTATCTTTGATAAAATTTGGGATTGCATATTTTAATAAGCTTAAATCTTCTGACAAATAAGGATTTTCTTTAACTTTGGACCTTAAGCCTTTACCTGTAATAATTAAAATATTTCTTAAATCTTTCTGATAACAATTTTCTACAATTTCCTTTATCTTTTCAAAAGATTCCTGCAACGAATAACCATGGAGATCTATTTTAAAATCAATATGATCTTGTTTTTTATTTCCTTTTATAGATTTTTTAGATATTTCGCCTTTATCGCCATCTAAAAATTTTTGGTTCTTAAAATCTTCCCAAGCTTTTATATCTTCCGGACTTGTAGAATTTTTATTATTCTTTGACATGCACATCCTGTGCAATTTCAGTTAAATTCCAAGTAGGATCATCAGAATTTAGATCTCTTGAAAAGCTCCAAACATCATTAACCGTCTGAATCTCTTCAGGGCTTCCTTCAATAATATTATTATTGGCATCTTTAACGCAGGATATAATTTCACTCACAAATCTAGTTTTAACAGTATAAAAACTATCTTTCTTATCTACATTCTCTATTGTTGCTTTTTTAATTCCTATGAAAGTAAATTGATTAACATATTTTTTATTTTTTCTTTCATCAAGAACGCCAACGAAGCTTTTATAAACTTCTGGTGATGTTAAGTCTTTTAAAGTCTTTTTGTCTGCAGCTGCGAATGCATTAACTATCATTTCATAAGCTGCTTGAGCGCCTTTTATAAAAGTTTCTTCTTTAAATTCTCTTAAATTAATATTTTCCTCACTTCTAGAAGGATTAACATCTTCAAATTGAGCATCCACCACAACTGATTTCTTTGCTCTAACGGCACCATCCTCAGCTCCTTTGCCAAGAACATTCCTAAGTCTTAAAATAATTATGCCAGCCACTATGGCAAGAAGTACGATGTCTATGTAGCCAAAATTATCATTCATTTAAGGGTATTTTAGATTAAATAGTTAAAAATTAATACATCTAAATTTAGATCGAATTAAATGATATTTAATATAAAA
>Ga0209191_1001298_pt1 | contig 16599 bp, 8 predicted proteins | sample S_130626_EF_Meta_FD_187320 | JGI IMG/M metagenome (GOLD analysis project Ga0209191, IMG submission 187320) | Freshwater microbial communities from Lake Simoncouche, Canada to study carbon cycling - S_130626_EF_MetaG (SPAdes) (version 2) | ecosystem: Environmental > Aquatic > Freshwater > Lake ...
TGGTAATATTACTGAGTTCATTCGTCAAATTCAATTCCATTTAGCAAACAAGGAAGTGGATAAGGCTTTGGCTGCATGTGATAAGCAAAAAGGTTCTGTAGGTAATGTAATGAAATCTGGCTTGACAAAGTACAAGGAAATGATTTCAAATACAGAATTAGATACTGATCAAAAAGTATTAAACATTCAAAAAGAAATCGAAGAAGCAACTGCATTGGAATTACCAATGTTAGAAAAGAACTTAGTTTTCTTATCAACTATCGCATCTGTTGCAACCTTATTAGGTTTGTTCGGTACGGTATTAGGTATGATTCGTTCTTTCTCTAAATTAGGTGAAGAAGGTGGTGGTGAAGCTGCACGTGAATTGTCTCAAGGTATCTCTGAGGCATTGTACAATACTGCATTAGGTATTGGTACTTCTGCTGTAGCAATCATTATGTACAACGTATTTACTACAAGTATTGATGGTATCACTTACGGAATCGATGAGTCTGGTTTCACTTTGACTCAAAGTTTCGCAGCGAATTATAAATAAATCATTCATTAAGGCCTGGCCTTATAAATATTAAAAGACTATACAATGGGTAGAGCCAAATTACCTCGCAAGAGTACAAACATCGACATGACAGCCATGTGTGATGTGGCCTTCCTTTTATTGTCTTTCTTCATCTTGACAACTAAGTTCAAGCCTGCAGAAGCAATAGCAGTAGAAACACCAAGTTCGGTGGCTTCTAAAGTTGCTCCTAATAAGGACTTCGTTTTAGTAACAATTGATAAGGATGGTAAGGTTTTCCTAACCATGGATGACGAACAAAAGAAAGAACTAGTTGCGAATGCAGTAAATAGTGAGCGTAACTTAGGCATCAATGTGGCAGCTTTCAAAAAAGCAGGTTTCATTGGCGCTCCATTAAATGGATTGAATTCTTTTTTATCAATTCCTGAAGAAAACAGAAAAGGCGATCAATTACCTGGTATACCATGTAAGGATAGCACAAACAATGAATTGACTTATTGGATGCAAGTGGTGAAAGCAGCGTATGCTGGCGAGAAAATGGACCTTTTATTGAAAGGGGACAATGTTGCTAAGTATCCAGCTTTCAGAAACGTAATTGCAGCTTTCAAGAAAAATGAATTGTTGAAGTTTCAAATGGTTACCAATCCTGAAAATGCTCCAGAAGGCTCTGAATTATGGAAGATGTCCATGAAGGGCATAAAACAGGAAGATTAATTTAATAACTAATTAAAAGCGCTTACAATGGCAGAATTAGATACCTCGGGTGGTGGCCATAAGAAAGGACCAGGGGTCAAAAAAGGAAAAAAGTTATCAACGCGCGTTGATTTAACACCAATGGTGGACTTAGGTTTCTTATTGATTACCTTTTTCATCTTTACCACAACCATGAGCCAACCAACAGCGTTAAAGTTGTTTTTGCCTGATGATAAGATAACAGATGAGCCAAACAAGGCAAAAGAATCTGGTGTACTTACCATCTTAATGGGGGCGGATAATCATATCTATTATTATGAAGGTCAATTAAAACCAGATGGTTCTAATTTTCTTTCAGCCTCTTATAATGGCGAGAACTCCATCCGTGATGTGATTTTGAAAAAGAAAGCAGACGTTAGAAGTAGATCAAGAGATACCGAAAATCCATACAAGGATTTCGTAGTCGTGATCAAACCTGGCGCTGAATGCAATTACAAAAATCTAATAGACATCTTGGATGAAATGGCGATTAACGTTGTAAAAAAATATGCATTAGTAGATATTTCTGACGGGGAATCCCAGTTGGTTAAAATCTCTGATGCAAGTTCACAAACTTCGGCAAGTAATTAAAAGCATTAAACATGGACATAAATAAAATATTAACCGCCGATTTTCTTGATATCCTTTTCGAAGGCAAGAATAAAGCTTATGGCGCTTATGATTTACGTAAAACGTATGATAAGCGTTTGAGATATGGTCTTATCGGGATGTTCCTTGTGGTCGCGGTATTGTCTGGTGGTGTGATTTTATCAAGCTCAATGAAGAGTGATAAAGTAGAAGTGGTTGCGGTAGATTTATCTTTAGAGAATGTAAATCAAGATGAAAAGAAGCCTGAACCACCTCCACCTCCACCTCCAAAACAAGAACCACCAAAAGTAGAAGTAACCAAGTTCACACCTCCGAAAATTGTAAAAGACGAGGAAGTGAAAGAAGAAGACGAAATCAAGGAAGTCGAGAAATTGGAAGAAACTAAGATCAGTACATTTAACCAAGAAGGTACCAAAGACGATGGTTTAGTTGCCCCTGTGGAACAAAGTACTGGTGCTGTGGAAGCGCCAAAAGACGAAGACTATGATAAGTTATTTACTTCGGTTCAAATCCAAGCTGAGTTCCCTGGTGGACAAAGCGGATGGGTTAGATACTTGGAGCGTACTTTGAATAGAGACTTACCTGTAGAAAATGGAGCGCCTACTGGAAAATACTCTGTTACGGTTTCTTTCATCGTAGCAAAGGATGGTTCAATTTCTGAAGTAAAAGCAGAGAACGATCCTGGATATGGTACCAAAGAAGAAGCAGTACGTGTAATTCAAAGGGGTCCAAAATGGAAACCAGCTGTTCAAAATGGACGTAATGTAATTTACAGACAAAGACAAGCAATTGTTTTCATGGTATCTGAAGATTAAGATTCAAACAGATTCAATATAAAAAGGCTCCCAATTGGGAGCCTTTTTTGTGTAATTTTGCATCCATGCAAAGCACATTAAGTAACTGGAATGACACCATCGTAGCACTCGCTACAGCACCTGGATTAGGCGCCATAGCGGTGATAAGACTGAGTGGACCAGAAGCCATCAATATTGTCAATGCAGTATTTGAAAAAAAGGATTTAAGCAAGCAGGCTTCGCATACGGTGCATTTTGGAAAATTAATGGACAAGGGCTTGGTGCTGGATGAAGTGGTAGCAAGTATTTATAGAGCGCCTAAGTCTTACACAGGCGAAGAAGTAGTAGAAATTTCATGTCACGGTTCGCCATTTATACAGGATTCGATTTTACAATTGATGATCGAAAAAGGCGCTAGAATGGCTAAGCCAGGAGAGTTTACACAACGCGCTTTCTTAAATGCAAAATTAGATTTAACCCAAGCCGAAGCAGTAGCAGATTTAATTGCAAGTAATACAGAGGCAGCAAGAAAAACTGCATTGCATAATTTAAAAGGCGGCTTCTCCAATGACCTTCAGTTAATGCGTGAAAAATTAATTAAGTTTTCGGCTTTGATAGAATTAGAATTAGATTTTTCTCAAGAGGATGTGGCTTTTGCAAATAAAAAAGAATTGGAGCATTTAGTGCATCAATTGCAATTAAGAACCCAAGAATTATACGACTCATTTAAATTAGGCAATGCCATTAAAAACGGTGTTCAAGTGGCCATTGTAGGAAAACCAAATGCAGGGAAATCTACTTTATTAAATGCACTCTTAAATGAAAACAGGGCTTTAGTAAGTGATATCCCAGGAACGACTAGAGACACGGTAGAAGAGTATATCAATATCCAAGGAGTCTTATATAAATTAATCGACACCGCAGGTATCAGAATGCAAACGAATGATTCTATTGAGCAAATGGGTATCGAAAAAAGCAGGGAAAAAATTCAAGAAGCAGATATAGTGGTTGCATTATTTGACGCAAGCAATCATTCCATATCCGCCATTCAAGCATGGCAGTCCGATATTGGTGTAGCATCGGATAAATTAATTTTAGTAGGTAATAAAATAGACCTTGCTTTAGATCAATCAATTAAAACAGATCCTGCGTTTAAAGAGGTCTTGTTTATCTCTGCTAAAAACAAAGAAAATATTGGCGCTTTAGAAAATGCGTTGAATCAAAAAGTGGTGGGGGATGGATTGAATAAAGAAGGTACGATTATCACCAATGCAAGGCATGTGGCTTCTTTAAAAAAATTAATGCTCGCCTTAAATGATATAGAAACAGGATTAATACAAAATGTAACTGGAGACTTACTCGCATTGGATATTCGTCAAGCACTACATTACTTAGGAACAATCACCGGCGAAATCACCAACGAAGATCAATTAGATTTTATATTTTCTAAATTTTGTATTGGTAAGTAAAGTTCAATTGTTTACATAGACTTACCTTCAACAAATCTTGCATCTACAGTTAGTTCAGACAAGGTCTTTCCACCTTTGATATTTGCAAGCATTTGCACAAATGCTAATTTACCTAATTCAAATCCACTCGTTTCTACATAACTAATAGTTGGATGGTATAAATTTGGAATAAATCCATTACTAATACTTATCACTCCAATCTCTTTTGGAACTTTTATATTATGTGCTTGAATAGATTTCATCACACCAATTAAAATCTCATCTGTCATAGCAAACACGGTATCAAATTTTTGTGTTTTACTAAAATGTTTCTCAAACGCAGTTTCTGCTTCTGCAGAGCTATGGGTGTTTACATAAGTACAATGCGTTTTAGGAGCATACTTTTCCATGAATTGTTGAAAAGCCTGTTTTCTTTTTTGACTAATGGATAATGCAGGGTCCCCAAAAATTGCTAACACGTGTTTGGCACCTCTTTCAATAATTTTTTCTGCAGCAATGATGGCACATCTTTCGTCTGCCATTCTCACTTTGGTGTATTTATTATCTTTAGGAACAATATCAAAAAATACAACAGGAATATCTCTATCACTCATTTTCTCATAGACCTCTAGATTTTGAGTATGTGCAGATAAACATGCAAAAACACCAGAGACTCTTGTCTGTCTAAAAATTTTTAAGTTATTCAGTTCGTTTTCGGTGTTGTTGCTTGATTGCAGAATCATCAATGCATATCCGTTTTTTCTACTTTCTTCTTCTATCGCAGCAATAAAACTATCGTAAAACAAATTCGCAATGGCAGGAACGATGACGCCAAATATTTTACTACTCTGTGTCCTTAATTGAATGGCGTAGGCATTAGGTTCATAGTCAAGGCTATTTGCCAGTGCATGTACTTTCTCTTTTGTGGCTGTTGAAATATCTGGATGATCCTTCAATGCTCTAGAAACTGTGGAAATACTAAGTTGTAATTGTTGCGCCAACAATTTTAGGGTTGTGTTCGTCATGACATGAAAGCTTTACAAAGTTCAAATTAACGAAAATTAACACAAAATTTACCGCAAACGTTTGCAAAAATCAACATTTTATTTAATATAGAGCCATTTCTATAAGTAAGGAGTGGCATGCTAAAATGCGCATAAATCAATCTATCATTGAATTACAAGCGATTTTTATGGGTGAGCAAGGTACTAAAAACGAACATTTGTAGTACAGCCCCCCAAAAAGTTAAAAATTATTTAACAAAAAAGGTGTTTCATATCAAAAATGTGTATTTTGTAACCGCTTATTAAACCAATAAACTGCCAATTATGAATTTTTCAAAAATTGTTAAGTCCTCTTTTTTAGGACTGTTTCTTGGCTTGCTTGCAATCACTGCACAAGCACAGAACAAAACAGTTACAGGTAAGGTGTTAGATGCAAAAGATGGTTCTCCAATCGCAGCAGCTTCTGTTGTTGCTAAAGGAACTTCAACAGGCGCAAAAACAGCGGCTGATGGAACTTTTGCTATCACAGTCCCTTCTTCTGTAACAAAATTAGTTGTTTCAACTGTAGGTTATTCTTCTAGAGAAGTAGCTGCAGAAGGAAACGTAACGGTATCATTAAACCAAACAAGTGAGCAATTGAATGAAGTTGTTGTTGTTGGTTATGGTACTAAAAAAGTAAAAGATGCGACTGGTTCAGTTGTTTCTTTGGGTGAGAAATCCTTTAACAAAGGGATTATTTCTTCTCCAGAGCAATTGTTACAAGGTCGTGTTGCTGGTGTGAATGTAACAACAAATTCTGGCGAGCCAGGAGGTGCTGTAAACGTGACTATCAGAGGTACTTCTTCAGTAAGAAGTAACAACAATCCATTATATGTAGTGGATGGTGTGCCTTTATACGGTGGCGGTACAGTAGGAAGTTCTATTACAGTTGATGGTGGAACGACTGCAAGAAACCCATTATCATTCTTAAACCCGAACGATATTGAGAACATCTCTATCTTAAAGGATGCGTCTTCTGCAGCTATTTATGGTGCTAGAGGTGCAAATGGTGTTGTGTTAATCACTACTAAGTCTGGTAAAGGTAAGCCTAGCTTAACTTTCAATGCAACTACATCAGTTTCTACAACTGCAAAGCGTTATGATTTAGCTAGTCCACAAGAATTTATGTATGGTATTAAGAAAACATTAGATGAAGCAGGTTTTGATTTCTCTGGTGTTGGTTCAAATGATAAAGGTTATAACACAGACTGGCAAGATCAAGTATTCCAAACTGCTGTTTCTAATTCTTATAACTTAGGATGGGGCTTCTCAAATTCAAAGTCTTCTTTGAAATTGAACGGTTCTTATGATAATCAAGAAGGTATCGTTAAAACTCAAGGGTTAAAGCGTTTCACTTTTGGTTTGAAATATTCAAATCAATTGACTTCTCGTTTAAAATTAGATGTAACTGCTAACCAATCAATGGTTAAAAACAGCTATGCGCAGGTTACAAACAATGCTGGTTACCAAGGTTCATTGATTGGATCAATGATTGGCGCTAACCCAACATTCCCAATTTACAATGCAAGTGGTGCATGGTTTGACAACCAAGATGGTAACAGAAACCCTGTTGCAATTTTAGAAGGTTACAAAGACAATGACACTTACAATAAATTATTAGCGAATGTGTCTGTATCTTATAAGATCACAGATAACTTAACTTATAAGGCAATCTTCGGTATGGAGAATGGTGCTTCTGAGCGTTTAACTTTTGTTGACCCTCGTTTACCAGGTGCTTATATCCAAGGTACAATCAACGTTCGTGGTAAGAACTATGTTGGTTCTGATTTTTCTGGTAAAGGAAGAGCAGCTCAACAATTCTTAGATCAAACTTCTAGCTTGATCGAGCATACATTGAACTATGATAAGACTTTCAAGAATGGCAACAACTTACAAGCTTTAGCTGCCTTCTCTTATCAAAAAACAACTGATTACTACAGAGCTTCACAAAGATGGGGTAATGCTGGTGCAACTAAAATGTTAACCAATTTCAAAGATTACACTGGTGGTGTAACTGATGTATATGGTGATAGCACTCAAGTTGAATTACAGTCTTACTTCTCTCGTTTAAACTACACAATGAAAGACAAGTATATCTTATCTGCATTGGTGAGAATAGACGGATCTTCTAAATTTAGCTCTGGTAGCAAATACGGTACTTTCCCAGCATTTGGTTTCAAATGGAGAATGTTAGAAGAAAAATTTGCTCAAAATACTTTGGGTAAAATCTTCTCTAACTTTGACATGAGATTAAACTATGGTATCACTGGTAACCAAGAGTTCCCTGCTTATGCTTCTTTAGCTTTAAGACAAAGAGATTTCACAGGTGGAACAAATACAATATCCAACTCTAATCCAAATTTACGTTGGGAGCAAACAACTACAACTGGTGTAGGTATTGACTTCTCTATGTTCAATGGTAGATTGAATGGTACAGTTGATTATTTCAACAAGACTACACAAGATTTATTGACTTTGATCAGCTATCCTCAACCAGCAGCTTCTGCTGATCGTTGGGTGAATTTAAGTGGTGATGTAGTTAATAAAGGTTGGGAATTTGGTTTGGACTACCAATTGGTTCGTCCAGCTTACAGAGGTGCATTTGGATGGGATGTTAATTATAACATGTCTTTCTTAAACAACAATGTAACAGGATTCGGATCTACAGTACTTAACACAGGTGAGGTATCTGGACAAGGTTTATCTGGTGCTTACGCACAAACAATCCGTGATGGTTCTCCTTTATTCACTTTCGTAATGCCTACTTTCTTAAGATTTGATGCTTTTGGAAATGGTGTATACGCAAATGGTGCTAAGGATGAAATTCAAGGATCAGCTTTACCTACTTTCAATGCAGGTTTAACAAACAACTTTACATATAAGAAATTAACTGCTAGCATTTTCTTTAATGCAGTAACTGGTTTCTATGTGTACAATAATACTGCGAACGCATTATTATTAAAAGGTAGTTTGAAGAATGCAAAGAATGTTACAAGAGATGTTGTGTATTCAATTGAGAATTCAATCAACCCAGGTAACGTTTCAACTCGTTTCTTAGAAAAAGGTGATTATATCCGTTTAGCAAATGCAAGCTTAAGTTATGCATTAGATGTGAAGCAAGGTTCATTTATTAAAGGATTGAACTTAACTTTATCTGGTCAAAACTTAGCATTGTTTACGAAGTACTCAGGTTTAGACCCAGAGGTGAACGTGGACAAATCTAGAAACGGTGTTCCATCTCGTGGATTTGACTATACAGCAACTCCAAGAGCAAGAGTAATTACTTTTGGCATCAACGCTCGTTTTTAAATTAATAAATAATAATACACATGAAAAATAATTTCATCAAACAAACTACTACTTATATCGCTGCAATTGCAGTGACATTAGGAGCAGTCTCTTGTTCAAAATTAGATGAACAAGTGTACGGTTCTAAATCAGTAGCTACAGCTTCGACTGGAACGGCTACTGCTGACCTTAATTCAGTTTATGGTCAATTGAACCAATTGTCTGGCCAATATGGTTGGCATGCACTACAAGTACACTCTACTGATGAGTTACTAGGACCAACCCGTGGTACTGACTGGGATGACTTTGGTACTTGGAGAAAAATCCATTTACATGCGACAGATGGTGCGCACAATCAAATTTATGATACTTGGAATGGTTTAAATGGTGCTTTATTCCAAGCGACACTAGTTGCAGAAAAATCTACTGGAGCTGCTCAAGCAGAAGGTAAATTTTTAAGAGCTTTCTTTGCAACTCAAGTAATGGATATCTATGGACAAGTTCCTTACAGAGCTGCTGCTGATGGTCCAGATAAAATCCCTTCTGTTAAAACAAGATCAGAAGCTTTTGATTGGATTATGAAAGACGTTGACGATGCAATTGCAGCTTTACCAAATTTTGGTACTGGAAGTGATATGCACAAGGCGAACAAGCAAGCTGCTCAGTTCTTGAAAGCGCGTTTGTTATTGAACAAGGCTGTTTACAAAGCAGATCCTAAGACACCGACTACTTTCACTTTTGCAGCTGCAGATATGACTGAAGTAGTTACTTTAGTAAATGCAATTGAAGCTTCTGGCAAATTTGCATTATCTACTGGATACTGGGATAACTTCAAGTGGGATAACTACCAAAAATCAACTGAGTTGATTTTATCAAGAGCATCTAATGGTCCTGGTAAAGCAACACAAACAGGTGGTACCACTGGTGTAACTTGGGCTACAGGTATGGGAACGCACTACAACCAAGCATTCTCTGGTTGGAATGGTTTCACTACAACTGCTGATTTCTATAACTCATTTGCTGATGGCGATCAACGTAAAACTGCAGAATTAGCAGGTGCAACTGAAATACATGGTTTCACTGCTGGATTCATGGCTGGCCAACAATACAAATATGATGGCGGCAAGAAAGTAGAAGTTAAAGATCGTTCTGGTGGAAAATTAGTTTTCACTCCAGATGTAAGCTTATTCTTCTCTACAGAATCTAAAGGTATTAGAACTAATAAGTATCCTTTAAAAGGAGATCAATTAGGATTTAACGAAGAAAATGAGTTTGTAATCTTCCGTTATGCTGACGCTTTATTAATGAAAGCAGAAGCATTATTGAGAACTAGCAAAGCTGCTGATGCATTGGTGATTGTAAATAGCATCAGAAAGCGTGCTGGAACAACTGCTTTAACTGCAGTTACATTGAACGATCTTATTGCTGAAAGAGGTCGTGAATTGTACTTAGAAGGTTCAAGAAGAACGGATTTGATTCGTTTTGGAAAGTACAACGATCCTGTAAACGAAAGACCATTAAAGTCTGACGGATTCAGAGTTGTTTATCCTATCCCTAACCAAGCTGTTTCTTCAAACCCTAATTTGAAGCAAAACTTCGGTTACTAGGATCTACCAAAAATAGTTAACCTATTATAGAAAAGGCTGCCGTTTACGGCAGCCTTTTTGTTTCCCAGAAGGTTTTATAAAATTTAAACCTCCCAGGAAACAACTATTATGATTTTAGGCCGTGGTTTACCACGGCCTTTTTGTATTTTTATGAATTACTATAAGACCTTGATTTTATGCCAAAAACATACTTATTCCTTTTCGCCACTCTTTTATTATTCGCTTGTACAAAGTCTAAAGATGGTCAGCTTTTTGAAAAAGTTGAAAACAGTGGAATTCAATTCACTAATACGGTGACAGATGAGAAGGATAATAATATTTTCAAGTATCGTAATTTTTACAACGGTGGTGGTGTAGGTATTGGCGATATCAATAATGATGGATTAGCAGATGTTTTTTTCACTGCCAATCAAGGGGCTAACAAATTATTTTTAAATAAAGGGGACTTTAAATTCGAAGACATTTCTGATAAAGCTGGCTTCTCAAAAAAAGACCAATGGAGTACGGGTGTGACCATGGTGGACATCAACAACGATGGTTGGTTGGATATATATGTGGCCAATGCAGGAAATATGATGCAAGAAGACCTTCGTAAGAATCAATTATTCATCAACAACCACGATTTAACTTTTACGGATAGTGCAGAAGCCTATGGTTTAGCAAATAATGGTTACACCACGCATGCTTCTTTCTTTGATTACGATATGGATGGCGATTTGGATTGTTTCATGGTCAACAATAGTCCTATTCCTGTGAATACTTTGAACTATGCCAATGCAAGAGATATAAGAGCAGAAAATTCTGCAGTAGCTGATTTTTTGAAAGGCGGCGGTGATCATTTATATAAAAACGAAGGCGGAAAATTTGTAGAAGTATCTGCTGAAGCTGGTATTCATGGCTCTTTGATTAGCTTTGGATTAGGGGTTACTATTGGAGATGTAAATGGTGATGCATGGCCTGATGTGTATGTGTCCAATGATTTTTTCGAAAGAGATTATTTATACATCAATCAAAAAAATGGCAAGTTTAAAGATGAAATAGAAACCTATACAGAACACAACAGCATCGCATCGATGGGAACCGATATGGCTGATGTCAACAATGATGGCTATCCAGATATTTTCACCACAGAGATGTTGCCCGACAATGATTTCAGATTAAAGACAACTACCTCATTTGATAATATTGATATCTACCGATTAAAAGTGGCTAGTGGATTTTACCATCAGTTCATGCACAATGCTTTACAGTTAAATAATAAAAATGGCAAGTACAAAGAAGTAGCCCGTTTTTCCGGTGTGGAAGCAAGTGATTGGAGTTGGGGTGAAATGATCTTTGATGCAGACAATGATGGTTACAATGACATCTATGTAAGCAATGGTATTTATCGTGATTTAACCAATCAAGATTTCATAGATTTCTTTGCCAATACCATGATTCAAAAAATGGTTTTGTCTGGCAAGAAAGACGAGATTAGTAGTATCATTGAAAAAATGAGTAGTCAGCCCATTCCAAATAAAATGTTCAGAAATAATGGAGACTTGACATTTAAGGATATGGGGAAGGATTGGGGATTGGATGTTCCAAGTTTTTCTAATGGTGCTGCATATGGAGACTTAGACAATGATGGCGATTTAGATATGGTTGTGAATAATAACAATATGCCAAGCTTTGTTTTTAAAAATAAGAGCAGAGAAAAAAATAAAAACGGATATCTAGGGTTTAAACTAAAAGGCTTGCCACAAAATACCAATGCGGTTGGTGCAAAAATCAATGTCTTTATTCAAGGACAAATTTTAAGTAAGGAAGTCATACCTGCAAGAGGGTTTCAGTCTTCTGTGGATTATAAACAAATTTTTGGGTTAGGAAAGTTTAAAAAAATTGATTCTGTACAAGTGATTTGGCCAAATCTAACACAAAGTATTTTAAAAATTCAAAAGCTTGATACAGTTTATACAATCGAACAAGCTGCTCAGACTGTAAAACCATTTGTAGTAGTGCAAGAAAAAATTGCGCCATTATTTGAAGAAGTAAAAGCCAATTTTGAAAAACATACAGAGGACGATCATGTAGATTTTTATGCAGAAAGAATCATTCCAAGAATTCTTTCACAAGAAGGCCCTAAAGCGGCAACCGCGGACCTCAATGGTGATGGCCTTGCAGATTTATTTATTGGAGCTGCCAATAACAAGGGCAGTCAAATTTACCTTCAAATAAGTAACGGAGATTTTAAACCAAAGCCACAGACGGCATTTACGCCATTTGTATCTTATGAAGATGTGGCTGCTGTTTTTTTTGATGCCGATAAGGACGGCGACATGGATTTATTAATAGGTTCTGGCGGCAACAATCGATTATCAAACAGAGGAGAATTGAACCACCGTCTTTTCATAAATGATGGGAAAGCTAATTTTACGCATAGTGCAAACGCATTCCCTGTTTTTGAATTCAATACAGGCGTCATGGTGCCGTTTGATTATGATTTGGATGGTGACATGGATGTATTTGTTGGCGCCCGAAATACGCCATTAAAATATGGTGTAACACCTGCGAGTGTTTTGTATCAAAACGATGGATCTGGAAAGTTCAAAGAGGTGACTGCTACAGTTGCGCCAGACTTTTTAAAATTAGGCATGGTGACCAGTGCGGTTTGGGGTAAAATTAATAGTACTAGTCAATCAAGTTTAATTGTGGTAGGAGATTATATGTATCCGGTGATGTATGCCTTTGAAAATGGTAAAATGGTAGAACAAGCTTCGAACTTAAAAGGCCTGAGTGGTTGGTGGCAGTCTATCCAAATGGCAGATATAGATGGTGACGGTTTTCAAGACTTAATCATTGGCAATATGGGTGAGAATGGCTATCTAAAACCAACGCCAGCAGCACCAGTTAAACTTTGGATCAATGATTTTGATGGCAATGAAAGTATCGATAAAATTTTAACCAGAACGATTGATGGGAAAGATGTGCCAGTCTTCATGAAAGGCGAAATGCAAGAACAAATCCCATTACTGAAAAAAGAAAATTTGAATTATGAGATTTATGCTAAAAAGTCCTTCCAAGAATTGTTTAAAAAAGAATTGGTAGACAAAGCGGCTATGAAATTATACAACTACACGAGTTCTATCATTGCATGGGGCAAAGGGGATGGACAATTTAGTGTTCAGCGTTTGCCAAACGAAGTGCAATTTTCTTCATTGAATGCAATGGTGTCTACCGATGTCAATGCAGATGGTAAGATTGATTTAGTCATGGGTGGCAATCAATTTGGATTCTTGCCACAGTTTGGCCGATTAGACGCGAATTATGGTTTGGTTTTAATTAATAAAGGTAAAAGAGTATTAGAAGTGGTAGAAGATAAGCAGTCGGGCTTAGCCATTACAGGACAAGTTAGAGACATGGTATTGTTTCAGCAAGCTGCACAAAAAAAGGTCTTGTTTATAAGAAACAATCAGGTTCCGGTATTCATGAAATTAAAATAATACTATGTTGTTTAAATATATCCAAAACTGGAAAAAAGCGGTATCAAATTTTACATCTAGTGCAATCATTTTTGCACTGAGTGTACTCCTTTTTGCCTGTAACCAGCCAACGAAAGAGTTGCCTTTGTTTGAAGCACTTTCAGCCGAGCAAACAGGGATTCAATTTGAAAATAAATTACATCCTAATGAGCAGTTTAATATGTTTCATTATATGTATTATTACAATGGAGCAGGAGTAGCAACAGGCGATTTTAACAATGATGGACAGGCGGATATCTTTTTTGCTTCTAACGAGGGAGACAATCAATTGTATTTAAATAAAGGAAAATTACAATTCACAGAAGTCAGTAAGCAGGCTCAAATACCACAGGATAGTGCATGGAATACGGGGGTGTCTGTAGTGGATATCAACAATGACGGCTTATTGGATATTTATATTTGCAGACTAGGTAATTTTGAAAAATTTGTGTCTAAGAATCAATTATTAATTTGTGTGGCGATCGAAAATGGTATTCCAAAATACAAAGAAGCAGCCGCTGAATATGGATTAGATTTTTCAGGATTTAGTACCCAAGCAAGTTTTTTTGATTACGACCAAGACGGTGACTTAGATGTATTTTTATTGAATCATTCGGTGCATCAGAACGGTACATTTGCACCAAGGACTAGCTTCATGGGCACATTTGATCCATTGTCTGGCGATCGTATTTTTGCCAATAACAACGGACATTTTGAAGACGTAACAAAATCATCTAAGATCAATAGCACAGCGATTAGTTATGGCTTGGGTGTGGTGATGAGTGATATTAATTTAGATGGCTGGGTGGATATTTATGCGGGAAATGATTTTCATGAGAACGATTACTTATACATCAATCAAAAAAATGGCAGCTTCAAAGACGAGCAAAAGGAAAGGTTGATGCATACTAGTCAATACTCAATGGGGGTAGATGCGGCTGATTTAAACAATGATGGATTCCCAGAAATCGTATCAATGGATATGTTGCCTAAAGACCCTTATATTTTAAAGCGCTCTTTGGGAGAAGACGATTATGATATTTATCAATACAAGATATCAGTAGGGTATGACTATCAGTTTACACGTAACAACCTGCAATGGAATCGTCGCAATGGCAAGTTCAGTGAAGTGGGCATGTATGCTGGGATGTTTGCGACTGATTGGTCTTGGGCGACTTTATTGATGGACTTTGACAACGACGGGTACAAGGATATTTTTGTTGCGAATGGTATCCCAAAGCGTATGAATGATATGGATTATGTAAACTATGTATCCAATCAAGAAATTCAAGAAAAAATAAGGGATAATAAAATGGGGGAGAAGGATATGGCATTGATTGATCGTTTTCCTGAAATTAAAATTCCCAATCAATTCTTTCTGAATAAAAAAGGGTTGTCATTCGATGATAAGGAAAAAGCCATAACCAATAATCCTTCTTCTTATTCGAATGGCGCAGCTTATGCAGACTTTGACAATGATGGTGATTTGGATTTGGTGGTAAATAATGTCAACGACAAGTCCTTTATCTACGAAAATAAAACTAGTCAAGATTCAACAGCGCATTCGGTTGCAGTGACACTGAAAGGAGCTGCAGTAAATATCAATGCCATTGGTGCCAAATTAGTTTTGTTTACGCCAGGTGAAATAAGAACTTATGAGAAGTTTCCTGTAAAAGGATTTTTGTCTAGTATGGAAGTGCCATTATCTATTGGATTGAGAAATACAAAAGTAGATTCGGCTTTCTTAGTATGGCCTGATAATAGTTTTCAGAAAATCAATCCTGTAGAATTTAAGAAAAAGGAATTGTCACTAATCTATCAAATTGGATTGCCAAAATTCAATTATGACTTAATCAATCAGCATTGGCCGCAGCAAACAAAACAAGTGGTAGATCTTACAGCTGGTTCTGGTATTCAATTTAAACATCAAGAGAATATTTTTCAAGAATTCAATAGAGAACAACTGATACCGCAAATGAATTCAACAGAGGGTCCTGCACTGGTAGTAGGAGATCTGAATAAGGACGGATTAGAAGATATTTTTATTGGTGGTGCTAGAGGTTTTAGCGCTGCCTTATATTACCAACAATCAAATGGTAAATTCTTGTTATCTAAACAAGAAGCATTTCGATTAGATAGTAACTATGAAGATATCTGTGCTGTGATGGCGGATGTCAATAAGGACGGGTTTAAAGATATCATTGTTGGATCTGGAGGCAATGAATACTATGGAGAGGATAAGCACATGATGCCAAGGGTGTATTTAAATAGCGAAAAAGGAGAGTTTACTTTATTGAATGATGCGATACCAGTATACAATCAAAGTTCTGATATTATTGCTAGGGATTTTAATCAAGATGGCGCAATTGACTTGTTCATTACAAGTAGAGTAAAGGCCATGGATTATGGAGCGCCTATTGACAGTTATTTACTCTATAATACTGGGGATGGGCATTTTAAAAATGTAACAGCTTCAATTGCGCCAGATTTAATTGGACTTGGATTTATTACTAGCGCAACAGAAATAGACATGAATAAGGATGGTAAAATGGAAATCCTTTTAACGCATCAATGGGGTGGCATTGACATCATGTATCCATCTGTAAAAAAATGGACAAAAGCAAGCGCAACCAATCTCCCTGGTTGGTGGAATTTCACTTTACCGGTAGACATTGATTTAGATGGAGACATGGACTTTGTTGCTGGGAATCTTGGTTTGAATACAAGACTGAAAGCAACAGAAAAAGAGCCAATCAGCATGTATTATAATGACTTTGATGACAATGGCAAATTTGAACAGATTATTACTTTTTATTTACAAGGAAAAGAAATTCCATTTGCCAACAAGGACGAAATACAAAGACAGATACCAAAAATAAAAAAATCATTCCTTTACGCAGAAGATTTTGCAAAAGCAAACTTGTATGATATTTTCACCAAAGAAAAATTAAAGTCATCTAAACTTGTGAAGGCGTATCATTTTGCGAATACTTTATTCATCAATGATGGTAAAGGTCAATTCACAGCAAAAGTTTTACCATGGGAGGCTCAAATCACTGCTTAT